>OCTX012278935.1_pt1 | contig 20478 bp, 13 predicted proteins | sample 1539691 | NCBI WGS metagenome assembly OCTX01 (sample SAMN02144231, study PRJEB22623) | gut metagenome | biome: sheep rumen | host: Ovis aries | place: New Zealand
GATGACTTCTGGGTAGGCGGCGCCAATGCCACCGACAATGAGCACTGGCACAAGCTCTTCAACTTCGAGGGTAACGGTAATCAGACCTTAGCCACCCTCTGGGGTGATTTCTATAGCGGTATCAAACGCTGTAACGATGCCATCAAGTATGCAGGATGGCCCGGCAAGGCCAGCGAAAGCTTCCGCCGTTCCATGGAGATGCAGGCCCGTCTGCTCCGCGTGTACTACTATAACATCCTGTGGCACTACTACGGCAACGTACCTTTCTATCTGGAGAATCTTTCTCTGCCTTACACGGCTCCACAGATGAAGGCCGACGAGATATACAACCTGTTACTCCCCGAACTGGAAGAAATCATCGCTTCGAATGTGCTGCCCATGCGCTGGGAGGCTGCTGAGAGCGGTCGCGTATCCCAGGCCTTCGCCTATATGCTCTATGCCGAGATGGTGATGTATCAGAACGACACTGCCCGTCTGCCACAGGCTCTCACCTACATGAAGCAGATCATCGGCGACAGCAGCTATTCTCTCAATCCCGACTTTGCCGACCTTTGGTCTGAGAATGGCGAGTGGTGTTCGGAGAGTATCTTCGAGATCAACTACAACGACGATCAGGCACAGCGCGACTGGGGTGCAGCGGCTCTCAATGCCGGTGGTACCGTGTTCCCCACCCTCTGCTCTCCCAACGGATGGGGTGGCGGCGAAGGCTGGGACGGTGGTAACGACGGCTGGGGCTTCCTTCCTGTGAAAGTTGAGACATACAATATGTATGCAGAGAACGACAAGCGCCGTGACGTCACCATCTGGGATGTACGTGGCTACACCTATACCGAACGCTATCAGGACACTCACCTCTGGCATGGCAAGTATCGTCCGCAGTCAGAGAACAACAAAGACTGTCCTACCTCGAAGAACCTGAACTACAACAACAATAAGCGCATCTACCGCTATGCCGAGACCTTGCTCAATGCAGCCGAGCTGCTGCTTGAGACGGGAGGCAGTGCATCAGAGGCTGCCGGTTATGTGAACGAAGTTCGTGCCCGTGCAGGACTGGATGCTCTCACCAATGTCACCCTCGACGATATCCTCAACGAGCGTCATCTGGAGTTCTGTGGTGAAGGCAAGCGCTATTTCGACCTTGTACGTGCCGAGGGCATCAGCGGTGTCATGACAGAGAAGGCCACCGTGAAGCTCGTGCCCGATACCTACGGCTATCGCACCAACTCTTGGACACCCAGTAAGAAACACATCCCTCTGGCACAGTCAGAGCTCGATGCTGATCCCACACTGGTACAGAACAACTATTAAGAATTGAAGAATTCAAAAATTGAAGAATTGAAGAATTCAAAAATTGAAAATTCAAAAATTGAAAAATTGAAGATTATGAAGAATCTGATTAAATATTCAATGGGAGCTCTGTTCGCAGGTGTGATGATGACCGCCTGCTCGCCAGACAGCTTCGAGGGTGCAGATCCCAACGGGCTCCCCACCGTCAGTGGTGTTGACTATCAGGTGAACGTGGATCAGGAGACGAACCAGATGGTCGTCAACTACACACCGGCTCCCGGCACCTATCCTATCTGGATCCTCAATGGCACCCAGTACTCCACCTTACAGGAGATTGGTTACAACAACCCTGAGGCAGGTACCTATTCTGTAGAGCTGAAACTCGGCAACCGCAACGGTATCTCACAGGCTGGTTTGAGAAAGGAGTTCACCTTCAACGAGACCAAGATTGACTATTCTGCCGACTTCCGTCGTATCTGTGACAAGGAGTGGCGTTTTGCCAATAAGGAAGTGGCACACCTCGCCTGTGGTGAGGCAGGTACAGATGGTACCAACTGGTGGTCTGCCGCTGCCGATGAGAAGAAGGATTTCGGTATGTACGACGACCGCATCATCTTCTCTGCCGACACCCGCAAGGGCGGTACCTTCACCTACAATGCAGGTGCCGATGGTCTGACCTACGTGAATACAGGAACTACGAAGTGGGGACCCTCTGATGCCGACTTCGATGCCACCATTGGCAACCAGACCAGTACCTGGAGTTTCGAGGTATATGACTGGGCCGACAAGGATGGTAACGTCACCAAGCAGACCTATATCCAGCTGGCTCCCAACACCGCCTTCCCCTATATCTCCTCGGATGCTCAGTATGAGAACCCCAAGTTCCGTGTGGAGCAGCTGACAGCCTCCAAACTCGTGCTGATCTATGAGACGCCCGAGCGTTCCATCGCCTGGCGCTTTATTTTCACCAGTGCAGCTGAAGAGAAGGCATTCGAAGGCTTCGATGCCAACAGTGACTTCAACATGTGGAAGGGCATCACTCCGAACATGTCGTTCTACTATAATCCTGATCCAGGATGGGGTAACGATCAGACAGCTGCCTTCGAGGCACTCTTCCAGGGTGGAAACAACGACTATACCATCACGATACCCGATGCATGTTACGACCGCTGGCAGGCTCAAGTTCATTTCCATACCGATCTGAACATCTCTGCTGCCAACCACTACGACTTCTCCGCCATCTTCTACAGCGACGTGGATATCGATGGTGTGACCGTGAAGCTGACCAACGAGGCCGACAACGATGCCATCATCGATGTGGATAACATCAGTCTGAAGGGTGGTGAGGAATTCATCTTCTGGAAGAGTGATCTCGAAGGAAAGGATCTCTCTCAGGTGAAACTCGTGCTCGACTTCGGTCGTGCCAAGGGTGCCACTGTGGTGAATGTACGTAACATCGTCCTGAAAGACCATGCTAATGATGACGGTACCGTTCTGCCAGGTGATGGTCCTGGTGATACTCCTGCTGCCCAGATGGACTGGAACTACGAAGCTGGCAGTAACCTGTGGAAGGCCGTTGATGACGGCACCCTATTTGATACCTTCGGATACTGGTTCGCTGATGATGGTTGGAGCCAGATTCCTAACGATGAAGCCAAACACAGTGGTGACACCTATGAGATCACTATTCCTAATGGAATCGGTGGCAGCCAGTGGCAGGGACAGTTCCATATTGACACGAAGCTTACGGCCAGTGCAGCAAAGACCTATAACTTCTACCTGGTAATGGAGGCCGACAACGACTGTCCGCAGGTTACCTTCAAGCTCACCGATGCCGGCGACTCCAACTTCTTCATTGAGGAGCGCAACGACGTGAAGGCCGATGTGCCGTTCATCCTGAAGCGCGAGGGCGTCACCCTGAAGGAAGGCAAGGATGCCGAAGCTATCCGTCTGTTCTTCGACTTCGGAGGTTCACCAGCAGGTACCCACGTAAAGATCAGCAAGATCTATTTCGAGGAGGTCGTGTCGATGAACTACGACGATGCCGACAACCTGTGGAAAGCCGTTGACGACGGCAGTCTGTTCGATACCTTCGGCTATTGGTTCGCCAACGACAGCTGGTCGCAGATTCCCAACGACGATTGTGTACACAGTGGCAACAGCTACGAACTGAAACTCCCCGAGGGCATGGGCGGTAGCCAGTGGCAGGGTCAGTTCCACATCGACACCAAGCTGACAGCCTCGGCTGCGAAGAGCTACAACTTCCAGGTGGTGCTCGAGGCCGACAACGACTGTCCTGGCGTGACCATCAAACTGACAGACAGTGGCGACACGAACTTCTTCTGTGAGGGTCGTCACGACATCAAAGCCGACGAACCCTATGTCTACACCTTGAAGGGTGCTACCCTGAAAGAAGGCAAGGACGCCAGTGCCATCCGCCTGTTCTTCGACTTCGGAGGCTCGCCCGCTGGCACAAAGGTGAAAATCAGCAAGATCATCTTCAAGGAAGCAAATTAATAATTGAAGGATTGTAAGATTGAAGAATTGAAGGATTGTAAAATTGTAATAATGAAAAGATTCATGCTTCATACTTTTCTGCTCACTCTCACTGTAGCCCTCTGGGGCTGCGGTGGGAGCAGCGACGACGAGCCCACACCCCCTGCAACGGTCACGCTCACGGCATCTCCCGAGAGCATCAATGCCCCTGCAGCCGGTGGTACCTATACCATCAATGTCAATACGACGGGTAAGGAGTGGGGAGCCTATGCAGAAGGTGACTTCTTCAGTTTCTCCACACAGAACACGACCAGTCAGACGGGTTCCATCACGGTGACGATCCCTGAGAATCCCTATACAGGAACCCGCTCAGGCTCCATCACCCTCATGTCGGGTGCAGCACGTAAAACCGTCAGCATCTCGCAGGCTGCCGCTGAGAAAGCTGCTTACAACGCTCCCGCCGGCTATACGCTGGTGTGGAACGATGAGTTCGACAACGGTTCTGAACTTAACAGTCAGGACTGGACACATGAGGTACAAAAGGATCACTGGGTGAACAACGAGTTACAGAACTACGTCAACCATATCACACATGAGGGTAATCTGGTGACGGAGATCAAGAACGGTAAGCTCCGCATCAACTGCTTCAAGGAGAATGGAAAGATCTATTCAGGTCGTGTCTATGCGCATGTGAATCAGGGATGGGAATATGGCTACTTCGAGGCCAGCATCAAACTGCCAAAGGGCAAGGGCACATGGCCTGCCTTCTGGATGATGCCTGTAGGTAACAACTGGAACACCAATCCCTGGCCGATGTGTGGAGAGATCGATATCATGGAAGAGGTGGGTGTCGTCCCCAATGAAGTGTCATCAAGTGTCCATACGCAGGACTATAACCACACCAAGAACACCCAGAAGACTCATGCCATGAAGATTGCCGATGCCGAAGGCGCTTTCCATACCTATGCCCTCCTTTGGACGGCTGATGAGATCACCACCTATGTAGATGGTAAGGAACAGCTCCATGTGACAAAGGCAGCATTGGGTAGCGGTCACAACCAGTGGCCCTTCCACTATGCTTTCTATCCCATTCTGAATCTCGCTTGGGGTGGTGACTGGGGTGGTATGCAGGGTGTTGACGAATCTGCCCTTCCTGTCACGATGGAAGTTGATTACATCCGCGTGTTCCAGAAGAAATGAGAAAGATGAGAAAAAGTCTCTTATACCTGATCGTGCTTTTACTCGCTGCCTGTACAACAGGTGGCGGGCAGAAGGGCGCGACGGGTTTTGTGACGATACAAGGACATGACCTCATCCAGCCTAATGGACAAAAACTCTTCATCCAGGGTACGAACCTCGGCAACTGGCTGAATCCCGAAGGTTATATGTTCGGTTTCAGTCGTACCAACTCCGCCTGGATGATCGACCTCCTCTTCAAAGAGGCTGTAGGTCCCGATGAAACGGCTAAGTTCTGGCAACAGTTCAAGGACAAATACATCACCAAGGCTGATATCGACTTCATCGCACAGCAGGGAGCCAATACCATCCGTCTGCCGTTTAACTACAAGCTCTTCACCGACGAGGACTATATGGGACAAACAGGGAAGAAAGACGGCTACGAGCGCATCGACTCCGTGGTGAGCTGGTGCAAGACCAACAACCTCTATCTCATCCTCGACATGCACGACTGCCCTGGCGGTCAGACGGGCGATAACATCGATGATGGTCATGGATACCCCTGGCTGTTCGAGAGCGAAGAGAGCCAGCAGCTCTTCTGTAACATCTGGCGTGAGATCGCCGACCGCTACAAGGGTGAGACCACCATCCTCGGCTACGAGCTGATGAACGAGCCCATCGCCCATTATTTCGAAAACAAGGACTCCCTCTACCTGTTGCTCCAGCCCCTCTACAAGCGTTGTGTGCAGACAATCCGCGAGGTGGACAAGAACCACATCATCCTCCTGGGTGGTGCTCATTGGAACAGCTTCTTCTGGATGCTCGATGATGCCTCCTATGACGACAAGCTGATGTACACCTGTCACCGCTATGGCGGTCCTGCCACCAAGGAGGCCATCACCCACTACATCCATTTCCGCGACTCCATCAACCGTCCGATGTACATGGGCGAATTCGGTCATAACACCGTGGAATGGCAGCGTGATTTCGTCAAGGTACTGAAGGAGAACAATATCGGTTACACCTTCTGGCCCTACAAAAAAGTTGACGAATCGTGTATGATGGGGATCCAACGCCCGGAAGGATGGGACAGCATCGTGGTGAAATACGCCGAGACCTCCCGTAACACCTATCAGGAGTGGCGTGAGGCACGTCCCAATCAGGCACTGTTCCGTCAGTTACTCCAGCAGTTTGCCGAGAACTGTCGTTTCGAACGTTGTCAACCACAGACGGAGTATATACAAAGTATGGGGATGAGTCATCCCTAACCCCTCCTTGAGGAGAGGGATTGTGATTACCCCAGAAGATCAAACAACAAAACAAGATGAAAAGGATTCTAATAGCTTTATCACTGATCATTGGTCATTCATCATTGAGTCACATCGTGGCACAGACACCCGTCTATCTTGATGAAACCAAACCCATCGAGCAGCGTGTGGAGGATGCGTTGCAGCGCATGACCCTCGACGAGAAGATCGCCGTGATCCATGCGCAGAGTAAGTTCTCCAGTCCTGGTGTGAAACGCCTCGGATTCCCCGATCTGTGGACAGACGATGGTCCCCACGGAGTGCGCCCCGATGTGCTGTGGGATGAGTGGGTGCAGGCAGGACAGACCAACGACTCCTGTGTGGCATTCCCTGCCCTTACCTGTCTGGCAGCCACCTGGAATCCCGATATGGCCTCCCTCTATGGTGTCTCACTGGGTGAGGAAGCACTCTACAGGAAGAAGAGCGTGATTCTGGGTCCTGGCGTGAACATCAACCGCACCCCCTTCGGTGGTCGTAACTTCGAGTACATGGGCGAAGATCCCTATCTTGCCTCCCGTATGGTGGTGCCCTATGTCCAGGGACTGCAGTCGCTGGGCGTAGCTTCCTGTGTGAAGCACTATGCCCTGAACAACGACGAGGAATACCGTCATCAGGTGAATGTGAAGGTATCCGACCGTGCCCTCCACGAGATCTACCTCCCTGCCTTCAAGGCTGCTGTGCAGGAAGGAGGCGCATGGGCTATCATGGGTGCCTACAACCTCTACCAGAACCAGCACAACTGTCATAATGCCACTCTTCTGAACAAGATCCTGAAGCACGACTGGGGCTTCGACGGTGTCGTCATCTCCGACTGGGGTGGCTGTCATGATACCGATGAGGCAGTGAAGAACGGACTCGACCTCGAGTTCGGCACCTGGACCGATGGTCTGACGATGGGCAAGACGAATGCCTACGACAGCTACTATCTGGCGGAGGCCTACAAACAGGCTATCCTGTCAGGAAAATACACCACGAAGGAACTCGACGAGAAGGTGCGCCGTGTGCTGCGCCTGTTCTTCCGTACCACCATGCAGCGCAACAAACCCCACGGCTTCCTCTGCAGCGAGAGTCATTATGAGGCTGCCCTGAAGATTGCGCAGGAGGGTATTGTGTTGTTGAAAAATGAGGGAGTCAGGAGTCTGGAGGAAGGAGTCAGGAGTCTGGAGGAAGGAGTCAGGAGTCAGGAGGAAGGAGTCAGGAGAAAGGAGAAAGGAGGAAGGAGTCAGGAGTTGATGCCCCTGCTGCCCCTGGATGCTTCCAAGCTAAAGCGTATTCTTGTGGTGGGTGAGAATGCCATCAAGATGATGACCGTGGGTGGTGGTTCCTCCTCTCTGAAGGTACAGCATGAGATCCTTCCCCTCGATGGTTTGATTTCCCAATTGTCAATTGTCAATTCTCAATTGTCCATTGATTATGCCCGTGGTTATGTGGGTGACACCATCCAGAGCTTCGACGGCGTGACCGTTGGTCGTTCCCTCCGAGAAACACGTTCGGCTGCCGACCTGAAGGCAGAGGCCTTGGAGAAAGCTAAGCAGGCCGATGTCGTCATCTTCATCGGGGGACTGAACAAGAGCAGCTATCAGGATAGCGAGGGGCACGACCGTCAGCAGTACGAGCTGCCTTACGGTCAGAACGAGCTCATCGAAGCCCTCGTGGACGTCAATCCCCGTCTTGTGTATGTGAACATCAGCGGTAATGCCGTGGCTATGCCGTGGATCAATAAGGTACCTGCGGTGGTACAAGGCTGGTTCCTGGGCTCTGAGGCAGGAAAAGCCATCGCCTCTGTCCTTTTCGGTGAGACCAATCCTTCCGGAAAACTGCCCTACACATGGTATGCCAGTCTGAACCAGTGTGGTGCCCATGCTCTGAATACCTATCCCGGTACGTGGCGTGAGAAGCACGACATCATCGACGAGGAGTATAAGGAGGATATCTACGTGGGCTACCGCTGGACGGATAAGCAGAAGGCCCGTCCGTTGTTCGCCTTTGGACATGGCCTCAGCTACACCACCTTCAAGGTCGGTAACGCCACAGCCGACAAGAAGCAGCTTTCAGCCGGTGAAACCATCACCTTCACCGTGGATGTCACCAATACAGGTAGCATGGCAGGTGCCGAGACCGTACAGTTCTATGTACGCGACCTCAAGTCATCACTGCCACGTCCTGTCAAGGAGCTGAAGGGTTTCCGGAAAATCCGTCTGCTGCCAGGTGAGACCAAGCAGGTAAGCATCACCCTCGACAAATCAGCCCTGAGCTTCTACGATGACAGGGTTGGTGAGTGGGTGGCAGAACCCGGTGACTTCGAGGCATGGATAGGCACTGCTGCCGATCAAATCGCATCGAAGGTGAAGTTCAAACTGGTAAGTATGTGAGTCATTTGTTAATTTTGTGAACGCAATTGACATTAAACTACAGGGCATGGCTTCAAAGTGATGGAGTGCAGAATTTGTGCAAGGCAGTTGCACAAAGTGTGCAAAGCATCTGCACAAAGTGTGCAAGACGTCTGCACAACTTGTGCAACGGCACTGCACATTTCTAAAGGATTATCCTATTGCGGTAGTTCTGATTTCCGAAGGGTATTTTTCCCATATCTGGAACTTTCTGGATTGAAGTTGAAAGCCTTGCAAACAACAAAAGAAAAGCCGGAAGTGGGTCTTCCGGCTTTTTCTTATTTATGAATTCATCACTTATGGTTCATAGGTGAAGATTGCATCAGTGAAGTCATTCTGGTCTTTTACCACACCACCGATGGTAATCGTGCCACAAGCGCTAAACTCATTGCTGGCATTATTAAAACTATAGCCCTTGCCAATGCTAAAGGGAGCGTCAGTACCCTTGTTGGCAACCACCTTGGTCACACCATTGGTAATGGTGATGTTACCACATTTCGAATGCGATGAATTGGAGCCCCAGCCAGTGCCGATACCCGCAGCATACTTACCGCCCGTAGCTATGACTGTTCCGCCGTTGATGGTAATATCGCCACAGCTGTCAGACTGATCGCCGCCGCCGATACCTGCAAAACGTTCGCTTCCTTGAGCGGTGATGGTGCCACCATTGATCACGATGTTACCGCAAGGACGTGATGAGGAGTAGCCTGCACCGATACCTGCGCCCCAGTCACGAGTGCCAGCGATGAGCGATCCATCACCCTCGATGGTAAGCGTACTACCTGTGGGAACGTAGATGCCTGCACCATCATGGGATTCCATCACAGTGTTATCACCCACGAGGACGATGGTTGCATCACCCTGGCAATTGATGCCAGACCAAGCACAATAACCATCAGTAGTACCATTGATGCTTACTTTAAGTTATTATAAGTTTATTGTAATATTTGAGTTATACAAGTTTTCACTTTCACTTCTTCAGTGGCAGAAGAACCAGCTTACGAAAAAGACTAAAAATAGTAAATGACAATTAATGGCTGCAAAGATACGACGAATTGTTTGAATCAGAAAGAAATAATACATAAAAATCATTAATACAAGAAAAGAGGAGTTGTTAGTAGAAGATGCAATCGATTACCTAACTGTTACGTAAATTATTTGTAAACTTTGCTTTACGTTTGAAAAATAATATGTATCTTTGCGTTATCATTCAAAACTGACCTCTTATGAAAATAAAGAAACTCATTTACACATTGTTGCTCCTGCCGCTCATGGCAGCAGCTTCTTGCTCATCGTCTGACAATTCACCTAACCAGTTAAGTGGTAAGAGCGTGAAGTCGCCCAACGGGAATATCGAGCTGACCTTCGCACTCACCGACAATGGACGGCCTACGTATGAGATGTCGTACAAGGGAAAGGCAGTGGTGCTGCCCTCCCATCTCGGACTGATCCTTGCTAAGGACAAGCACGCCTCAAAGGGCATGGAAGAAACCGACCTGATGGATGACTTCACCATCATCAAGGAAGAAACCTCCACGTTCGATGAGACGTGGAAACCCGTTTGGGGCGAGACTGCCACCATCCGCAACAACTACAACGAGTTCGTTGCTGTGCTTCAGCAGCAATCTTCCCAGCGACAGATCACGATTCGCTTCCGCGTCTATGATGACGGTATCGGCTTCCGTTATGAGTTCCCACAGCAGAAGGACCTGAACTACTTCCTGATCCAGGAGGAGATGACGGAGTTTGCCATGACAGGCAATCATACGGCATGGTGGTTACCTGGTGACTATGACACACAAGAGCAGGAGACACAGCAGACCAAGCTTTCTGAAATTCGCGAAAGGATGAAAGAGGCCGTGAACTGGGGTAACAGCTCCGTGGCCGTGTTCTCTGAGACAGGTGTGCAGACTTCCCTACAGATGAAGAGTGCCGATGGCCTGTATATCAATATCCATGAGGCTGCCTGTGCCGACTATGCCACGATGCACCTGGAGCTCGTAGATAAAAAGACCAAGGCCCTCACCACACAGTTAAGTGGTGGCAGTAATGCCTATACACCTAATCCCAAGGGCTCTTCCTATCCCCTGCCAAAGCCCTACACCTTCGTCAGTCATCTGACTCCCGATGCCACAGGACTGAAAGGTGCCATGCAGACACCTTGCACAACACCGTGGCGCACCGTGATGGTATCCGACGATGCCCGCGACATGCTATCCAGTAACCTCATTCTCAACCTCAACGAGCCATGTCAAATCGAGGACACCTCATGGATCCATCCTACGAAATATTGTGGCGTGTGGTGGGAGATGATTGTAGGACGTGGCTCCTGGCACTACACGAACGACTTCCCTTCCATTCACTTGGATCAGATTGATTGGACGAAGGTTAAGCCCAACAGCACACACAAAGCCAACAACGAGAATGTGAAGCGGTATATCGACTTCGCCGCCAAGAACGGGCTCGACGAGGTTCTCGTGGAAGGCTGGAACGTGGGCTGGGAGGACTGGGCCAATATGTGGAAGCGCGATGTCTTCGACTTCGTGACACCCTACCCCGACTTCGACATCAAGGCTCTCAATGACTACGCTCACTCCAAGGGTGTGAAGCTGCTGATGCACCACGAGACCTCTTCTTCCACACAGAACTACGAACGCCATATGGAGAAGGCCTTCCAGCTGATGAACCAATATGGCTATGATGCCGTGAAGACAGGTTATGTGGGAGATATCATCCCCCGTGGCGACCACCACTACTCGCAGTCGATGAACAACCACTACCTCTATGTGGTGAAGGAAGCTGCCAAGCACCATATCATGGTGAACGCCCATGAGGCCACACGACCCACAGGACTCTGTCGTACATGGCCAAACCTCGTAGGTAACGAAAGTGCTCGCGGTACAGAATACGAAGCCTTCGGAGGCTCACGACCCGACCACACCTGCATCCTGCCGTTCACCCGTCTGCAGGGCGGACCGATGGACTACACCCCAGGTATCTTCGTCACCAAACTCTCTGAGTGGAGCGATAACACATCATGGGCACGCATCACCCTTGCAGGCTCACTGGCCCTCTACCTCACCATGTACTCACCCCTACAGATGGCTGCCGATCTCCCTGAGAACTACGAGAAGTTCGATGATGCCTTCCAGTTCATCCGTGATGTGGCCTGCGACTGGGATGAGAGCATCTACCTCGAGGCAGAGCCTGCCGACTATATCACCGTGGCGCGCAAGGCCAAGGGCACGAACAACTGGTTCATTGGCGGTAAGTGCGACGAGAACGGGCATAAGAGTACCATCAAGCTCGACTTCCTCGACGACAATCGCACTTACGAATGTACCATCTATGCCGATGCAAAGAATGCTCACTACGAGAAAAATCCGCAGGCTTACACCATCTCCAAGAAAATGGTGAAGAAAGGTGATGTGCTCAAGCTCAAGGAGGCACCCGGTGGCGGTTTTGCCATCAGTCTCATGGCGAAGTAATTTACATTATCTTTGAAACCGCAATATAAAACTAACAGGATATGAAGAAACTGATGATTGCAGGAATGGCTGTACTGATGATGGCTTGTAAGAGTGAAAACCAAGCATTTCACTTTGATGAGATGACCTACTCACCTCGTGAGACCGTATTTAAACTCTTTGCTCCTGCGGATGCTGCGTGCTTCGTCGTAGTGGGCAACGACTCAGTAAAGATGATGCTCGGCAAAGACAGTATCTGGACGGCCACGGTAAAGGGCGACCGAAAAGGGCAGTCGTACGAATTCGTGGTGAACGGACAAGCCTCTCCGGGCGTGTTCGCCAAGGCGGTAACCGTGAATGGACAAAAAGGGGTAGTAGTAGATCTCAAGGATACCAATCCTGAGGGATGGGAAGCCGACGGCCATGTGTTCCGCCCCTATCACGACTTGATAGTATATGAGATGCACCACCGCGATTTCTCCATTGCCCGTGCAGATGCGAAACACCCTGGTAAGTTCATGGCACTGACGGAGCCGTGGGCTATCGACCATCTGAAGGAGCTGGGCGTGAACGCTATTCACATCCTGCCCTCGTACGACTATGGTTCAGTGGATGAGACACGACTGAACGAGCCGCAGTATAACTGGGGCTACGACCCGGTGAACTACAACGTGCCTGAGGGTGGCTACAGCACTGATCCCTATACGCCAGATGTGCGCATCCGCGAGTTCAAACAGATGGTACAGGCACTGCATAAGGCAGGCATCGCCGTGATCCTCGATGTAGTGTATAACCATACCTACGACATCGAACACTCGAACTTCCAGAAGACGTATCCGGATTATTACTATAGGAAAACAGAGGAAGGCTACTCCAACGGTTCTGGCTGCGGTAACGAGACAGCATCGGAGAAGCCGATGATGCGGAAGTTCATGATAGAGAGTGTGAAGTACTGGATTAACGAGTACCATATCGATGGCTTCCGCTTCGACCTGATGGGCTGTCACGACATTGAGACGATGAATGCCATCCGCAAGGCGGCTGACGAGATTGATCCTGCCATCTTTATCTATGGAGAGGGCTGGAGTGCTGGACAGTGCGCCTTACCGACAGAGGAGTTGGGTGTGAAGGCCAATATCACGAAGATGCCGCGCATTGCCGCTTTCTCCGATGAGATCCGCGATGCCCTTCGCGGTCCGTTTGATGATGATGCGAAGGCCGCATGGTTAGGTTCGGGCATCAGGATCTTCAAATCTTCTGACCTCGCAGGTTTCAAGGAGAGTATGAAGTTCGGCATCGTGGGAGCCATTGCTCACCCACAGGTGGACATGACAAAGGTGAACTATTCGAAAGAGCCATGGGCCACAGAGCCTACACAGATGATCAGCTATGTGAGCTGTCATGACGACATGTGTCTCTTTGACCGTTTGAAGACAAGTTTGCCAGGTGTTTCCAAAGATGAGTTGATTCGTCTCGATCTGTTAGCACAGACTGCCGTCTTCACCTCTCAAGGCGTGCCCTTCATGCTCAGCGGTGAGGAGCTGCTACGCACCAAACAAGGCGTACACAACAGCTTTGAATCTCCCGACAGCATCAATCATCTCGACTGGAGTAATAAGGAGAAATATCCGCAGGTGTTCAACTATTATAAGAACCTGATTGCCCTGAGGAAGAACCATCCCGCTTTCCGCTTAGGTAAGGCCGATTTGGTGCGCAAGCACCTGGAGTTCCTAGATGCTCCAGAAAAGGTCGTTGCCTTCCGTCTGAAGGATCATGCCGGGAATGACACCTGGCAAAACATTATCGTTATCCTCAACAGCAGCAGGACTTCCGTGGAGGTCAACATCCCTGAAGGGCACTACACACAGGTATGTTGCGACGGTGCCATCGATGAGAAAGGTTTAGGGGAAACAGAGGGTGGTAGCGTCACCGTCAGTGCTCAGTCGGCAATGATTTTGCACGATTAACACTTTTTCTTTATTCAAAGTATCTTCGTTTGAAAAAAAAACCTTACCTTTGTTTCCGCAAATAAAAAAGATACAAGAACATTATAATTCAATTATGAACAACGTACCTAAAATTAAAATTGGAATCGTCGCCGTTTCTCGCGACTGTTTCCCCGAGTCATTGGCAGTTAACCGTCGTAAGGCTGTTATCGCTAAGTATGAAGAAAAATTTGGTAAGGACGGTATCTACGAGTGTCCTATCACCATCGTTGAGAGTGAGATCCATGCTCAGCAGGCTCTCGAGGATGTGAAGAAGGCTGGATGTAACGCCCTCTGCGTCTATCTCGGCAACTTCGGTCCTGAAATTTCTGAGACCATGATTGCTGACTGGTTCCAGGGACCTACCATGTTCTGCGCTGCAGCTGAGGAGTCACAGAACGACTTAATCGACGGTCGTGGTGATGCTTATTGTGGTATGCTGAACGCCAGTCAGGCGCTGAGCCTCCGCAAGACACGTGCTTACATCCCCGAGGAGCCCGTTGGCGATGCTGCCCAGTGCGCTGAGATGATCCATGAGTTCCTGCCCATCGCACGTGCTATCGTAGGTCTGCAGAACCTGAAAATCATCAGCTTCGGTCCCCGTCCTAACAACTTCCTGGCATGTAACGCTCCTATCCGTGCCCTCTATGATCTCGATGTTGAGATTGAAGAGAACTCTGAGCTCGACCTGCTTGAGGCTTTCCAGAAGCATCAGGACGACCCACGTATCAATGATGTGGTGAAGGACATGGCTGCTGAGCTGGGTACTGGTAACCGTATTCCTCAGGTGCTGCCGAAGCTCGCTCAGTATGAGCTGACACTGACCGACTGGATCGAGGCTCATAAGGGCTCACGCCAGTTTGTGGCCATGGCTAACAAGTGCTGGCCTGCCTTCCAGACCATGTTCGGCTTCGTGCCTTGCTATGTGAACAGCCGTCTGACAGGTCGTGGCATCCCCGTGGCTTGTGAGGTTGATATCTATGGTGCTCTGTCAGAGTATATCGGAACCTGCATCAGTGAGGATGCCGTCACCCTGCTCGACATCAACAACACCGTTCCTCAGGATATGTACGAGGAGAGCATAAAGGGCAAGAAGTTCGCATGCGACACCTATACAGAAAAGGAGATCTTCATGGGCTTCCACTGTGGCAACACCGCTTCTTCAAAGGTTTGCAACTGTCAGATGTGCTTCCAGCGCATCATGGCCCGCGCCCTGCCTGTAGAGGTGACGAACGGTACACTCGAGGGTGACATCCAGCCTGGTCTGGCTACCGTATATCGTCTGCAGAGTACTGCCGACACCAAGCTTCGCGCTTACATCGCTCAGGGTGAGGTGATCCCAGTAGCTACCCGCTCATTCGGCAGCATCGGTATCTTCGGTATCAAGAACATGAGCCGTTTCTATCGTCACGTCCTCATCGAGAAGCACTACCCACACCACTGCGCCGTGATGTTCGGCCATCAGGGTAAGTATCTCTGGGAGGTTCTCAAATACATGGGCATCCCCGTGGACGAGATCGACTACAACTTCCCGAAGGGCAATTTCTATCCCACGGAGAATCCGTTCGCATAAAAAGGAATTCAAATTTCGCAAGCTCCGCTTGCTCTACTATCAGAGGATGTGTTTCGGCACATCCTCTTTTGTTCTTGTGCAAACGTTTTTCCATCGATTTCAAATTTATCAACATCTGTGTGCAACGAATATGAGTGGAATTTGCTATCTTTGCACTCAGAATCATAACTAAAAACAACTATGCGACGGATATTATTGATTACCGCCATCCTCATGGCAAACGTTTTGACAATGAATGCAGCAAAGAAAACAGTGATTGACCGGATAGAGCCTACCAACTGGTATGTGGGAATGAAGAACCCACAGCTCCAACTGATGGTCTATGGCAAAGACATCAAAAGTGTGAAGAATGTCACCACCGACTATCCCGGTGTACGCATCGATCGAGTGATACGTCTCGATTCACCCAACTACCTGCTGCTTTATCTCAATCTGTCAGGAGCCCAGCCCGGCAACATGACTCTCCATTTCGACAAGACAAAGGTGAACTATGAACTCCGCCAGCGTGAGATGAGCGGTGACAAGCGCATGGGATTCACCAATGCCGATGTCCTCTATATGCTCATGCCCGACCGTTTTGCACAAGGTCCTAACCACAACGGACAAATCAAAGGCATGAACACCTACCGGGAAGACCGCTCGAAACCCAGTCTGAGACATGGTGGCGACCTCGAAGGTATCCGTCAGCATCTGGACTATTTCAAGGAACTGGGTGTGACTGCCCTTTGGTTTACTCCCGTTTTGGAGAACAACTCTCCCGACTCTGACAACGGTTTTTCCACTTATCACGGCTATGCTACCACCAACTACTACCGTGTAGATCCACGCTTCGGAAGTAATGACGACTACCGTAAATTATGTGATGAGGCTCACGCAAAGGGACTGAAAGTGGTGATGGACATGATCTTCAACCATAGCGGGTTTGAACATCCTTGGGTTAGCGACATGCCGGCAAAGGACTGGTTCAATACACCTGAATGGCTGAATGAAAAACAGAGTGGACGTGATCCCATGACAGGTTTCACCGCCAATGCCGACGGGAGTGAGCCCATGAAGAGTGCCTACCTTCAGACTTCCTACAAGCTGACACCAGTAAAAGACCCCTATGCCTCTAAGATTGACCTCCATGAAACCGTTGACGGCTGGTTCGTACCATCGATGCCCGACCTGAACCAACGTAACGAACACGTGATGACATACCTCATCCAGAACTCCATCTGGTGGATTGAAACAGTGGGAATTGACGGCATCCGCATGGACACCTACCCCTATGCCGATGCCAGGGGCATGGCAAGTTGGATGAAACGGCTGAACGAGGAATATCCTAACTTCAACACCGTGGGAGAGACATGGGTTACCGAACCGGCGTACACCGCATCATGGCAGAAAGACTCACGCCTCAGTAAGGAGAACAGCTACCTGAAGACAGTGATGGACTTTGCTTTCTTCGACCGACTCTCTCAAGCGAAGAACGAAGAGACAGACGACTGGTGGAATGGTCTGAACAGACTCTACAATTCCTTCTGTTATGATTACCTATACGAAGATCCCAACCATGTGATGGCTTTCATCGACAACCACGACACCGACCGCTTCTTAGGAAACGGGAAAGACTCCGTGGCTTTGAAGCAGGCCCTCTCCCTTTTGCTCACCGTGAAACGCATCCCGCAGCTATACTATGGTACGGAGATCCTGATGAACGGCACCAAGGAGGTAACCGACGGTAACGTGCGCAAGGATTTCCCTGGCGGCTTCCCCGGTGACAAGCACAATGCCTTCACCGCTGAAGGACGCACCCAGGCAGAGAATGCGATGTTCAACTGGCTATCGAAGCTTTTACACTGGCGACAGGGGAATGAGGTAATCACCAAGGGTACCATGACACAATTCATCCCCTTCAAGGGTGTGTATGTCATTGCCCGACAGTACCAAGGTCGCACCGTACTCACCATCCTCAACGGGAAGAAAGAGAACAACGCACTCGATGTGACACGCTATGCCGAGGTGATCGGCACGAATACTACGGCTCGTGACATTATCACGGGACGTACCATCGACCTGACGAAGCCCATTACACTCCGTTCACGTCAGACTCTGATCGTGGAATATTAAGAGGAGATTACTTCATCAGCCAGCGGCCATCGCGTTTCACCATCGGCACCACCACCTCCTCGATGGTGCTGTCACCATAGCAAAGCATCAGAAACGCATTGGCCGTGGGCTTCACACTATCGTTCACACAGTTCACCACGCGCACCTCTCGGATGCCGTGGTGTTCTTGTTGTTGAGCACCCACAAACATCCGGGCATTGTCCACTAACTGCTGACGGTAGCTGTCGGGAATCGGCTCGGGGAAATCCATACCTTCCACGAAAGCAGCATATTTCTCCTTCAGCAGCAGGTCATAATAAGCCTTGGCCTGGTTGGCAGCGGCAAAATCAACAGCCTTGTCACCGCGACAGCTATAAACGATAGCTGACACGACAAAACACACCGTTAGTATCACCACTTTGCGCAACATTACTTCTGCCTGATGAAAATATTGATGGGAGAACCTGTCAATTGCCAGTTCTCACGAATCTTATTCTCCAGGAACCGCTTGTAGGGTTCTTTCACATACTGTGGCAGATTGGCATAGAACACAAACGAAGGAATCTGTGTGTTCGGAAGCTGAGAACAATACTTAATCTTAATATACTTGCCCTTGATGGACGGCGGCGGTGTAGCCTCGATGAGCGGCAACATCACTTCGTTGAGCTTCGTTGTTCCGATCTTCACCTTACGATTCAGATAAACCTCCTTGGCCGTCTCCAGCACCTTGAAGATACGCTGCTTGGTGAGGGCGGAAGCAAAGATAATGGGAAAGTCGGTGAAAGGCGCCATACGATTACGGATGGCGTCCTCAAAGAACTTGATGGCTTTCTGACTCTTGTCCTCCACAAGATCCCATTTGTTTACCACAACCACTAATGATTTCTGGTTCTTCTGTATCAACTGGAAGATATTCATGTCCTGCGCCTCAATGCCGCGGGTGGCATCAATCATCAGAATACACACGTCACTGCTCTCGATGGAACGGATACTACGCATCACACTGTAGAACTCCAGATCCTCGGTCACCTTGTTCTTACGACGGATACCAGCAGTATCCACCAAATAGAAATCGAAACCGAACTTATCATATCGGGTGTAGATACTGTCACGGGTCGTTCCGGCAATATCAGTCACGATATGACGTTCCTCTCCGATGAAGGCATTGATGAGACTGCTCTTACCTGCGTTCGGACGACCTACCACGGCAAAACGAGGAATACCTTCCTCAATGTCCTGCTCATCCTTCACACCTTGAAGCTTCTCCATCAACAAATCAAGCAGATCACCTGTTCCGCTACCTGTAGCACTACTGATGGGCTGAGGTTCGCCTAATCCCAGCTTATAGAACTCATAGGAATCGTAATACTGGTCATTGTTATCCACCTTGTTCGCCACAAGGATCACAGGGAGCTTTGAACGGCGCAGGATCGCTGCCACATCCTCGTCCCAGTCGGTGAGGCCACTGGTTACATCTACCAGGAACAGCACCAGATCAGCTTCCTCAGTGGCCACAATCACTTGCTTGCGGATGGCATCTTCGAAGATGTCATCGCTGTTCACCACCCAGCCACCGGTATCCACCACAGAGAACTCCTTACCGTTCCAGTCGCACTTACCATACTGGCGGTCGCGGGTGGTTCCGGCCTCGTCACTCACAATGGCACGACGAGTCTTGGTAAGTCTGTTAAACAAGGTTGACTTACCTACATTAGGGCGTCCTACAATTGCTACTAATGCCATAATTATTCCTCCATCAGTTCAAAATGATATTTCTAACCTTCTTCTCCTTATTCGGGATTATAACCAAAGTTATCGAGTTCCTTTTGCGACGAGCGCCAGTCCTTGTCAACCTTCACATATGTCTCCAGGAAGATGCTCTTACCAAAAAAGCGTTCCAATGCCTTACGACTCTCCATGCCCACCTTCTTCAGGGCCACACCCTGATGACCGATGATGATCCCCTTCTGGGATTCACGTTCCACAAAGATAACGGCACTGATACGGATATTCTTGGGTGTCTCCTTAAAACTCTCCACCACCACTTCCACGGAATAAGGGATTTCCTTGTCATAGTAGAGCAGAATCTTCTCGCGGATAATTTCCGAAACAAAGAAACGGGCCGGTTTGTCAGTCAGCTGTTCTTTATCAAAGTAGGCCGGACTCTCGGGTAGCAGTTCCTGAATGCGCCTCAAGAGCATGTCCATGCCAAACTTATTCTTTGCCGAAATAGGAAGTATCTCCGCATTGGGAAGCAGAGAGTGCCATTTCTCAACTATCGCAGCAAGAACCTCCCCCTGTCCCTTCAAAGACTTACCGGTTTGCTTGTTCCCTGCCGACTCCACTCCTTTAGGGAGATTAGGAGGGGTCATATCTATCTTATTGATCAGCAAGATGACGGGTATCGTCATCTTCTGCACCTTCTCCAGGAAATCCATGTTCTTCTCAGGATTTTCCACCACATCGGTCACATAGAGCAGTACATCGGCATCAGCCAGGGCACTTTCTGAGAAGGCTAGCATCGACTCCTGCAGTTTGTAATTGGGCTTCAGCACACCCGGAGTGTCGCTGAAAACAATTTGCATGTCATCCGTATTCACGATACCCATGATACGATGACGGGTGGTCTGTGCCTTGAAGGTGGCAATTGAAATACGCTCACCAACCAATTGGTTCATGAGCGTACTTTTTCCTACATTGGGGTTG
>OCTX012039360.1_pt1 | contig 20460 bp, 15 predicted proteins | sample 1539691 | NCBI WGS metagenome assembly OCTX01 (sample SAMN02144231, study PRJEB22623) | gut metagenome | biome: sheep rumen | host: Ovis aries | place: New Zealand
CGCCGCCGGTGAGGTTCCCGCCGAATTCTGGTACGGAATCCTTCCCAAGATGAACGCCGATTATCCCGACATCTATCTGCTCGCCGAGGCCGAACGGGACAACCTGGCCGATCCTACCGTAACCTTCGACGCCAACTATGCATGGGAGCTTCATCATCTGCTCAACGGCCTGGCACAGGGCAGCAAGACCGTTCAGGATCTCAAGGATTACGTAGCGCGCGACGCGGCCCGGTTCCCCCGCAAAGCCTTCAGGCTTACCTTCACCTCCAACCACGACGAGAACTCCTGGGCGGGCACCGAATTCGAGCGCGAGGGCGAAGCGGCAGATGCATGTGCTGTGCTTTGCTTCACCCTTCCCGGCAGCCAGCCGCTCATCTACACCGGTCAGGAAATCGGTCTCGACCGCAGGCTGGCCTTCTTCGAGAAGGACCCCATAACGGACTGGACTGCAAACGAATACACCAAATTCTGGAAAACCCTCGTAAACCTCAAGCACGACAACCCCGCACTCGCAGCAGGTGAGAAGGGAGGAGAAATCGTATGGTGGGAGACACCCGGCGCCGACGGCGTGGTGGCCTTCCATCGCGAAGTCAAGGGCAACAAGGTCATAGTCCTCGCCAACTTCGGCACGGCTGCCAAGGACGGCGCTGTGCTCGAAGAGGTTGAGGCCAACGACAACCGTCCCCAGAGCGCCAAAATCGAGGAGCCTTTCGCCAACCTCAAGGCGGAACCTGTCACCTGGACCATCAAGCTCGACGGCACCTATTCCAATGTCTTTACGGGCGAAAGCCTCGAGGGAGAACAAACGATAACTCTCGCGCCAGGCGATTATCTCGTCCTGACCAAGTAATCCTCCGGAAAAGATATCAATAATTTGTTTTTGTCTGCATAATGCTATACATTTGCAAAAAATGATAGCGTTATGCAGACTGAACGTATACAGACAGCCATCAGGCTCGACGCAGACCTTTACAACAGGATCCGGAGAAGGGCGCATATAGAAAAGCGCTCAATAAACAGTTACATAGAAAAGGTTCTTGATGATCATACCAAAGTCATCTACCCCGCCTCCAGCCCCGACCTCACCATATCAGAGGTCATACGCTCCATGGCGGGCTCTGTCAAGCCCCGTAAATTCACGCAGGAAGAACTCGATGCAGATCCCAAACTTGCTTATCTTGTAAAAAAACTCGGACTATGAGAGCATTCCTTGACACAAACGTACTGGCAGATTTCCTCATGACGGGAAGGCCCTGCCACGATGAGGCGGTGGCGATTTTCGAAAATCTGCAACGGCATACCTTCGAGGCTTTTGTGACCACCCAGAGCCTTATCGACCTTGCATACATTTCTGCAAAATTCGAGAACGGGAAAGAACAGTTTCCCGTTTTTACCGAATGGATAACGGAGCATATAAACGTCAGGCCAATAGAAGTATTCAGCATAAATGAGGCATTGCGGGACAAGAATCCGGACTTTGAGGACAATGCCCAGATATCAGCCGCCATCGATATCGGATGTGACGTATTCGTAACATCAGACAATGGCATCTTGTCAAGGCATTCAGATGGAAGCATAGATTTTATCTCTCCGTCAGATTTCCTGGGCAGAAAAGAATAATCCAAAAAATCGCTATATTTACAAGTTGAACAACTTGCATTTATAGCGATATGAAAAAGACCGTTCTCATAATTGCAGCCATCGCCGTCCTGGCGGGATGCACAAGTGGATTCAATCCCGGGAGCGTCCGCGATTTCTCCCCCGAGGAACTTTCCCGTGTAGAGCCTCTCAGCTGGTGGACCGGCATGGTCACTCCTCTCCAGCTTCTGGTGCAGGGGCCCTCAATCAGCAGTTACGACGTAAGCATAGAAGGCCTTCAGGGCATATCCGCAGAAGCCATACACAAGGCCGACAGCCCCAATTACCTCTTCATCGACGTCCATATCGGCCCCTCGGCCAAGAGCGGCACTTGCTGGCTCGTCTTCAGCAAGGACGGTGAACCGGCATTCAAATATCCATACAGGATACAGGACCGCAGCGAAGGCAGCGCAGACCGCGGCAGCTTCACGACCGAAGACATGATTTACCTCATCATGCCCGACCGCTTCGCCTCCGCCACGGCCGCCAACGATGCCGCATGGCCCGGCGGCACCTACGACGACGGCTCCGCCGTAGCCTGGACGGTTCCCGCCACTCCGGACAAGGTGGACCGCACCGACCCTGTGGCCCGCCACGGAGGAGACCTGCAGGGCATGATTGAGCACCTGGACTATGTCGCCGGGCTCGGCGCCACGGCCGTCTGGAACACTCCCCTCCTGCTCGACAATCAGGAATTCGAATCCTACCACGGCTACGCCTGCGCCGACTACTATCACATAGACCCCCGCTTCGGCGACAATGCCCTGTACCGCGAATACGTCCAGAAGGCCCACGAAAAGGGCCTCAAGGTCATAATGGACATAGTCACCAACCACTGCGGCACAGCCCACTGGTGGATGGAGGACGCCCCCTTCGGCGACTGGATTCACCGCTTCCCCGAGTACACGCAGATGAACGCACTGTTCTCGGTGTACATGGACCCGAACGCAGCAAAAGCGGACCTGGAAAGGCAGCAGAGCGGCTGGTTTGTCCCCAGCATGCCCGACATGAATCTCGACAACCCCTTCGTGCTCAAATACTTCCAGCAGTGGGCGGTGTGGTGGATTGAATATGCCGGGCTCGACGGCCTGCGCGTCGACACATACCCCTACAACGAGCCGGGTCCCATGTCGAAATGGTGCGCCGCAGTCCGCGAGGAATACCCGGGCATGAACATAGTGGGAGAATGCTGGGACATGAACATCCCGCAAGTGGCCTACTGGCAGAGCGGCAACCCCAACAAGAACGGCTTCGACAGCAATCTCCCCAGCATCATGGACTTCCCCCTGCAAAGGGCAATAATTACCGCACTCTGCGAAGACCAGGTGTGGTGGGACGAGGGCATGACGCGGGTGTACTCGGTGCTCGCCCAGGACTTCGCATACCACGACCTGGACAAGATGATGATTTTCTTCGCCAACCACGACCACATGCGCACGGGCGACATCTTCAAGGCCAATCCTGAAAAGATGAAACTCGCCCTCACCATGCTCGCAACGCTCAGGGGCATTCCCCAGCTGTATTACGGCGACGAAATGTTGTTCCTCGAGCGCAAGGACTGCCCCAGCCACGACGGAGCCAAGCGCATCGACTTCCCGGGCGGCTGGCAGGGCGACGCCACCGACCTCTTCACGCCGGAGGGCCGAGCAGCTGCCGGCGCCCCCCTGTATGCAGACGCCGCTTCCCTGCACGACTACACCGCGCGCCTCTTCAACTGGAGAAAGACCTGCCCCGCAGTGCAGCACGGCAAGACCCTCCACTTCCTCTCCCGCAAGAATACGGGCGTAAGGAACATCACCGACAACACCTACTCTTACTTCAGATACACCGACACCGACGCGGTTTTCGTATACATCAACAATACCGCCGAACCCCGCACTCTTGACTGGAGCCACTACGCGGAATTCGTCCAGGGCCCCGTAAGCGGCACCAATGTCCTCACCGGAGAGGCCCTCACGCTGAAGGACGGAATCGAAATCGCCCCCTTCAGCGCCCTGGTCGCAGAATATAAACGTTAACATCCCCTCAAGTCAATTACAACACAATGAATACCAACCAGTTAATCAAAGCGACCCTGATTTCCCTTGCCCTGCTTGCAGCCGCAGCCTGCTCCAGGCAGCAGACAGCAAAGTTCGACTATACCATCAGCAGCCCGGACGGCACGGTAACGGCCTCGTTCGGCCTGACTCCGGACGGACGTCCCTGCTACAAACTGGACCGCAGCGGACAGGCCATCATAGAACCCTCTTGTCTGGGATTCACTCTCACCGACGGTGAAAGCCTCCGTGCACAGAGGGAGAACGAGTATTACAAAGGAAACGGCCTCAACCCTACCGACGGAGCCAACCTGTATTCCGGTTTCCAAATCTGCGGCACAGAAACTTCCAGCCTGGATGAAACCTGGAATCCGGTATGGGGCGAGGAATCCGAAATCCGGAACAATTACAACGAACTGCTGGTCCGCATGGAGCGCAAGGACGGAGTCCGCATGAACGTACGCCTGCGCCTGTACGACGAAGGCCTCGGCCTGCGCTACGAATTCCCGCAGGACAACACACTCCGCTACTTCAACATCAAAGAGGAACTTACGGAGTTTGCCCTCAGCGGTGACCACACCGCATGGTGGATCAGCGGCGACTACGACACCCAGGAGTACAACTACACCAGGAGCCGCATCAGCGAGATTGCAGCGCACTCCCGCGCCACCCGACTTTCAAATGCTTCGGCGACCGGTTTCAGCGACACCGGAGTGCAGACAGCCCTCCAGCTCAAGACCGACGACGGCCTGTACATCAACATTCACGAAGCGGCCGTAATCAATTATCCCACTGCAAACCTCCTGCTGGAGGAGGGCACCAATACCTTCCGTATCTGGCTCACCCCCGACGCCGAGGGCGTAAAGGGCCGCCTCCAGGCCCCATGCGTCACCCCCTGGCGCACGGTGATGGTGGTTGACGACGCCCGTAAAATCCTTGCATCCAGGATGATACTCAACCTGAACGAACCATGTGCCCTCGACGACGTGAGCTGGATTCATCCCGTAAAATACATGGGCGTATGGTGGGAAATGATAACCGGACGCTCCGAATGGTCCTACACCTATGACGTTCCTTCCGTACAGCTCGGCATCACCGACTACAAGTCCCTCAAGCCCCACGGCAGGCACGGCGCCAACAACGAAAACGTGCACCGTTACATTGACTTCGCCGCGGCAAACGGCTTCGACGCCCTGCTCATCGAAGGCTGGAACGAGGGCTGGGAAGACTGGTTCGGCTGCCAGAAAGACTACGTGTTCGACTTCGTCACCCCCTACCCCGACTTCGACCTTCCCGCGCTCAACGAGTACGCCCACCGCAAGGGCATACGCCTCGTTATGCACCACGAAACCTCCTCTTCCACAGTTAATTACGAGCGCCACATGGAGGCCGCTTATTCCCTCATGAACCGCTACGGCTACGACGCCGTGAAGAGCGGGTACGTGGGCAACATAATCCCCTACGGCGAGCACCACTACAGCCAGCCTCTGATCAACCACTACCTGTATGCCATCAAAGAGGCGGCAAAGCATCACATCATGGTCAACGCCCATGAGGCGGTCCGCCCTACGGGACTCTGCCGCACCTGGCCCAACCTCATCGGCAACGAGTCCGCAATGGGCACGGAATACCGCGCCCACATCAACCCCGGGCACACTTCGATACTGCCGTTCACGCGCCTGCAGGGTGGCCCGATGGACTACACCCCCGGCATCTTCGAGACCGACATGTCCATCACGGCTCCGGGACAGACAGGAAAGATGCGCCATACCATAGGCAACCAGCTCGGCCTGTACGTCACTTTCTACTCGCCCCTGCAGATGGCCGCCGACCTTCCCCAGAACTACGAGCGCTTCCCCGACGCCTTCCAGTTCATCAAGGACGTAGCGGTCGACTGGGAAAAATCCATCTACCTTGAAGCCGAGCCCGGCGAGTACATAGTCACCGCCCGCAAGCCCAAACTCAGCACCCTCAACGCCGCTGCCGAAGGTCTCAAGGCCCTTCCCGACGGCCGTCCCGACATGCTCAGCGGCGCAGCCAAGTTCGTCTACGGCCTGCCCGACCATGCCACCGCAAAGGCACTCAAGGGCGCCGAACCCCTGGACGTCTGGTACGTGGGAGGCGTGTGCGGAGAGAAGGAGCACGAGACCACGGTGGCACTCGACTTCCTCGACCCTGACAAGTCCTACGAGGCCATGCTCTACTGCGACGCCCCAGAGGCTGATTACGAGACCGCTCCCCAGGCATACAGCATCAAGTCTTACATAGTGAACAGCAAGGGATTCCTGCAGGTCCACATGGCCCGTGGCGGAGGTTTCGGCCTGACGCTCAGAGAAATCCGCCAGACCCGATGAGTTCTGCCGGAATAATCATACTTGCAATCATCGCCGCCCTGGCGGCCTATGCCGCATGGCTGTTCAGCCCGCCCGGCGCTCCCAAGCCTATGCTACCGGAGGAGAAGGAACGCGCCCTTCTGGAACATGTGCCCGCAGACACCGCCGAGGGCAACAATCTGGAGACCTTCACTTCCTTCAACCCCATGATAGAGAAGATGGAGGAAGACATCGAGACGGCACAGAGCTACATCCACATACTCTTTTTCAAGTATGAGGACGACCCGGTGGGCCGAAGAGTATCGGAGCGCCTTGAGCGCAAAGCCGCGCAGGGGGTGGAAGTCCGCGTGCTCGTGGACGACGCCGTCAACAAGACCCGTGAACGCCTGTACGGCGAAATGCGCTCGCACGGCGTCCAGGTAAAGCTGTTCTCGCCCATGCACATCCCGATAATCAAGAGTGACAACTACCGCAACCACCGCAAGATAGTGGTGGTCGACGGCCGGGTGGCCTACGTCGGGGGCATGAATATCGCCGAACGCTACGGCATAGGTCTCACCTGGGGCAGATGGAGGGACACGCACCTGAGAATCACCGGCCCTGCAGTAACCCGCTGCGAATACGCATTCGCCCGGGACTGGGCCTACAAGGGAGGTGAAGTGCTGTCGGACGCCAAATACTCGCCAGTGCAGGCCCCCGCAGGGAACATCAGGGCCGATGTGGTCTGCAGCGGTCCCCGTGGAGACGGTCCGGCAATCATGCACCGCATCTGCCGCATGCTTGACGAAAGCAAGAGCTACGCATGGCTGGAGTCTCCATACCTCATTCCCACGAACGAAGTTCGCGACTCGCTCCGACGTGCCGCCGCAAGGGGCGTCGACGTGCGTATCATCATCCCGCCAAGGGGTGACCGCGGCGTGCTCACTCCGCTGTGTACCAACTCATACATCGAAGAAATGCTCGAAGCCGGAGTACGGATAGCCCGCTACCGCAGCGGATACATGCATTCCAAGACCATAGTATGCGACGACCATCTCGTAACCGTAGGTTCCACCAACATCGACCCGCGGAGCTATATTCTTGACTACGAAATCAATGTGTTCATAGACAACGAGGATTACGCACACCGCATGAAGGAGGTGTTCGCAGCCGACGAGGCCATCTCCGACTATATGGAAAAAGAATGTTGGGCCAGAAGGGGCCTTCTCGCGCGGGCTGGCGAGAAATTTGCAAGACTCGGGTCTGCCCAATTTTAGAATAGAACAAGGTGTTTATGGAAAATACGAAACAAGCGGAAAGGATACAGACATCAATCATCAACGGAGCCGAACGCAAGGCGCTCAACTGGCTTGCAGCACACATGCCCGAATGGGTGACATCGGATATGCTCACCGTCGTAGGCATAGTTGGCGCAGCCCTTATCGGAGCGGGATTCATACTGTCGGACTGTAACATCAACTGGCTGTGGCTCAGTAGTTTCGGTCTTCTCGTAAACTGGTTCGGAGATTCCCTTGACGGCAGTCTTGCCCGCTACCGCAACACCCAGAGACCCATATACGGCTATTACCTGGACCACACCGTCGACTGCATCAACATGACATTCATGTTCGCCGGCGTTGGGCTTTCCGGCCTCGCACGCATGGACCTGGCACTCTTTGCCTACCTGATTTACACTTTCATGATTGTGAACGTAAGCATCAACGCCCACCTCAAGAGCGAGTTCAAGCTTACTTACGCCAAGCTGGGTCCCACCGAGTTCAGAATTATTGTAGTCATCCTCAACACTTTGCTGATATTCATCGAACCGCTCAGGGAAATTGCCGTACCAGCAAGGCTGCTCGGGCACAGCATGGTCCTGCGCTTCATGGACTTCGTATGCCTGTTCACAATCCTGCTGCTGGGCTGCATCTACATATGCACCATAATCAGCGACGCCCGCGGCTACGCCAGAATCGACCCACCAAAGAAATATGGAAAGAACTCTTAAAACCATCGGCGTCCTCACCTCAGGAGGCGATGCTCCCGGAATGAACGCCGCCATCCGTGCCGTCACACGCACCGCACGCTTCCACGGCATAAACGTAATCGGCATCATGCGCGGTTACCAGGGACTCATCGAGAATGAGTTCGTAAAATTCACCTCGTCGTCCGTATCCAACACCATCCAGCGCGGAGGCACCATACTCAAAACCGCCCGTTGCGGGGACTTCCTCACACCCGAGGGCCGCAAGAAGGCGTACGAGAACATGGTCAAGGCGGAGATGGACGCCCTGGTTGTCATAGGCGGCAACGGTTCCCTAACCGGCGCACAGCTGTTTGCCCGCGAGTACGACATCCCCATCATCGGCCTCCCCGGCACCATAGACAACGACCTCTACGGCACTGACTCCACGATAGGCTACGATTCGGCACTCAACACAATCGTCGAGTGCGTGGACAAGATACGCGACACAGCCAACAGCCACGACCGCATATTCTTCATAGAGGTGATGGGACGCGACGCCGGTTTCCTGGCCCAGAACAGTGCCATAGCCTCCGGAGCCGAGGCCGCAATCATCCCCGAAGGGAACACCGACGTGGACCAGTTGGCCGAATTCATCGAAAGGGGCAAGCGCAAGAGCAAGAACAGCGCCATCGTCCTCGTGAGCGAGGCCCATAAGAACGGCATCGGCGGAGCAATGTACTACGCTGAACGTATCAAGAACGAATATCCCCAGTTCGACGCAAGGGTCACGATACTCGGCCACCTTCAGCGCGGCGGCACCCCCACGGCCTACGACAGGATACTCGCCTCCCGCATGGGCTATGCGGCTATCGAGGCCCTGCTTGAAGGCCAGCGCAACGTAATGATAGGCATAAAGAACGACGAAATCGTCTACGTGCCCATCTCACGCGCCGTGAAGATGGACAAGCCCATCAACAAGGAGCTCATCTCCGTGCTCAACGTGCTGTCAATGTAATTCTCCCCTGAACACCTCGACGAGCCGGTCGGGGTAATTGGATATGACCGCATCTACCCTGCAGTCGGCCATGCGGCGTATTTCGTCCACATCGTCCACCGTCCAGGGTACAACCCTTATGCCGAGGGCATGGCAGTACGCCACGTTCTCGTGCGTCACCACACTGTGATGGGGCGACCACCAGCGGGGCTGGAATGTCAGCAGGGAAAGGATTTCAGAAATCTCCGTGTGCTTCTCGTCGGTAAGGAAGGAAAGGTTCACCTCGGGATACTTGGAATGAACGTATTCCAGCGCCCTCGCGTCGAATGACTGCACGGTGAGACGGTCGCCGAGATTGCAGGCGAGCAGGACCTCCATGCACTTGTCGCAGAACTCTTTGTATCCGGGCCAGTTCTTGCCCTCTCCCTTACCGGTACGGGACTTGATTTCTATGTTGTAACGCACCGGGGATAGCCCCTTCCGGGCCGCATAGTCTTCTGTGAAGCGAATGAGCTCGCTTGCAAGCGGCTTGCGCTCGGAGACCTTCTTCTGGTCGGGCCAGACATCTACATGCCTCAGACCGACTTCGTAACGGGCTATGCTGTCATACGGCATCCGATAGAGGTACTCCTTTGCATCTTCCTTCTGCACAAGGGAGCCGTCGGGACGTATCGAGTAGCGCGGATGGAAGTAGTTGTCGTGCGAGACCACCACGCAGCCGTCGGCAGAGAGCTGAAGGTCGAATTCGAGAGTATTTACATTGAGGTCCAGGGCGTTGCGCATGGATGAGAAGGTGTTCTCGGGCATCAGGCCGGCACCTCCGCGATGGGCCTGCAGGTCGGTATACGAGCGCCTCAGGTCGAAGGTATGGCTCCAGCTGCGGCCGTCGGGGGCGCAGACTGTCATGGTGACGGACGACGCATACTGCGAAGGAGTGGCCACAAAATAATGCTTCAGGTCGATGGGGCGCTTGTATCCGGGAATGCGCGAAAAGTCCCCCTCGTAAACGCCGAGTATCTCTTCGCCATAGCTGACGGAGTAATCGAACTGCCTTTCGAGCACGCCCATGGGCACGCCGTCCTGGGTCCAGGTGCAGGTCCACCCGTCATCCGCCGCCCAGACGTTTGCGGCCACGCTGTTGCGGTGCAGCCAGCACTTGTCCATGCCAATGAATTCCACCTGAGCGTCGTCGGGCCGGTCGATGCTGTGCCAGAAGCTGCTCAGGAAGCCGTCTATGGACGAGAAAATCTCGTAGCCCCTCGGAGAGCCGTCGCGGCACAGGTCGGTGGCCCACCAGGCCCCGCCGATTGCCGCGGCATTGTTGTCCACGATATTGTCGGCAATGCGGACTTTGTTCATCACGTGTGTGTGGCCGGAGAGGATGTCGACTCTGTAGCCGCGGAGCAGTTCCACCATGCGGCCGGCGTTTTCTATGTCTTCCCGGTTGTTCCTGAAGGCGAAGCGCATGGGACTGTGCTGCGCCAGGTAGATGTGCGTCCCCTCGGGGACATGCTCCAGCAGGCCCTTTACGAAGCCCAGGACTTCTTCGGAATAGCCCTCGGAGTATTTGTTGGAGGACTTGCCGGGGTCTTCCTTGCCGCTGGCCTTGAAGATGATGTCGTTCACGCCTATCACAAGGTCGGAGCCGAGCCAGAAGGCGTAGTTATATGGCCCGAAGGCGTCCTCGTAGGCCCCTGCGGCTGCGATTCCGTCCTTGTTCTGTATGAAATCGTGATTGCCTATGACGGCATAGAACGGGATGCCGGTGCCCGCAATGGCCTTCTTGTATGAGTCGAACATCTCCAGCTTGTTCCAGGCTATGTCGCCAAGGGCGATGCCCGCCGTGGGGCGCTCGGCGCTGTACTTTTGCGCCATGCCGCGAAGGTCGCCGAGGGGCCTTCCGCAGAAGCGGCGAAGGTGTTTGCCGTTCTGCATCTGGGGGTCGGACACGGAAAAGAGGGTATAGTCGTTCCCCTCTCCGAAACGAAGCAGGTCGAAATCGAACTTCCCGGTACCCTTCAAAGGCAGGTAGAACTGGGGGGCGCCGGTGCCGTAGGGTGCGACATAGCCCGAGGGAGTTATGACGAACACGAAGCGGGCGTCCTTGTGGGTGTTGAAGACAAACGTACCGTCTGCCTTCGTGGTTGTAAAACGGTAGCCGTCGGATACGAGTACCCCGGCAAGGGGTGCGCCTTCGCCTTTGACTGTTCCTTTGACCCTCCTGGCATCGAGGGACAATACCGACAACAACAGTAACAGAGATAATACAATTCTTTTCTGCATCTTATTAATTAATTCCAGTCAACGGTAAATGTCTTGGGGCGTGTCATGGTCTGGGTAGATACGTTGCCGAAGCGGTCGGTTACGGTAATCTCGAGAGTGGAAGTGGGGCTGGAGGCCTGCACCCGGAACATGTGCTGGTTGGTACCGGTGACGAATGCAGACGTGGCGCCGCTGCCGTTCTGGTAGCGGACAGCCTGGTAAGCCACCATGTGCATGGGGTCGTAGGCGTCAACCAACTTGGTGACGGTAAGCGACTTGCCGTTCTCGGTAACTTTGATCTTGGTGGACGTGTCGTAATTCCACACGTTGATGTAAACGAGGTTCTCCGGGACTCCGGAAGTGCCTGCTGGCACGGCGTAGGAATACTGTCCGTCGCCGTTGGCCGCAATATTCTCGAACTCGGTCTTGTTGGTAGCCGAGGCTGCGGGACACCAGTTCGCGGCGGTCAGCGTGAACTCGTTGCGGTCGTAGGTCTTGAACTGGCAGTCGTCGTCGAGCCCGAAGCCCTTGTAGCGCCACTTCATGCTGCCAGAGGCGAGGTCGTAAACGGTATAACCCGCGGGAGAGCCGTCGCGGCCCACATTGTAGATGGTTGCGAGCGAGGAACCGTCGCCCCACGAAGCCTCTTTGCTGATGCTGAAGCGGCCCGTCCACCACCAGGTGGAGCAGAGGGCTCCGGTATTGTGCTCGAATACCTTGTCGGATACCTTGACGTTTGCGACGCAGTGGGTATGTCCCGACACGATGTGCACGTTGTGGTCGCCGAGTATGGGGTACAGCTTGTTGACGTAGGTGTTGTAAATGTAGCCACCGGTGGGGTTGTACGGCGTATGGATGGGCTCGTGCAGCGAGATTATCAGAGGCACGGACTCATCGACCCGGGCCAAGTCGGCCGTTATCCAGTCCAGGATATCCTGGGTCAGGCCGCCCGTGTCGGCACGTCCCGCAACGGTGCCGTCGTTGTTGCAGATGACGTTGTCGAGCGAGATGATGTGGTACCCGCCGACGTTGAACGAATAGTAAGTGGGGCCGATTATCTGCTTGTAGGGAATTACGGTGTCCCAGTCGCCGGTGCCCCTGTAGTCGTGGTCGTGGTTGCCTATGGTATGCCAGATGGGGAACGACAGCCCGGCGAAATCGGTATTGACCTCCGACTTGTAGGCGGCAAGGTCGAAGTTGCATCCGGCAAGGCCCGAGGAATTGTCCCAGTAGAGGTCCCAGGTCATGTCGCCCAGGGTAAGTCCGTAGACTTTCTTGCCCTGGGAACGTATGGAAAGCACACGTTTCTTGAGTTCATCGGTCTGCAGCCGGAACTGCTGAAGGTCGTGCAGGGCGTTGCGGTTGCAGAGGTGGAAGTCGCCGAGGGCCAGGAGCACACAGTCGGAATTGTCGACGGCATTGAGCGTGAAGTCGTGCCTTTCCCGGACGCCGGCATCGCTGCCGAGGGCCTGCCAGAACTGGGGGAAGACTCCGGACAGAGGCACTTCGTAGCCCTGCGGCTGGCTGATGAATACGTAGCCGTGGGCCTTGTCGGACTGCAGGCCGTACCATCCGTCGGCATCCGTGGTGACGACAACGTATCCGTCGGACACAGGCACTCCCTCCACGGGGTGGCCGGAGCCGTCGAGCACGCGCCCGTAAACGTTGCCGCTTACAGCGGGGCCCTCGTGTACCGAAACACGTATGTTGTCTATGAACCAGCGATACACGCCCGAAACCGAATAGCTGCTTACATTGGGCCGGACAGTGATGCGGGAGGCGCTTGTAATACCTCTGAGCAGCAGGGTCTTGCGCTCCCAGGTGAGCTTTGATGCCTGGCTGAACGGAGCGCTGACGGCAAGGCCCGTATCAGAGCAGGTGCCGCCTCCGGTGATTTCGACTACGAACTCCTTTCCGGTATCCTGTACGCTCCAGTCGAAACTGAGGTCCACGTTGACGGAGCCCGACACGCCACTCATCGCCGGGAGGGTCAGGCAGTTGTGATAGTTGGTCTTGCCGAATTTGAGGTAATTCTCCTGGGCGTACAGCACCTTTGCGGCCTCATGCTGCTGGCGGTCGGCATACCCGAGAGCCGTAAACGCGGCACCGAGCCCGGATGCGTTCCAGGCCCAGATATTGGGCTGCTTGTACACAGGGGCCGCCGATGTGGAAGTGGACTTGCTGCCCACGGGGTCGAGGTTGTACTGGACGCGGTCGTGCGCGGTTGTATAGAGGAAAGAGTCCGCCGCTCCGTCGGCCATGCCGTCCCAGTAGCGGAATATCCAGTCGAAGCTGTCGCTGTAGAGAATGTCACTGACGGTGCATGAGGAGTCCAGGGTGATGGACAGAGTAGTGACCTTGCTGCTGGGGAGCTCGAGGTCGGAGGGCAGACTGAAGGTCTTCACCACCTCGTGGCGGTCGGAAACTGCCGTAACCTTTACAGACGTGCCGGCCGCAATGCTTCCCGGGCTCACGATGAGGTAGACCTTGCTGCCGGGCGCAACGGGGGCCTCGGAGAAATCCGCGCTTACGTTGTCCCGGCTCCCGGACATGGGCTCGGAGGCCGCGTCGCCGGCGGAGAAGTCGTAACGGAAGGCTCCGGCAAGCGCACTGCCCGGCGCTTCGATGCGCAGGCTCTTCAGTCGGTCGCCGGAGAGGATGCCCGTCTGGTCCAGCAGGACGACCTCCAGAATGGCTCCGACGCGGCGCATCCTGAGGGCGTCGGCGCTTGCAGAAGAACCGCTTACGCTGACGGACTGAGGCACGCTCACGAGTACGTCCGCCCTGGGGTCGAAGGTCCCCTCGGAGGGGAACTGGATGTACGGTATTTCGAGTCTGAGGACGCTGCCGCTTTCAGCCGAGAAGAAGGCCCTCGAAGGATAGAAGGCATAAAGCGTATGGGTGCCGGCAGTGGCGTTCACGACACCGGAAAAACTCCCTACGGGGCCGTCCGGCAGGGTGTTGGACAGCGTACCGTGTGCCGCCTGCGTTCCGGAACTCCAGGAGTCGAGGAACACGCCTATCTTGTCGGAAGCGCTCCAGCGGGGGGCGAACGCTCCGCCGGACTGCTCCATGTAAGTCTTGGACTGGGGCTCGGCCGTCGTTACGGTAAGGGTGACGGCTGGGCCGGCCGGTGTTGCATATTCAGCCTGCTGCGGCTCGAGTTCCTTGGTGCAGGAAGCCAGGAGAGCCAGACCTGAAAGGGCCGCGAAGAATAATCCTTTTCTCATATCCATCCCTCCTTAAAAGACGTAATCGCTGCCGTCATCGATGATTCCGGCCTCGCCGGAAGCACCTGCCCCGCCGACAAGATCGGCGAAGTCAAATTCTGCATCAAGCCCGGAGACGCAAATCTCCGGAGACTTGTATTCCGATGTTTTCATATTCATGCGCATTAGGCCTTGAAACCGCCCTCTGGCGGCTTCCTGCTCACAAATATACGAAAAAACTATCTGATTTCAAGCACGGCCACGCTCGCCGCCGGAAGCGTAAGCTTCACCGTCCGGCCGTTGCAGCGTATGCCGTCCAGGGGAACCGGAGCCACGGTGGGGGCCTTCCCGAACTCGTTGTGGGCCGACAGCGATGAAGCCTTGAGAATCTCGCCGCTGGCGCTCTCCGGCCTGAGGGAATCGAAGCTCAGTTCCACCGTCACCTGTTTGTCAGCCAGCGGATTGGCGAGCGTGACATGAACGGCTCCGGATGCATCCCGGGACGACGCAGCTGTGAAATCATCCGCCGTGCGGCCGTCTTCGGAGACAATCTTCCCGCAGGAATAACTGACCGGGACGCGGGTGGCGTCCTGATGCACGCTGAACATGCGGAACACGTGATACGTGGGCGTGAGGACCATCCGGGGACCGTCGGTAAGGACCATCGCCTGCAGCACGTTGACCACCTGGGCGATGTTGGCCATCTTGAGACGTTCCACGAAACGGGTGAATATGTTCAGATTGACGGCTGCGACCATGGCGTCCCGCATGGTGTTCTGCTGGAAAAGGTGACCGGGGTTGGAGCCCTGCTCCACATCGAACCAGGTCCCCCACTCGTCAAGCAGCAGCGCAACTTTGCGCTGCGGGTCATACTCGTCCATTATAGCGATATGCTTGCGGAGAATATCCTCTATGGCGGCGGTAGTTGTGAGGGTGGTGTAATACTCGGAGGTCGTGAATCCGGTGGCGCTGCCCTTGTGCGCCCAGTCCTTCACGGTATAATAATGGACCGACAGTCCGTCCATGACGTCCTTCGCATTTCTCATCATCGTGCGGGTCCATTCGTAATCGTCGCCCGAGGCGCCGCATGCAACCTTGAACAGGGTGTTGGAGCCATAGTTGCGGGTGTAAAGGGAATAGCGCTTGTAGACGTCGGAATAATATTGGGCGGTCATGTTGCCTCCGCATCCCCAGGTCTCGTTGCCTATGCCGATGTACTTCACCTTCCAGGGCTCGGTGCGGCCGTTCCGTCCGCGCATTTCAGCCAATGAGCCGGCGGAGGCGGTCATGTATTCAACCCATTTGGCAAGCTCTTCCACGGTGCCGGAGCCGACATTGCCGCTGATGTACGGTTCGCACCCGAGCATCTCGCAAAGGTTCAGGAACTCATGCGTGCCGAAGGAATTGTCTTCCAGGGTGCCTCCCCAGTTGTTGTTGACAATGCTGCGGCGGCCCTCCCTCGGACCTATTCCTTCCATCCAGTGATACTCGTCGGCAAAACAGCCTCCTGGCCAGCGCAGGACCGGAATGCGCAGCGCCTTCAGTGCCTCAAGGACGTCGGTGCGGTAGCCGTCCGTGTTGGGTATGGAGGAATCGGGGCCCACCCAGATGCCCTCGTAGATGCATCTGCCAAGATGTTCGGAAAACTGGCCGAAAAGTTCTGCCGGGATGACGGGCTCGCCCGCGGCGTTCTCGTGTACCGACACTTTTACCTGGGAGGCCGCCGGCAGGCTCACGGCCACGGCTGCCAGAAAGATTGTAAGAAATCTATTCACTGCAATATGTATTTGCACAAAGATATGAATTTATCAGTATCTTTGCCGCATAAATTTTTGACGCTATGCAAGGAATTTGGACAGTCGTGATGCTGCTGTTTTCCAACGTATTCATGACTTTCGCCTGGTACGGCCACCTGAAACTGCAGGAGATGAAAATCTCCACCGGCTGGCCTCTCATACTCATCATCCTCTTCTCCTGGGGGATAGCTTTCTTTGAATACTGCCTCACCGTGCCCGCCAACCGCATCGGCTTCCAGGGCAACGGAGGCCCGTTCAACCTGATGCAGCTCAAGGTCATACAGGAGGTCATATCGCTTACAGTCTTCACCGTCATAGTCACCTTCCTTTTCAAGGGCCAGCCCGTCCAGTGGAACCACCTGGCCGCCTTCGCCTGCATGGTGCTTGCGGTATTTTTCGTTTTCATAAAATAGCAGACAGAAATGCAGAAAGTCATTCTGGTAACCGGAGCCAGTTCCGGGATAGGATACGACGCCTCCGTCATGCTCGCCGGCAAGGGGCACATCGTGTATGCAGCGGCGCGCCGCACCGACAGGCTCGAGCCGCTCAAGGCCCTCGGAATCAAGACCCTGCGGCTCGATGTGAACGACGAGGCCTCCGCACTCTCCTGCGTAAATGCCGTTCTCGACGCCGAAGGGCACATCGACGTACTTGTCAACAACGCCGGATACGGGTACTTCGGACCGGTGGAGTGCGTACCCCTCGAAGAAGCGCGCAGACAGCTGGAAACCAACGTCTTCGGGCTTTCGACAATGTGCCGCCTGGTAATTCCTTCCATGCGTGAAAGGCACAGCGGCCGGATCATCAACATTTCGTCCCTCGCCGGGCAGAGCTGCTTCCTGTACGGGGGCTGGTACCACGTATCCAAGTACTCTGTGGAGGCCCTGAGCGACTGCCTGCGAATAGAGCTCCGGCCCTTCGGTATCGACGTGGTCAAAATCGAACCCGGCGGAATACGCACGCAGTGGGGGCACATAGCCGCCGACCATCTGGCCGAATGCACCAAAGGCAGCGTGTACGAGACCACAGCCTCACGGGAAGCGGAGCTAATGCATTTCGGATACGATTCCCGCTTGCTCACGAATCCTTCCAGGGTGGCCCGCGCGATCACCCACGCAGCCACAGGCCGCAGGCCCAGGGTACGCTACCGGGTAGGCGCAGGCGCGAGTTCGCTGGCATTCCTGCATACGGTACTGCCGGCCCGCTGGTGGGATGCGATGATGCGCCTGCTTGGCCGCAAACTGCTCAAGGATAAGTAGAAAGCACCCCGCTACCGCTGAGGCAGGGTAAAGACGAACCTGGCCCCTCCGCTGTAGCTGGTGTCCAGGAAGACACGTCCCTCCATCTTGCCGGCGATTTCGCGGCATATGGAAAGTCCGAGACCCGTTCCCTGCACGAACTCGTCGAGTTTGGTGAAGCGCTCGAAGATCTGTTCAGCCTTGTCAGCAGGTATGCCGGGGCCGGTATCCTCAACGTAGAACGTCACTTCTCCGGGATTCTCCGTCAGTGAGTATCCCAGGCGGATTTCGCCGCTGACGGTGTGCTTGCAGGCGTTGGTAAGCAGATTGACGAGAATCTGCTGGACGCGGCGCGGGTCTGTCCGGAAGACATGAGACTCCTCTTTACCGGGGATGAATTTCAACTGCACACCCGGCTGCAGGCGGTGTTCGGAACTGCTTACGGCCTCGCGGCACACGAAGTTGCAGTCGCAGTCCTCAACAGTTATACGGTAGTTGCCGGCATCCATCGCGGAGGCGTTGAGAATGTCGTCCAGGAGCATCGTCAGCATCTTGGTGTTGTTGACGATGTGGTTGGCGAATTCGTCCTTCTCCTCCGGAGGGAAGGTGCCGTCGGGCAGGCTGAGCAGCTGGCTGAACCCGACAATGGCGTTGAGCGGTGTGCGGACTTCGTGGCTCATGTTCTGCACGAACCGGGTCTTGGCCTCGTCGGCCAGGCGCGCCCTTTCGTTGGCCTGCTTGAGTTCCTCAATCATTGCGACATCGCGGGCCTCGCGGCGCTTGAGGTTGCGTATATAAAAGAACATCAGGACCATGCCGGCTATCAAGACAAGCAGGACAGCCGCCTCTACGGCGCGGGTTATCCGGGTAACCTGCGCAGACTTGGCGGCAAGGTCGGCGGCCAGGAGGTCGTTGCCATACTGCGCATCGAGCTCAAGCAACTGCATGTCAAGGAGTTTCGCAAAATCCTCATTCTTGGTGTCAAGGCAGTAGTCCTTCAGCGGCTCGGCTATGTCGTGACGGCCCATATTCTCGGCTATCTTGGCTATGGTACGGGCATGCTGCGTGGGGAGACGGTAGAGGCGCTGGTCATCGGGTTTGATTGTGCCATCGAAAAGATTGTCGATAATTTCCAGCATCCTCGGGGCCCAGTTCGTGACAGCATTGCGGAACCTTGACCTGGCATACACTTCACGCCAGCTGGAGTATTCGCGGTAATCCACTGAGAGGGCTCCGATTTTTGTAAACTCAAACGCGCATCGCACAGAATCCTGCGGTGTTTTTGCGAGGCTCCACGCCTTGCGGACGAAGTATCGCAGGGAGTCGCTGCGGGGCGGGAAAGTATTGGCGTAGTCGATGTATGCCGGAGCTATGGTCTGCCGCTTTATGAGAGGGTCCGAGGAAGTGTTGTAAGTCTTGATGATCGAGGCAAGATAGCGCCGCTGCGTATTGCGGTCCCCGTAATTGCCGTAGATGCCCGCAAATTGTTTGTCGGAGCACCATTTGCCGTATTCATCCCCCCTGTCGACCGCCTCTCTCTGCATCTCCCTTATGATTTCAACGGCCCGAAGAAGCCTGTGGGTATTGAAAAAATAGTTCTTGGTGTACTCGTAGGACTGATAGAAATATTGCCTGTAGCCCAGCCGGAGGGCTATTTCCTTGAGCCTCTCGTGGGCCGAGAGCACATCTTCGTCTGTCGACTCGGGGTCGTGGATAAGACGGCGCAGGTCGAGAACGTAATAAAGCACCTGGGCTTTGGCATCGGAATTCTCTATGGCGGCATGCAGGAGCTCGGCATTGGCCTCCTCGAAACCCTCCTTCCCCACCATCGAATCAGCCTTAAGGAACAGCGTATAGCATTCGTCGGTAAGGTCGTAGGGATTGTTCTGCCCCGCAGCAGCCAGGGACAGAACGAAGAAAGCGACTATGAACAGCAAGCGCCTCATATCGTGCAAATATAAGTATTTCCAGAAAAAGTTAGTTATATTTGCGGATATGAAACGCCTGACTATCATCTTTTCCGTTATTATGTTTGGATTCCTGCTTTCAGCCTGTGGCGCGGTGACTCCAAGGCAATTTGCCGGCACGCCGGAATTGTATGAATACAACCACAACAGCACCATGATGTGGCCGACGAAATGGTATTGCGTGGAGCCTGACACCACCGGCAGGCTGCTTCTCAAGACCTCCAGCCAAGATTCCGAGATCCGCGTGTACGCCGCTCCGGCGGACTGCCTGGAGAGAATCGGCGCCATAGTAAGGAAGCACAAGCTTTGGAAGCTCAAGAATTCTTACACCCCGCCCGTACACATTCTCGACGGATACATGTGGGGAATACGAATCGGTTACGAAGGCGATACGATTTACTCGGGAGGCAGCAACGCCATGCCGTCCGGCAAGCTCCTGGAGGGCATTTCGGCCATAAACGGCTATCTGCAGGGCCTTCTGGACGCCTTTGGAGAGGAGGACCTGCTGCGCCTTGAATCCCACGTTGACAGAAGGAGATGAAAGTAAGGCACCGCCTGATTATCGCCGCTGTTGTCGCAGCCATTCTGCTGCTCGTCGGCATCCGCCTGCTCTTCGTTGAGGCGGCGTTCAAGTACGGACTGATTCTGCTCGGAGCCGTAGGCGTGGCTTTCCTCGTCTGGAAGGCGTTCATCCAGAACGGACAACGGGAACTGGAACGCAGCGAGAAGCACTCCGAGGAGCTCCAGGAGCAGGTCACCGAGCTCCGCAGGCAGCTCGACACTCTAAGCCGCAGTCCCTTGAACGTCACCTCGCTCACTCCTGTACTGCATCTTGCCGTACTCAACATAGATACTTCTTTCACAAGAACTTACGAACGCTCCGACGAATCCCGCGGCCTCACCTTCAAAGGGGCGCTCCGGGCCGACGTCTGCGCCGAATACGGCATACGCCTGGAGGACGTGCGCTTCCGCTACGACGCCTCCACCGACACTCTGTGGCTTTCCGATTTCCACCCGGGCCTGCTGTCGTTCTCCAAGAAAC
>OCTX012188341.1_pt1 | contig 20456 bp, 20 predicted proteins | sample 1539691 | NCBI WGS metagenome assembly OCTX01 (sample SAMN02144231, study PRJEB22623) | gut metagenome | biome: sheep rumen | host: Ovis aries | place: New Zealand
AAAAATATAATGCCTTCATATATGATTTTGGTTTCCGTCTGACGGTTCCCTAAGCCGTCAGCATATCTTCTGTCTATATTATAGCCAGAACCGTCCGTATTTTCAATGATATATAATACTTACTAACTGACCTTTTGTGCTTTTTATCACTTTTTCAACGCACATTCAGTCATATTAGTTACATTATTCACCTGTTATAGCATCATTCTTTCATTTTTACTTCCATTTCATCCTAAATTATTATTGACATTTTTTCTTTTGTAGTGTACAATATTATTAACACATATCACGAAAGGAGTACAGGATATTGATTTCAATTAAACATGACGATTTCAGCAGTAATTACGATTTGTTTGTAAAACTCTGCGACATGACTTCAGAGCCGCTTAAACTTACAAAAGAAGGCAGTCCGGATCTTATCGTGATGAATGCCGATGCTTACTACAGACGCAAAAAAATGCTCGATCTCCGTGAAAAACTTCTCAGGCTTAACGAAGATGAGCCTTTTGAGTCAAAGGGGATCTCTCTCGAAGAACTGAGCAAATATATCGAAGAGATCGAAGCAGATCAGGAAATATAACTATCTGTCAGAAACAATTTTGTAATAACGATGAAAATTTGATGAAATAAAACGTTTTTTTATTGACATTTACTTACTTCTGTTCTATAATATTTATACAGCAGCGAAAGGGGTTCGCTGTCGTATAAAAGATACAGGATAATTAATAGGAGGATTTTACTATGGGAATTTTTAGCAGAATAAGCGACCTTCTTAAGGCAAACGTTAATGACCTTATCGACAGAGCTGAAGATCCGGAGAAAATGGTCAAGCAGATCATTATTGATATGCAGCAGGAGCTCACAAAGGCTACTCAGAATTACGGTAAGGCTAAGGCAAGTGAGAAGCTTGCTGAAAAGAAGTACCTCGAAGCTCAGAGAGTCTCTGCAAACTGGGAGTCAAAGGCTAAGGCTGCTCTCTCTCAGGGAAATGCTGACCTCGCTAAGCAGGCTCTTGCTAAGAAAGTCAAGGCTGACGAGGATGTCGCAAACTATAAGGAAATGTACGATTCTATCTCTACACAGACCGAGGCTATCGGTAATCAGGTAGAGGTACTTAAAGCTAAATTAGACGAAGCTAAGTCACGTCAGGCTATGCTTATCGCTCGTTCACAGATGGCAGATACTCAGAAGAGTCTCGCTAAGGCTGCCGGCGGTTTCGATGGCAACTCCGCTTTGGAGAAATTCAATAGAATGGAAGAAAAGATCGAACGCAAAGAAGCTGAAGCTGCTGCATTCACTGAGATCGCAGGAAGCGGAGATACTGAACTTGATGATGCTTTTGCACAGGTTGAATCCGATGCTAAGGTAGACGCTGAGCTTGCAAGATTAATGGCTGAGATGAACGGCGGTGCTGCTGACACAGGTTCCGCTGAATAATCAACGTTCTTCAGAGGGGCGGATATTCTGCCCCTCTTTTTGTATCCAGATAATGAAAGGGGTGTATATTATGAAAAAAACAAAAGAATACACCAATTGCAGATGCAGCCGGAAATCATTTCCTCTGATATCTGTTTTGTCGATCGCCGCTGCTTATGCAGCTTACTCCATTTGCAAAAAACAGAGCGACAAACGCTATTTTGAAAAGTGGAAAGATTACGACGAATGCGGCATATGATCTTATATCAATAAAAAAACGGCAGGATCGCTCCTGCCGTTTTTTTATTTACTGTTTCTCTTAAAGTACTGTCCGACTGCTTCACTGCCTGAAAGCATAAATATTACTGCTATACTTGCTATCAGCGACAAGCCGTACAACAATCCAACAAGTCCTAAATTTCCATTGTGCTGCGGTATCATGACCACTCCAGGGAATATCTGTACAAGAATGAAAAGTACGAATACAAGTGATGAGAGCGATTTTGCAAATCCCATTCCTGTAACGAGGAGTATCGAGCAAAGTCCAACTGCTCCTGCGATATAGAATGATGAATCTCCGACTTTTTTGCCGAATCCGCTGAAACCGTCCTTATAGCTTAGTCCGAGCTGACCTGAATAAAGCAGATAGAACAGAACTGCCGCAGCAATTCCTATTATAGCAATAACAATAGTTATCTTGAAGCCTTTCTGTGCAAGCTCAGCTTTTCTTTCCTCTTTGAGCTGTATCATCATCCTGAGGCTCTCTTTGGAATCCTTCTGATCTGATACGAGCTGGGCTGCAACAGCCTTTTTGGAAGCCTCTTTCTTAGCTCTTTCGAGGTCTTCATCAACGTACTTAGGAACATATTTAACAGGCTCCGGAGCATCGTCAAGTACCGGAGCTGTGATAGGCTCTTCAGGCTTTGGAGCTTCCTCCTTCTTCGGCGGCGGAACATAATTGTCCTCATCAAGCACAGGTGCGGAGATAACAGGCTCCGGTGCTACTGCACCAAGCTGGTCTCTTCTCATATCGAGCACCTTCTGCTGATTTGCCTTTGGAAGTCTGTTGAAAGTTTCAAGCTGCTCCGGAGTAAGTCCGGCAATTATCTCCTCATCCGAAAGAACGAGCTTCTCCGGAGCTTTCGCTGAATCTGCTACATAAGGCACATCATCGTCAAGTGTAGGAGCAACTACTCCGGTAGGAGCTCCCTTTTTCTCGCTTGAAGGTGTGTATACATCCATATCATCAAGCACAGGAGCTGCGACACCAGTCGGACCGCCTTTTTTAGGTGTTGGAGCAACATAGTCTATATCGTCCAGAACAGGAGCTGCGATACCTGAGATGTCATTTTTCTTCGGCTCAGGAGCTTTATACTCTATATCTTCAAGCGGTGAACCGCCGAAATTATTCTCTTCATTCATTTTATTCACCTCGTTTTATAATCGATCTTACCATTTCATCCATGTTCTTATACTGACCTGAGTCCTTCATAGCATAATATGTCAGGAGCAATGAAGCGTCAGAGCCATCAACCGAACCGTCCCTGTCGACATCTGCTGCAAGCCGCTGAATACCGGTCAGACTGCAATTGCCATAAGACATGACCTCTGCGTACGCCCTGAGTGCCATTGCAGCATCAGTACCGTCAATATCGGCGTCAAAATTGACATCACCAAGCATATAATCAACCGGTTTATCCGAAGGAGAATAGTCACTTTTCGCTACAGGATGGTACATATTGAACTCCGCTGATGTATAATCCGGATACAGAGCTGTAAGTTTCTCCTGCTCCATACCTGTGATATGCTTCTGCTCTCCTGAATACTGGTCAAAAGTTTCAGTTCCTCTAAGGAAAAAATACTTATTTACACCGTCGAAATTGCTGTCCCACGTAGGGTCAAGGAGGTAATATGTGCCGTTTATCGAGGCGGTTACCCACACATGATCTCCGCTTCCTGTAGTTCCTGCGATTATCCTGCTGGATACTCCGGCAGCAGAAGCGAGTCTGTAGAAAAGCTGGGTTATTCCCTGACACACTGCCTTACCATTAGCAAGTGCCCCATAAGCCGAGTATACTGAATTATCTTCAAGATCATCAGCATAGTCAACATTGCGGACTATATAATCATATATCAGCTTTATCTTTTCATATTCACTTTTTCCCTTTAATGAAAGTTCCTGAACGATCTCGCCAACACGCTTATCGACATAGCGTTCCTGCTCCTGAGTAGTAAAATACTCAAATCTCAGTATGAAGGTAACGTACTTTCCGCGATCGAACGTCTGACAAGCACATCCATAGATGCCATATCTGAGGTAATCTCCCTCATCCGGACAGCCTGTTTCTTCATAAGCGTACTTGAACAGTTCATCAAGAACATCATCTGATCTATCCATAGTAACAGCATAGTTGATCGAGACCATGCTCTTTTTCAGTTTAGTCTGCTCACGGAGATACTCTGATGCCGCTGTAATATCGGTATACTGCGATACAGCTGTAACATTGCTTACAATAGGGTAAACATCAGCCGCCGCACATACTTTATTTACCGGACATACCAATACACTTGCTGCTGCCGCTAAAGACAGCAGTCCTCTTAATGCTCTCATAATCTACAAATACTGAGTTACAAAACTCAGACCTCTATTCGGTCCTCAATCCTGCTGAACGTCTGAGAAGATAAGACTGCAACATTACAAGATCGTTGACCTTTACTGCACCGTCGCCGTTTATATCGGCGGCATTATGTTCAACTTGTTTTTTAAACCCGTATATTATCCCTGATCTTAACTTTATCTCGTCAAAGGAATCGACAAGCCCGTCGCCGTCTATGTCGCCGACCATATATGGCTGTACATATGCTGTATCGCTTATAGGATAAAGTGAACAGAAGCTATCCGAGGTATAATCCGGCTCTATATTCGGAAGATCAGCCTTTCCCTTTGAGGGAGTATGCTTTCCGGCAGTAAAAGAATCAAAGTCATTTTTTCCTTTCAGGAAATACTTATGATTCAGCGACTGTGTACCGGCATCGTAAGTTGCATCCAGATAGTAGTATTTGCCGTCTATCTCAGCAATATTCCACGCATGAGTACCTCCGCCGACTCCGGTACCGCATATTATACGCACCGGAACGTTCAGTTCTCTTAACATCCTGTAAATGATCTGAGCATATCCCTGACAAACGCATCCGTCTCCGGATAGTCCGCCGTAAGCAGAAAATGTCACATCCTTATTGAGATCATGAGAATAAGCTACATTTGCCGTAACGTATTCGTAAACAGCCTTTATCTTCTCGTAGTTACTTTTATCGCTTACTTTAAAAGAAGCCAGTGCGGAACTTATCTTCCTGCCCACTTCCGCTTCCTGCGAAGCATTAGTAAAGTAGCCGAGCTTTATTCCGATAGTAACTGTATTCTCAGAACGAGAGATCCAGCCTCCGTGATTTTTGAGACTCAGTCTGAGATAATCGCCTTCATTGCTCTTACCTGTTTCCTTGCAGGCAAGATCAACAATGGTATTCAGCAAAGTACCTCCGGAGAGTCCGGTATCATTCGGAAGGCTTACCACCACTTCCGTATTTCGTAAAGTCATCTGCTCTCTGACATAAACTGCGGCTTTATCCACAGTTTCAAAGTAAGAACTATCTGCCTTTGTGCCGGCAGAAGCAGGGACCGCAGCTTTTTCAGCCGCTGAATATACCGGAGCTGCACCGACAAATAATGTCAGTGCAGCAGCAATAATAAAAGATCTCTTTAATAATTTCATTTTACCTTTCCAGTATCTGAGCACGGTCAGGACCGATACCTACCATGCTTACGTGACAGCCAACAAGCTCTTCAAGACGCTTTATATAGCTCTTGCAGCTGTCCGGGAGCTCATCAAAGCTTGCACACTTTGAAATATCCTCATTGAATCCCGGGAACTCCTCGTAAACAGGCTCGCATCCCTCCAGCTCTTCGAGAGTAGGTGGGAAATTCTCTGTAATAGTGCCATCCGGCTTCTTGTAGGCAACGCACACTTTAAGTGTATCAAGACCTGCAAGTGTATCAAGTTTGTTTATTGCAAGGCTGTCAAGACCGTTAACTCTTACTGAGTGACGAACGATAACTGCATCGAACCAGCCTGTTCTTCTTGGACGGCCTGTAGTTGTACCGAATTCGCCGCCGACGTTTCTGATCTGGTCACCGATCTCATCGTCAAGCTCAGTTGGGAAAGGTCCCTTACCTACTCTTGTAGTATAAGCCTTAGCAACACCGATTATGTTTGTAATTACCTTAGGTCCAACACCAGTACCTACACAAACACCTGCTGAGAGCGGATGTGAAGATGTAACGTATGGGTATGTACCGAAGTCGATATCAAGGAGAGTAGCCTGAGCACCCTCGAACATGATAGTCTTTCCTGCTTTATCAGCTTCAAAAGTGAGTACAGAAACGTCGTCCATATAAGGGAGGAGTCTCTTTCCGTATTCTGTGTATTCTTTAGTAACAGCGTCGAGGTCGAAAGCTTCTCCGCCGTAAACATCTGTGATTATCTTATTTTTAAGCTTACCTGTAGCCTGTATCTTTTCAGCAAGCACCTCCGGATGTGTGAGATCGTACATTCTGATACCGCATCTCTCGTACTTATCCATGTAAGCAGGACCTATACCACGCTTTGTAGTACCGATGTCCTTACCGCCTCTGAAAGCTTCTGAAAGGCCGTCGAGAGTGATATGCCAAGGCATAACGATCTGAGCACGAGGGTCAACTTTGAGGTGTCCCTCAGTCTTTATTCCTCTTTCAGCAAGGCTGTCGAGCTCGCCGATGAAATCCTTAGGATCAAGAACAACTCCTGCACCTATCAGGCAGAGTGTGTTTGGATAAAGAATTCCGGAAGGTATCAGGTGGAGCTTATACACTTCGCCGTTGTTTACAACTGTATGACCGGCATTATTACCGCCCTGTGAACGAACTACAACATCTGCACGGGAAGAGATTATGTCAATTATCTTACCCTTTCCCTCGTCTCCCCACTGAGTTCCGACAACAATATTAGCAGGCATTTGATTTCCTCTTTTCATAAAATTAATTTGTGCATATGCACGCTTACAATTTATTATATCACACTTGCTCACTGATTTCAAGAGGAAATCGACTTTTTCATACATCACAGGGGTAAAAAAAGAGACGGAAAAAATCCGTCTCTTTTGTATTATTCAGCAATCCTCGTCACGTTTAATGTGAAAGATCATTCTGAGAAGTCCGGAAAGGAACTTAGGACTCTTTATTATTACAACTTTCATATGTACTCCTCCTTGAAATGAATATATAACATTATATTCACTTTTCAGGATTATGTTACATCAAGACTGAATAACAAGGGCGAGTCCGCTTTCAATGTCAAGAAAAGCCTGTCCGCCAGTTATCTCGTTGCTCACTCCGATAGGGAACGAGTTTTTCATCTCATAGTTTTCAAGCGGGTACTTCACTCCCCTGAGACTTCTTATCTTCACTGTCTCAGTTATTGCGAACACCGAAAGATACTTAAATCCCCAGCGATCTGACTCGTCGACGTACATAGCCTCGCCCTCTCTTGCTCCCTGTACGCCGATAAACTCGTTTCCAATAAGCATAAGTGCAGCACCGTGCTCACGGGCATATAAAATAGTCTGGATATTGGCGAAAGCATGGTCAAAGCGAGGACCTCCAATTGCTCCGTAGAGGTATATGACATCATATCCTCGTTCTATCGCTATCTTTACTGCCATAAGAGTATCAGTATCGTCCTTTTCCGGCACTGTTCTTATTATCTCGCAGTCAGACGGCAGCTTCCCTTTGTAGGAATCAAAGTCCCCGACTATCACGTCCGGCTTCAATTTCAGCTTCTTAGCGTGTTTATAGCCGCTGTCGGCACATATCACGTATCCGCCGTGGTTAGGGAACCAATACTTAGCGATATGTCCAAGCTCTCCGCCGGCAAAAATGTGGCATCTTTTCATTTCAGCTCCCACTCCTTCAGCTGTTTTGCTTCTTCGTACATAGCACAATAGCTCTCGTGACGGCTTTTGGTTATCTTACCGCTTTCAACAGCTTCCAGTACTGCACATCCCTTTTCGCAGGTATGAGAGCAGTCCCTGAACTGACATTCATCGGTAATATCTCTCATTTCACGGAAGCAGTCGGCGAGCTCGTCTTTGCGGATAATATCGTACCGGTTAGTATCAAAAGTCGAAAATCCCGGAGTATCGGCGATATAGCCGCCTCCGGCGAGTTTATAAAGCTCGGCATGACGGGTAGTATGTCTGCCTCTGCCGAGTTTTTTGCTTATCTCAGCAGTCGGGATATTCAAGGATGGGTCGACAGCATTGAGCAGCGTCGACTTTCCCGCACCGGAATTCCCTGTAAATGCACTTATCTTTCCGGCAAGCAGCTTCCGGACCGCTTCAACCGTCGCCTCATTGTTATAGTCGACTTCAAGCACATCGATGCCTATACTGCTGTAAATTTTATGTATCTCGCTGCTGTCGCCGAGGTCGGTCTTAGTGATGACCACGACCGGAGTTATCCCCTTGAATTCCGCTATCGCTATAAATTTATCGAGGATAAGGTAATTCGGTGCAGGCGAACAGGTAGACACAACAAATATCAACTGGTCAAGATTTGCAAGCGGAGGTCGGATTATACAGTTTTTTCGTGGAAGTATCTCACTTATGACACCCTTTTCGATGTTCACTCTGTCTCCCACGCAGGGACTTATCCCTCTGTTGCGGAAAACTCCTCTTGCTTTACACTCATATATACTGTCAGGGGACTCTACAGTATAGAGTCCCCCTAAGCATTTTATTATTATTCCGCTGGTATTGTTATTTATCATTTATTAATATTTCCATACCCATTTAGTTTGACCGTCGCTTTCATCGTACCGCCATTCACCATTGCCTCCGTCTCCCTCTACATACGGAGTCCATACACCGTTTACATATTCACCATTGTAGCCGGGAATCCATTCAGGATTAGCTGTCGGCTCCGGCGGAGGTGGTGCCTGTGTTGTTGGCTCCGGACCGTACTCATTCGGTGTTGGCTCCGGCTCAGGCTCAGGCTCTACATAAGGCTCTGTCTCAGGCTCTGGGAATCCGCCAACCTGCTGGAATGCACTGTAAACGTCCTCTGTAAGAGTATTTACGCTGCCTGTAGCAAAGTTGAACTTATATGTTCCGAGAGTTGCTGTAGAGTTATTGTTGAGGTTTGTGAGCATGATAGTTACAAGAACATCCTCACCAGAACCTCCAACTACCTGCTCATAGTCTGAATATCCAGGGAGAATGATAGTTGTTGAGCTTTCTGTCTTAGGTCTTGCACCGTCCTTGCCCTGTACGATGTAGTCGATAACGAATCTGCCCTTAGCACCGTCCGGGAATGTGATCTTGTAAGGTATCTCGCCGTCAGGATCAGTACCGTCGCTGACGTAGAGGATGATCTCTGTACCCTCATCTACCTTTTCGCCCTTTGCGATGCTCTGTTCGTAAACCTTACCCTTCTCCTTGTAAGAAGGACCTGTCTCAGTCTTAACTTTAAGTCCGCTGTAAGAAGCAACTTCTGCTGCATCCTTAGCGTCCATGTCAACGAAGTCCTTAACTTCTATCTGAGCCTTGTTTGGTCCCATGCTGACATAGAGTATTACCTTTGAACCCTTGTGTACTACTGTACCTTCCTTAGGTTCGGTCTTTATAACATAGCCTTTCTCGACATTCGCATCAGGCTGCTGTTTTATCTCGAATTTAAGTCCACGTATATTGAGCTGATCCTTAGCCATTTCCTGATTCATTTCAGTACACTTAGGAACTTCTGTGCTCTCCATACCCTTACTGAGCTTGACTTTAAGCGTATCACCCTTATTGAATTCCTGACCCTCCGGTATGCTCTGCCAGATGATAGCATTCTCAGGATACTCAGCGTATTCGGAATCAACGACTTCAAAGTTGATATTATTGCCGTACTTGTTATTAGCTTCTGTGTAGTCCATACCGATGAAGTCTTCCATTTTGAAATCGTTCTTCTTACCGCTGTTTTTCAGCAGACCGCTGAGAAGCGATGCAATGAAAATAACTGCAACGATTATTACGACAACTATTACCGCTGTAAGTACCGGAACAACAAGTGATGAACGTTCTTCTTCCTCATCATCGTCGTCCTCGTCTTCATAGTAGTTATTATTATACGGCGGCTGCTGAGGCTGCTGAGCAAATCTCTGCTGAGCTGCCTGAGGATTCTGATAGCCCGGAGCACCTGCTGCTCCCATTCCTGCACCAGCATAGGCATGTACGTTCTGCTCCTGACCCATTGGTTCTTCATGCTGGGCATTATCCATATGAGCACTGAAGTGTCTTGTATCCTCGATAGAGTCCTCTTCTTCCTGATAGTAGCCGAACTTCATCTCAGGATTGGACTTGAAGGCTTCAATGTCATTTATCATCTCGCCTGTAGTCTGGTATCTGTCCTCAGGAGCTTTCTCCATAGCCTTGAGAACGATCTCTTCAAGGCCGTCAGGTATCTCTGGATTTATAGCTCTCGGACGCTCAGGTATATCATGCATATGCATAACAGCTATTGCGACCGGATTATCGCTGTCGAAAGGCTTCTTTCCTGTGAGCATCTCATACATCATAGCTCCGACAGAGTAAATATCGCTCTTGGCATCGGTAACATTTCCGCTTGCCTGTTCAGGGCTGATATAATGAACGCTTCCGATAGCCTGATCTGTAGCGGTCTTGCCCTCTTCTCTTGCGAACTTGGCGATACCGAAATCCATGACCTTGATAGTACCGTCAGTGAACATCATGATGTTCTGAGGCTTTATATCTCTGTGAACTATTCCCTTATCGTGAGCGTGCTGAAGTGCTCTGAGTATCTGGATGACAAAATGAACTGTGTCTTTCCATGTGAGCACTTTCTCCTCCTCGATATACTCTTTAAGAGTTATACCGTCGATGTACTCCATTACGATATACTGTATTTTTTCAGAGAATCCGACGTCGTATATCTTGACGATATTCGGATGTGAAAGAACAGCTATTGCTTTTGACTCATTGCGGAAGCGGCGGAGAAACTCCTCGTTCTCTGCGTATTCTTTCTTGAGTATCTTTATGGCTACAGTCTTGTTGTCTATGACATCGATACCTTTGTATACCTCTGCCATACCTCCAACGCCAATAAGCTCGGTTATTTCATATCTTCCATCGAGCTTCTTGCCAATGTTTTTATCCATTTCCTTTCCTCCTGAATTAATCTGACACGACAGCGACTGTAACATTGTCACGGCCGCCCTTGCTTAGAGCAAGGTTTATCAGTTCATCTGCGACGTCATCGAAAGTTGAATTCAGAATGACATCATATATTTCATCGTCGCTGCAATATCCTGAAAGTCCATCAGAACAAAGCAGCAAACTGATCTTATCCTCATAATCAAGTATAAAGGTATCCGGAAGCACTGTCTTTTCGACACCGACTGCTCTTACGAGCATATGTTTCTGCGGATGATCTTCAATTTCCTCTTCTGTTATTTTTCCTTGTTCAAAAAGAAGAGAAGCTACATTATGGTCTGTAGTTATCCTCAGCAGTTTCTTATCCGTTATAAGATAAGCTCTGCTGTCGCCCACATTGGCGATAAAGGCTGATTTACTATTTACAAATGCCGCCACGCAGGTAGTTCCCATGCCGAAATTCTTGAAATCCAATCTTGCCCGTGTATATATAACGGAATTGGCAGCTGACATACATGAAACGAGAAGTTTGCGGATCTCCTCATCGCCCATACTCTCGGTATAGCCGGCTGAGAAGCGTTGGAAGAACTCTTCTATAGCAAGAGTGCTTGCCTCTTTTCCAGCACGTTCACCTCCCATGCCGTCACATACGACAGCAAGGATATTATGTCCGTAATATTCACATCTCACAGCGTCCTGATTCTCGTCACGCTTGAGACCGATATCCGTACCGAAACGATACCTCAACTATCCGCACCTTCCTTTCTTTTCTGATCTGCCGCATCACGTCTTAGCTGACCGCAGGCGGCTTCTATATCGCTTCCGAGAGTTCTTCTCACGGTCGCATTGATGCCACGCTTGCCCAGACGCTTTGCAAAATCAGCAACGCCCGACCTCGCCGTGGTGTAATTTCTTTCTTTCACCTTATTCACCGGAATAAGATTTACATGACAGTTAATGCCTCTCAGCAAGTCTGCAAGCTTGTCCGCATCCTTGTCGGACGAGTTGACATTATCGATAACAGCGTACTCAAAGGTGATACGCCTTCCGGTCTTATCGATGTAATACCGGCAGGCTTTCAGAAGCTCACTGATATCATATGCACGATTGACCGGCATTATTTCACTTCGCCTTGAATTATCAGCACTGTGAAGTGAAATGCACAGTGTGAGCTGAAGCTTTCTTTCGGCAAGTTCATAAATTTTCGGGACTATTCCGCAAGTCGAAAGCGACACATGACGAAGACTCATATCGTTGCCGTTCTTATCGGAGAGAAGTCCGAGAAATTTAATTACGTTATCGTAGTTGTCAAGCGGCTCGCCGATACCCATAAGCACGATGCCCGAAACTTTGACTCCGGCATCCTGTTCAGTCTGGTAGATCTGCATGAGTATCTCTGACGGACGAAGGTCACGGACGAATCCGGCAATGGCTGACGCACAGAATCGGCACCCCATTTTGCACCCGACCTGAGTGGAAACGCAAATGCTGTAACCGTAGTTGTACTCCATTAAAACAGTCTCCACAAAATTACCGTCAGAAAGCCTATACAGATATTTTACCGTATTATCTATAGAAGATTCAAGCTTTTTCTGCACAAATAGTCCATTTATACAAAATATTTCATTCAGACGCTGTCTCAATTGGATAGAAAGATCAGTCATTTTATCAAAATCGAATACTCTTTTTACATGAAGCCACTGAAATATCTGTTTTGCCCTGAATTTTTTCTCTCCATTTTCAACGAGAACAGCTTCGAGCTCGCTGAGATCAAGGCTGAGAATATCTGTTTTTTCCACTTGGACACCGCCCTCCTGTCTATTTTATTTTCCTGAATTTTGCAATAAAGAAACCGTCGTCGAAGCCGTCCAGAGGTGACAGCGTTGCACGGCAGCCAAACTTTTTGCCCAGCATAGTCGGGAGCTCTACAGGTTCAAGCTCCGGATGCTCTTTCAGGATCCTGTCACAGACCTCGTCATTTTCCGCTTTTCTGACGGTACAGGTGGAGTACACAAGTTCTCCGCCAACTGCAAGATACCTGAGAGCATTATCAGCAATATTGTACTGTATTTGAGGAAGCCTTTCAAAATCCGAAAGACTCTTATATTTTATTTCCGGCTTCTTGCCAATCACTCCAAATCCTGAGCAAGGCACATCACAGAGTATCTTGGTAAACTCTGGAAGCTCCGGATTGAACTTTGTTGCGTCACCGGCAGCAGCTTTTATATTTGCAAGTCCAAGACGTTCTGCACCTTTTCGTATGAGTTCTGCACGTTTTTCGTGAAGGTCGAACGCATATATAGTGCCCTTGCCGTTCATGAGTTCAGACATGGTAAAAGTCTTTCCTCCCGGAGCGGCACATATGTCAAGCACAAGATCATTTTCAGCTGGTGAAAGTGCACGGCAGCAATACTGCGATGCCATCGACTGAACATGAAAAAAGCCTTTCCTAAAGGCATCATTTGCAGTGATATTGCCTCCTCCACGTACAATGCAGCATTCCGGCAATTCATCACTTACTGCTTCCAACTCAGATCCATTCATTGCCCCGATCAGCTCATCAAGACTGCATCTCAGCTGATTTCTCCTGAGATACACGTTTGGTTTCTCTATAGAATGTGCAAGGAAACTGAGCGTAAATTCCTCACCATAATCATTTGTGAGACTTTTAACAAGCTCCTCCGGACAAGAGTATACGATCGACATTGACTTTGCACTGTCGACCTTACCGGTAAATATCTTCTTATCCTGTCGGATGAAATTGCGGAGTATCGCATTGACCATTCCGGAAGCACTTGTCTTGCCGAATTTCTTTGCAAGCGAAACACTTTCGTTGACCGCAGCATTGTCCGGTACACCGTACATATATGCAAGCTGGTAAATTCCTGAACGCAATATATTCACAATTATGTCATCCATTTTCTTGATCGGACGCTTTGAAAATTTGTCTATCACATAATCAAGACTTATCCTTGTCTGAATAACTCCGTAATAAATTGCTGAGCAGAGCTTTTTTCCTCTTTCGTCAAGATCAGAGGAATCAAGCCCTGCATTCAGTTGAATATTGGAGTAACTTCCGCTCCTGAAGGTCTTATTCAGGAGCTTTATCGCAATATACCTTGGGTCTGCCATTATTTTCTATTAACACTTGCAATAAGTCGGAGCAGCTGAATGATGGCTGTAACGAGGGCTACAACGTATGTCAGTGCAGCAGCTGTGAGGACTTTCTTAGCGTGAGGTATCTCATTAGAATCCAGAATACTGTCGCTTTCAAGAGTTTTTAAAGCTCTGTTACTTGCGTCAAGCTCAACAGGGAGTGTTACAAGCTGGAAGAGAACAACTGCGGAAAACATAGCTATACCAATATAAACCAGTGAAGGGAAGGACTCAAACACCAAAATTCCAATGATGAAAACAATGTACCAGAGTCTTGAACAAAGATTAGTAACAGGAACTATCGCACTTCTTATCTTTATTGGAGTGTACTCCTCAGCGTGCTGACAAGCGTGACCGCACTCATGAGCGGCAACACCAACAGCGGCAACAGAAGTCTCGTTGCAAGTTGAATCAGAAAGTCTCACCACGCCGTCACGAGGATCATAGTGATCTGAGAGATTTCCGGAAATATGCTCTATTCTGATGTTGTAAAGTCCGTTTGCATCGAGTATCTTTCGTGCTACCTGAGCACCGGTAAGTCCCCTTGAATTCGGTATTTTTGCGTACTTATTAAATGTTGTTTTAACGTTGATGCTTGCGATTATTGGCAATATAAGCATAATCATTAAAAGTAAAATATCCATAAAAAACCTCCTGTTAACCGAGCTGTGTGCCCTTTGTTATTTTTTTGCCTCTGAGGAAATCCTCAGTTTTCATGCGTTTTTTGCCCTCCGGCTGAACCTCAAGAAAAGTTACGAGACCGCCGTCGCCGCATTTAACGGTGAAATTCTTCTCATCAACTATTTCTCCATTGGCAGCATCAGAAGCAATTTTGTCCAAAATTTCCGATTTAAACACTTTCAGTCTCTTTCCTTCAAGCATTGTAAATCCGGTAACACCTCTGATAGTATTGTGGATCTCTTTTGCTGACTTTGTGAAGTCCAGAGCACTCATTTCCTTTTTTATCATCGGAGAGTAGCAAGTCTGAGACTCATCCTGAACCTCCGGAGCAAGAGTGCCATTTTCAAGAGCATTAATAGTCTCCTCAAGCACTTCTCCGCCCATTATTGAAAGTCGGGAGTAAAGCTCCTCATAGGTCTCATTTTCGCCTATTTCGGTTACTTCTTTTATCAGCATATCTCCTGTGTCGAGTCCCTCGCCCATTTGCATGGAAGTAACTCCGGTCTCTTTCTCGCCGTTGAGGAGCACCCAATTTATAGGAGCTGCTCCCCTGTACTTTGGCAGCAATGAAGCGTGGATATTTATACATCCATGTACCGGAAGCTCCAGTATCTCTTTCGGAAGTATCTGACCGTAAGCTGTTACAACTATAAGGTCAGGAGCAATATCCTTCAATATTCTCATTGACTCCTCTGCATCATCGCCCTTTCTGAGTGAAAGTGGCTGATATACCGGGAGTCCATATTCCTCAGCCGCAGCCTTTACCGGAGTCGGTATCATCTTATAGCCTCGTCCCTTAGGTTTATCAGGCTGAGTAAATACAGCAGCGACTTCATGCTTGCTCTCGGCAAGCTTTTTCAGGCATGGTACTGCAAACTCAGGAGTTCCCATGAAAACTATCTTCATATATCATTCCTCCTCGGGAACGAAAAATTCTTCAACTATCTCTGTAAACACATGACCGTCGAGATGATCGTTCTCGTGACAGGTACACTGAGCTCCGAGACCTGAAAAATCAGCCTCGAACCAATTACCGTTCCTATCCTGAGCTTTAAGGTGACAAGTCATCGGACGTGTGACATATCCCCACACATTCGGGCATGAAAGACAGCCTTCCTGCACTCTCTGCTCGCCTTTTTTCTCGCTGACTTCCGGATTTATGCACTCAAAAACGCCCTCTTCAAGGTGCATTATGAAAATTCTTCTGCATAAACCTATCTGTGGAGCTGCAAGTCCGACACCCTGAGCCTTGTCAAGTGTCTCATGCATATCGTCAAGGAGCTGAGCAAGCTTGTCGTCAAATTTATCTACAGGTTTGCAAACCTTGTGGAGCATCTCGTCCTTATCAGTTAAAATTTTTCTTAATGCCATTAATTTCTATCCTTTCCGTTAAACTCCCACATCACCGTTTATGTCGGCATAGAGAGCAACATTTTTCATATCTGAAAGCTGAGTACCTGTTCGGAGGATATCACTGATAAACCCTCTTATTTCAGCAGTATTCTTGCATTTCATAATTATCCGGTAGCGATATTTGCCGTTGAGCTTGCCGTATGAGCATCTTACCGGTCCAAGCACCCTTACCGGAGTTTTCGGCTGTAATTCGTGAAGTTTGTCATTCATGAGCAAAAGCACTGCGTCAGAGCCTCTTTTCACCGACACTTCGTCATTCGCCGCAAAACAGAATATACACATCTCACAAAGCGGCGGGAAGATAAGTGCCCTGCGTATCGCAATTTCTTCACGATAAAAGCCTTCGTAGTCCTGTTCGGCAGCAAGGTTCATGACATAATGTTCGGGCATGAAAGTCTGTAGGACTGCCCTGCCTTTTTTGTCACCTCTGCCGCTTCTGCCGACTACCTGAGTTATCAGTGAGAAAGTCCTTTCGTAGCTCCTGAAATCACCTGCATACAGGGCTTTATCAACTGACAGCACTCCCACCAGAGTAACATTCGGGAAATCAAGTCCCTTACCTATCATCTGAGTACCAATCATAATATCGTACTCGCCTCTGCGGAACGCATTGAACCCTTTTTCATAGGAATACCGTGAAAAAGTGGTATCAGCATCCATTCTGAGCACTCTTGCTGACGGGAAGGACACATTAAGTTCCTCCTCCAGTTTCTGAGTGCCGAATCCCATGCTCTTTAGTCTCTCTGAGCCGCACGAAGGACATTCCTTGACCGGCTCGGAAACGTATCCGCAGTAGTGACACATAAGCTTGTTATTTTTCTTATGGTACGTCAGCGGTACGGAGCAGTTCGGGCAATAGAGCGGCTGATAGCAGTCACAGCAGCTTATGATAGTGTGAAAACCTCTCCTATTGAGCAGAAGTATAGTCTGTTCACCGTTTTTAAGGTTTTCATTTATCTCGTCAGTGAGTTTACGGCTGAATTCGGAAGCATTTCCGTCCATTCTCTCGGTGTTCATATCAATAATATCAACATCCGGAAGCGAATTACTATGGTAACGCTGCTTCATAGTCAGAAGCTTATAAACTCCTTTTTCAGCCATATAATAGCTTTCGACCGACGGTGTTGCCGAAGCAAGAAGAAGTACAGAATTATTATATGCACATCTTCGCTTGGCTATATCATGCGTGAGGTATCTTGGTGAACTATCCGATTTATAGGAGCGTTCGCCTTCCTCGTCCATGATAATAAGTCCTATATTATCGAGCGGTGCGAACACGGCACTTCTCGTACCGATAACAATATCCGCATCGCCACGCTGTATTCTTTTGTATTCATCCAGTCGCTGACCGTGGGAAAGTCCGCTGTGTATAACAGCTACTCTTTCTCCGAACAGTGAGCGGAATCGCTTTAGTATCTGCGGAGTAAGACCTATCTCCGGTATCAGCAGCATTGCCTGCCGACCTAATTTTACCGTATCATATATAAGCTTCTCGAACACCGAAGTTTTGCCGCTTCCGGTAACTCCGTGGAGAAGGTAGGTACAGTATTTTCTTTCAAACATTGAAGCCAGAACAGCATCATGAGCTTTTTGCTGTTCATCTGAAAGAATAATAGACTCCGGATCACAACGTTCCTCAGAGCCGTCATCTACACTTCTTAGTGTCTCAACTGTGTACTCCTCTGCCGCACCGTTTGCGATAAGCCGTTTCACAACAGCAGAAGTAACTCCGCACATATATGCAGCTTCTTTAGTTGCGGCTGTACCGTATTCAAACAAAAACTCCGCAACTTTTTTCTGCTTTGGAGTGAGTTGAAAATTATCAGGTGAATCAAGGTAGCTGTCAGTGAGCCTTACCATTTTTACTGTAGAATCGCCGACTGCCTGTCTGAAAATATTATCAGACACGAGTCTGCCGGTCTCGCAGAGTTCGTCGATGAGTCTTCTGCCGTTATCGGTTATGAAGTTCTCGATAAGCTCATTCAGCTCCTTACTGTCGGAAGCTTCTTTGAGTGAATCAAGAAGTTCAGCCGCTTCTTCCGTGAGCTCGGCATCATAAGCCGGAGTATTCAGGGAAAAAGTCTCTTTAGCAGTTATGCTCATAGCAGGCGGGAGCATTATCCTTACAGCGTCATAGTAGGTGCAGAAAGCAGTCTCTCTAAGGTAAAATGCCAGCGAGAGCAGCTCTCCCGAAACAACAGGCTTTTCATCGACCAGAGATACCAGTGATTTTAGTCCGCTGCTGTTCCCCTCTGAAAGCTTCATGACTACGCCGATACGCCTTTTATTTCCTCTGCCGAACGGCACGAGTACTCTGCATCCGCAGGCAATTTTCTCCTGCATCCGCTCAGGCACGGTGTAGCTGAACAGCATATCAAAGGAATAAGCCGTTCCGCTGACTGCGGTCTCCGCAATTAGTGACATTACTCTGTCGGCTCGTTTTCAGTGCTCACAATTTTGCACTTTCCGCTTGCTATTTCCTCAACTGCGGTCTTTACAGGCTTTTCTTCGAGAGTTTCGCCCTTTTCGTAAAGCTCCTCAGAGATCTCTCTTGCACGTTTAGCAACAGCGATAACGAGAGAATAGCAGCTTTCGTTTTTTGAAATGATCTGATTTACTGCGGGTCTAAGCATTTTGTAACACCTCATTTATAGTTTCAACCATAGAAGCGGTCTTCAGTTCTTCTCCACGGATTATAGAGAAAAAGTCACTGACAGCCTCTTCCAGAGGGCCGTTTACGATTATATAATCATACTTGTCTGCGAAGGATATTTCTCCGGCAGCCTTTGAAAGTCTCTTTTCGATTACTTCCTGAGACTCAGTGCCTCTTTTTTCGAGTCTTCTGCGGAGCTCTTTAAGTGACGGCGGAAGAACGAAAATAGTAACAGCATCCGGTCTTTTCGCCATAACGTCCATAGCTCCCTGAACTTCGATCTCAAGGATAACATTTATACCTTTTTCGAGGTACGGATCAACTTCCGTAAGAAGAGTACCATAGCAATTTTCGCAGTACTCTGCGTGTTCGAGGAAAGCGTCCTCATCGATTTTCTTCATAAAGTCCTCACGGCTGAGGAAATGATAGCTAACGCCGTCTATCTCGCCCTCACGAGGGGAGCGTGTAGTAGCTGAAACAGAAGTACGGAACTTATCATTCTTCAATATTTCTGCCAGCATAGTACCCTTTCCGCATCCGGAAGGAGCGGAAAAAACTATAAGTCTGCCCTTACTCATCTTCGTCATGACCTCCAGAACCATTAATTCTTGCGGCAAGAGTTTCAGTTATGAGCGACGAAAGAACAACATGACCGCTGTCCATTATCATAACCGCTCTTGTCTTTCTGCCGTAAGTAGCATCGATAGCCTTGCCGTCGTCACGAGCCTCCTGAACGAGACGTTTTATCGGAGCAGACTCCGGACTTACTATACTAACTATCCTCTCGGCAGACACCATATTTCCATAGCCAATATTTATCAGCATACTTTCACCTTACTCGATATTCTGGATCTGCTCACGGATTTTTTCGATCTCAGCCTTCATATCGACAACGATCTTTGTAACGTTAAGGTCCTGAGCCTTTGAGCCGATAGTGTTTACTTCACGGTTCATCTCCTGAACGATGAAATCGAGCTTTCTGCCGACAGCTTCGTCAGCGTCGAGCATTGTTTTGAGCTGAGAGATGTGACTTCTCAGGCGGACAGTCTCCTCGTCGACAGCAATTTTTTCAGAAAAAACAGCAGCTTCGGTAAGGATCCTCTGCTCGTCGATATTTTTATCTTCGAGTATCTCGCTGAGCTTTTTGTAGAGGCGGTTTCTGTAGTTTTCAACGGTCTGAGGAGAGAGTTCCTCAACACGTCCGACCATTTCAAGAATAGCATCAGCTTTCTGGATAACATCATTTCTGAGACGCTCGCCCTCTACCTTACGCATTTCAACGAATCTTTCAAGAGCCTCTTTAGTGACCTCAGAAACGTCATTCCAGACCTGTTCCTCATCATCCGGAGTTTTCTGGATATTGAAGATATCCGGCAGTTTAATGAGTTTAGAGAGAGAAAGGTCATCTTCAAGACCGAGTTCTTCAGAGACACTTCTCAAAGCGTTGACATAGCCTTCAGCAACGCCTTTATTTATAGCGATCTCACTGTCTTTGCCTTCTATATTATTAATAGTAACAGCAACCTCGACTTTACCCCTCGAAATGCCGGTTTTGAGTAGTCCCTTTAGTTTTTCATCGATATAGCTAAATGTACGGGGAACTCTTGACGAATATTCGTAGTATCTATGATTAACTGAACGTATTTCGACAAGTATGTCACGTCCGTTAAGAATTTTCTGGGAACGGCCATAGCCGGTCATGCTTCTGAGCACCCTATCGCCTGCTTTCTAAATTATTTACACCCCAATGCGTCTCATCGCATATGTATGCTATTTTATTATAACACCAACGCTCAAAAAAAGCAAGGGTTTTCACAAAAATATCAACAGGCAAAACTAAAAGGGACGCCGAAGCGTCCCTTTAACCGTCTGAGCAAATTTATATTTAAAA
>OCTX011480715.1_pt1 | contig 20448 bp, 27 predicted proteins | sample 1539691 | NCBI WGS metagenome assembly OCTX01 (sample SAMN02144231, study PRJEB22623) | gut metagenome | biome: sheep rumen | host: Ovis aries | place: New Zealand
ATATTTTGAAACATTAAATGACGCTAATGGGTATATAATCAATGATATTCCATTCACCAGTTATATTAAAGAAAATGGATAGGTTTTATTTAATAATAAACCTAATAAAATGCTAATTATTGAGGATGGTTAGATTATTATTCATGAGGCTGTTAATATAGTGTTTGAAACATTAAATGATGCAGATGGATATATTATTGAAACCATTCCATTTATTTGCTATATTAAAGAAAATTATTAGTTCTTAGAATGCAATTAGGAGAATTGCAAAATAGTTGCTGAGAATGGTGTTGCTATTATTAAAGAAATAAATGATATAATCAAATATACAGCAACAAGTAAAGTTGAACCATATAGGCCAAGCTCTTTGCCAACTATTATTTCTAATGATTTTGATCCAAATACTGGGAAAGGTGTTATTAAATTTGAAACAGATGTCGAAAGCATCGGAGAATATGCATTCCAACGCTGCAGCGGTTTGACCTCAGTGACGATTCCTAATAGCGTCACAAGCATTGGAAAGTATGCTTTCGAGAATTGCAGCAGTTTGACCAACGACTTAATTATCACCAATCGTGTCACGAGCATTAGGAATGGTGCTTTTAGTTGGTGCAGCAGTCTGACCTCGGTAACCATTCCCAATAGTGTCACAAGCATCGGAGATAAGGCTTTTGCATATTGTAGCAGTTTGGCCTCTATTATTGTTGAAAATGGGAATTCAATATATGATAGCCGTAATAATTGTAACGCAATTATAGAAACTGTATCCAACATGCTTATCGTAGGGTGTCAAAACACAATTATTCCTAATAATATTATACGCATTGGAGATAGTGCTTTTGCTTATTGTCATGGTTTAACTGCCGTAACAATTCCCAATAGTGTCACAAGTATTGGAGCGAACGCTTTCAATTATTGCCCCAGTTTGACCTCTATCGAGATTCCTAATAGCGTTACAATCATTGAATTTTAGGCTTTTAGTTGGTGCACCAATCTGACCTCTATCGAGATTCCCGATAGCATCGCAAGCATTGGAATGTATGCTTTCTTTGGTTGCAATAGTTTGATTTCTATCTCATATACAGGAACAAAAGCTCAATATAATTCTATATCTAAAGGAAATGAGTGGAATCGTAATGTTCCAGCAACAGTAGTTCATTGTGCAGATGGTGATACTCCAATTTAATCTAAAGTCTATTCAGATTGGTTTCTGAATAGATTACTAAAAATAATAAAAAATAAAAATAAAAATTATGACAGAACATATTCAACTTATTAAATCTGAAACAGATACAATAAATGATTTATTGCCAAATGCAATTGTTATGAACGGCACTAATGAAACTTTAAAAGTTAATAATGTTATTACTAGTTTTAAAGGTGTTAAAGAATTTGCAAGTTTATTTGATGCAGAAGAATTAAATCACTATAATACTGTAGGTGCAGTATTGTCATATGATAATGGCGTATTCAAAGCATGGAATGGAGATCCTGATAATTTAGAATGGAATTATAAAGAATTCCCAAATGGATTGTGTGTAGGTGCTACAGATACATCAGCATATTTCAGATATCCAAATGGTGATGATAATTGTTCAGATAGTAATGGAATGCTCTTTATCAATGATGAAAATTGGATCGGAAAGGATGTTAATAGTAATAATGTTATTTTACGTGCAGATATTCCTACTACTCATGGTATACCAATTGCAGTTTGTGTTGGTAAAGGCTTATGGCATGTTTTAAATTGGCAAGAACGTAATTCTGAAACAGGTTCGGTTACATTTAAAAATCTTAAATGGGCAACAAACGATACCAGAGTAGATCATTTATATAATGATTTTATTATTGGCGCATTTAGAACAAACGATGGTGCTAAAGCAAGTAAAGCTATATATCAACATGCATATCTTAGTGAATCTCCATTATTCACCGCTGTTAAAAACTTTAATTCCCCAGGTGGAATAAATGTTCCTGGAGTAGCTGGTCGTTGTTTTGTTCCATCTATTGTACAAAACAGAGAAATTTGGTTTAATTTACAAACCGTCGATCCTGATCACTATAAAGGTAGTTCACTAAATGAAGATTATGACAGCGACCATACTGGTATTAATTTTAGAAGTAAATTATGTTGTGCATTGTTGTATTCGAATAGCTACGATTATTGGTCTAGCTCTTAGTGTGGTAGCCACGATGAAGCGTTCGACTTAGGAGGCAGTGGCACCATGTACAATGGCGGTAAGGATGGTGAGTGTCGTGCTTTTGTTTGCCTACACTTTGGAGACGCGTTAGCGTCTTAATAAACAATAAAAACTAATATTTTTATTAATTATATGATTAAAAAATTTGTCAAAATCACAGGGTTGCATAATGTTTTTAATGTGTCAGATTCTGATCTTGATATAACTTCTATAAAGGAAGAGATGCAATCAGAAATCAATCAAAACAGCATATTGTTTTTAACTGCGAGTGAAGATACACTATATGGTTATCCAGATGGAACTAAATATATCTGGACAATGAATACTTTGTATCCGACTAATAGTTATGATGAAATTATCAAAGAAGATGAAGAAGTAATAGCAACTGCTATAACAACAATGGCAAACACTTTAGGATTAAATAGCAGTCTTAATGTTGAATGGAGTGAAGAATCTGGAATTCCTGCAGGAACAGATTATAAAACTGCTATTGAACAGAGTGTCAATGCACCTCAGTTTGTTGAAACAACAGTATCTGAACTTCGAAATATGTGTGATAATGGAGAATTAACTCCAGGATGCAAATATCGAATCACTGATTATGAATGTAAAGTTGAGGGTATGATGTCAGCAATGTATGCTAAAAGTGTAAACAATAAATATGATATTGTTATCGAGGCCATTGATGAACATACATTATCCCAAGATGCCAAACCAATGAATCACGTTCCTGAAGAACCGGAGCATGAGGTTACAGAAATAACTAAATTTAAATTTTTCTCTGACATGGGTGCAGGTGGCGAGGCAGATATATATGGCTTCATGATTAGAAATAAATCAATAGACGACACTAATACTTCTGAAGATGAAAGAATGACAGATTGCCAAGTTGGATGGTCAATAATAATAGAATGTCTTCAAAGACAATTTGATGTCGACTCATCTTTTGGTGATGTTACATCTTGGGACCCTTATATGCCAGATACGGCAAAAATATTTACATTAAATTCTGATATTAAGGCAGGAGAAACTGCATATATGGATGCAGCCGCAATGGGTGGCCCAGGTATTATTGAATTTAACATTTTAGATACACTAGAAGAGACGCATACTGAAGGCGGAGATTACTTTAAAAATTGTAATCTTAATGCATGGGAATTAAAATATTCGTTGGATCTGAATGATCATCGCTTTGAATGGATTTCAACAAAAACAGGTATTGTCATATCGGCAGAAGGACAACGTATTACTCTATCAAGAGATGAAACATATGATACATATGGCAAATGGGTTGTAAATGTTCCTATTGAAGGCACAACTTATCGGTTTGCATATGATGGACAAGGTGGTGAAGAAGAAAGCGGAGTAACATATTATCATTATAATTTACTTGGCGAATTTCCAGAAGGATATGCCGGAGTTATTAAATTTACAACGGAATTTCCTGTAGTCGGTGACACTGGATATTTTGTTATGAGTGACGATTCATTACAACAACCATTTACTTTTACACAAGATATGCTATCAACAAAAAATACTGCATGGACAGTTACTATGTAGGGTCAAACGATTGGTGCACTAACTGAAGAACTACCACAAGTTGGTGAATTATGCAACTTATTCCAGACTCGTAAAGATACAGTAGAATTTATACCATATCAATTCCCGATTTCTGAAGTTAAAGATGCTTCAAGCTATAAAGGCGTTGTATACTACATGAAAGATGAATGGAATAATGAGTGTCCTTATGATTTTAAAAATATAAAATTCGGACGAAATGAATTTAACAACTCAAATTATCCAGATTTATGTTATGATGATGAAAATAACAGATTTAATTTCTTATACGATGGAAGACCTAATGGCCGATATGCAGCTTATTTCTATACATTTGCACTAAAAGATTTAGCAACAGGGGATTGGCATGATGCAACAGTCGCTGCTAGCATTGGATTAAAAGAAGGAATTAGTTCGATGGTGATATGCAAGAATAATAAAATAAAACCAACATGCTTATTAGAAGGGATGTCATTAAATGTTCAGTGTTTAAATGGTGACGTTTTCTTTAATGTGTTTGAGGACTTATCAAATGTATCAACAGTAAGTGATAAAGATTTGGGATGTTACTGTTTTAATAATACTATAGAAGGCGCGGAAGCGTCATTCGGAACATTTGGCGCAAATGCGGCTGGTAATAAAATAAATGGAAGCGGGTTTATATTTGGCAATAATGCGATGAATAATGTTAAAGCATTTAGTGCGGATGAAGAACGATATTACGGGAATGACACACAAAATATATTACCACCATCAACCAATATATTCACTAATTTCTGGAAAGGAACTCAAGAGGAGTATGATGCAATTAGTTCGCATGATTCTAATACTTTATATATAATAACCGAGGAATAGTCATAAAAATGAATATTATACGCATATGTTATTATTTGGAAATAATCAAATAGGATCTATATATTTAGGAGATAATGAGGTTGTTAGTATATATCATGGTGATGAACTGATATATACAGCATCAATTCCTATTACAAACTATGTCACATTTACCGCTCAGCAAGCAAATAGTACTATTGGCTTGGAGAAATTGAGTACCAATCAAAAACTATGGTATAGTACGAATGGGAAACAGTGGAAAAAGATGGCGACTGACACCACTATTACTTTAACCAATAGTGGGGATAATTGCTATATCGCTGGTATATTAAATGGAGATAATACAGGTTCCGACCACACACAATTTAAAATGACAGGTAAAATTGCTGTAAGTGGTAATTGTAATGCTTTATGGGACTATAATAATTTGGCCGCGCCTTTGAAGAAATATTGTGGATATTATATGTTCTATAATTGTACTAGTTTAATTACTGCGCCTGAATTACCAGCAACTGCGTTAGCAAGTAATTGTTATCAAGATATGTTCTTTGGTTGTACTAGTTTAACAACATCACCTGGTTTGCCTGCTACTACATTAGCAAGTAATTGTTATTATGCTATGTTCTATGGGTGTACGAGTTTAACATCGGCCCCCGAGTTACCTGCTACCACTTTAGCAAATTATTGTTACTTTTATATGTTCAGAAATTGTACTAGTTTAACAACAGCACCAGAATTACCTGCCACTATATTATCAGATTATTGTTATCAATACATGTTCTATGGGTGTACAAGTTTAACAACTGCACCAGAATTACATGCTACTGCATTAACAAGTAATTGTTATTATGCTATGTTCCGAGATTGTACTAGTTTAACAACAGCGCCAGAATTACCTGCAATTACATTAGCAAATTATTGTTATAATAGTATGTTCAGAGGTTGCAGTCGTTTAAATTACATTAAATGTCTTGCAATAAATGGAATAAATCAGAATAATAGTACTACTAATTGGGTATCAGGCGTAGCAAGTAGTGGTACATTTGTAAAACATACTGAGGCTGCAAATTGGCTTACAGATAGTGTTGATGGCATACCTACTGGATGGGTAGTTAAAGATTATTTACCAGTTAAATTCACCGCACAAGAAGCGAATAGTACAATCGGTTTAGCACGAAAAAGTAGTTACCAAACTTTAGAGTATAGTAGAGACTTGAGTAATTGGTCTTCTATGACAACTACAACAACAATTACATTAGCAAATAGTGGTGATACCGTGTATATTAGGGGTATTCTTAGTTCAAATAATACTACTAGTAACTATACACAATTTAAAATGACTGGTAAGATTGCAGCTGATGGTAATTGTAACTATTTGTGGAATTATGAAAACCAAGATACGCCATTAAAACGATATTGTGGGTATTATATGTTTCTTAATTGTACTAGTTTAACAACTGCGCCTGAATTACCAGCAACTACATTAGCAGAGAGTTGTTATAATAGGATGTTCGATGGTTGTACTAGTTTAACAACTGCGCCTGAATTACCAGCAACTACATTAGCATATAGTTGCTATTATGGTATGTTTAGTAATACAAATTTATTACCAGACTGTACAAATATTGACTTTTCAGGCGATGAAACTTTTGCTGACGGTGGATTGCATGGCTTATTTGCTGGAACAAAAGTTAATGACAATGATTTAATGAACATTTTACCAATAAATCAAAATTCAGGGCATTATTGTTTGCCTGCTACTACATTAACAAGTTATTGCTATGATGGAATGTTCAATGGTTGTACTTGTTTAACAACTGCGCCAGAATTACCTGCTACTGAATTAGCAACTGGTTGTTATAATAATATGTTCTACAATTGTACAAGTTTAACAACTGCACCTGAATTGCCTGCTACTACATTAGCACAGTATTGTTATCAAGGTATGTTCGCTGGTTGTACTAGTTTAATAACAGCACCTGAGTTACCTGCAACTACATTATCATATGGTTGTTATCAAGGCATGTTCGATGGTTGTAGTAGTTTAACAACAGCACCAGAATTGCCTGCTACTACATTAGCATATGATTGCTATGCTAGTATGTTTAATCGTTGTACAAGTTTAATTACTGCGCCAGAATTACCTGCTACTGAATTAGCAACTGGTTGTTATAGTAATATGTTCCGTAATTGTAGTAATTTAGAAACTGCGCCAGAGTTACATGCGGCTACATTAACAAATCAGTGTTATTTTTGTATGTTCTATGATTGTACAAGTTTAAATTACATTAAATGCCTTGCGTCTAATATATCGGCAACCGCTTGCACATACGAGTGGGTACATGGTGTCGCAAGTGCTGGTACATTTGTTAAGCATCTAGATGCAACAAGTTGGAAAACTGGCGGTCATGGTATACCTACTAATTGGACAGTAGAAGATGCACAGTAATAATTATAATTAAATAAACAAATAAAGATATGGAAAAAGAAAAAACATTTTTAGAAAAATTGAAAGAAAAGTCTCCTTATCAAGATATGTTAAGAAGAATAAAAGAAATGAAAGAGAAAAAATAATTCTGTTAAAGAAAAGTAATTAATTAAAAATGCCACTAAAATTAATTAGTGGCATTTTTCTAATCTGTCTTTAACTGATATTTTGTTTATTAATCAACTTTTTAATTTGGATTATCTTTATCTCGCTTTTTATCAGTTAATGTATATTGCTCACCCATATAAATCCGCAACTTTCTTTATTTTTAAATTATATTCTATATTTATATTATAAAAGGTTTTTAATAAATATAATGAAAACAATAATTGATAAAAACGAGCAATAATATAAAAATTATTGTTTTAATTATGGCAAAGAAAAAGAAAAGAAAAGGATGGTTATCTCGTTTATTTGATATGGATGACTAGACTGTATCAGCTTCAACAGTCTTTTTATTTTTAACATCACTTATTGCATTGTTTCTTCTATTAGTTCCTGCAATTGCAATGTTAATTGAAGTTTATTTTAATCACACTATTGCATCTGATATTTCAGGAATGGCAGAATATATTGCAGCTGTTTGTGGAATATTTGCATCAGGCGGAATTCTGAAAGGCTGGACAAATTATACAAATTACAGATTCAATAAAAAATCTCCAGAAGAAATTGCACATAAATTGGAAAAAGAAATAAAAGAAGAACTTGAAGATGAAAATGATTCAGATGATGAAGAATCTGAATTAGATGCATAAGAAAAAGGAACCTTTATTTTAGGTTCCTTTGTTTTGGGGTGGACTCAGTGGGGATCGAACCCACGTGTTGCATATGTTCCAATCTGCTTTCTACATGTTTAGTTTGATTTAATTTTTGTATATTGCTAAACCTCAAACTAGCCAACAATATCTTAAGCTATTATAGTTTCGAATTTGTTTAATAGCATCGCAAATTCTAATATCCAATATTCCTGCACCACTATATCAATTCACCCTTGGATTATGGGATTGAGCGATGTATGTCGATTCTGCCTTGCAAAATCTTAAGCCGTCTTACTATACTTCGGATCAAGCTGCCATAGCGTAATTTTCTTCGCCATTTAAATTATTCTCAAAGAACATTTATTAGACGCGTATCTTCAATGCGTCACATGCTTACAAATCAAAATCAATGCAGTCAAAGCCAAATGAGCCCATTGATTTTATTATTTATTATATATATGAAAACAATAAAAAGTTTCTCAAAATAAATATAAAAATAAAAATTTATTTTTAAATAAAATGAATAGTTCAACAAGGCAAGTTATAAATCAAACATTAGCTACTACAAATGCTCATGTAGAATTAGATCATATGACTACAATGACCGAATAGTGGGGGGATGTTTCTATTGATGCAAGTGCATATTATGATTATGACAAAACTGAAATTCCAGTAGATACTAGCGTTTCTAAAGAAGATATAGTTAAAATACGTCATACCCATTTATATTTAGAAAGTAGTGGTTCTCCTACATATTTTACTGATATGTTTCAATATTATGTAGATAACAATTTATATCCAGCCACAAATTTTTTTAATGGTGAAGGTGGTGGAACTAGTGATATGGTTCCTATTCCAGATGAATTTATTAATAATTTGGATACTGAAGAAAAATAAATTTATTAATTATTTATGGCAAAAAAGTATTATTTAAATGATCACGGTTTAGTAACATATAACGAGTTAATAAAAAAGAAAATATCTGAACTTGTTAGTTTTGATGTGTCTGTTCTAGATGAACTTCCAGACGCCGGTGTAGAACATATATTATATTTAATTCCATCTAAAACAGAATTGGAGAAAAATGTTCGTGATGAATATTTGTGGGTAGATGAAAAATGGGAAATAATTGGAAGCACTGCAATTGATTTAGACAATTATTATACTAAGGATGAAGTTGATGCAAGCATCCAAAATATCAGTATTAATGCATTAAACAATAGCATAATTGTTAATGATAGCAGTATATTAGTTAATAGTGATACAAGTTATATACAATTATCTGCAAGTGATAATAAACTATTACTAAATAGCAATATTATTACTTTAGCAGATGCATCTAATGGTTTAACTGGCCTAGCAATAGCACAAGATGTTTATAAAGAACTATCTGATGTTGAAGAAGTAACTGCTGCATCAATTACCACAATGTCTGATAGTCTTGGTTTAGGTGAATCTCTTAATCCAAATTGGTCACAAGGAAGCGGCATTAATGAAGCATCAACATATCGTGAAGTTATTGAAGAATTGCATGATCAAGTCGGTAACGTTGTCAATACAGTAACTGGTGAAACTGCTATTACTGATGCAGATACAACATTTGTATATGTTGCTTCTAATCCTACTAGTGGTTCAGTTTCATTAACGTCTGGAGTTGTTCTTGCAGCTAATGATTATGGATCTACACCTGCTACAGGTCTTACTACTGATGCATATGTTTAGGATTTATTATCATGGGAAATTATTGAATAATTTAAATTTTCCATATCATTTATTATGCATATATTTATAGTATTAAATATACATTTAAATATATATTAATATGCAAAACTCTATTTATTTTTATTAATTTATTTTATAAATAAATATAAAAATTTAATGCAATAAATTTATAACTATGGCAAAAAAATTTGTTAAAGCTACTGGCCTTCATAATGTTTTTAATGTTTCTGGTTCTACACTTGATATAACTTCTATAAAACCAAGTGTGCAGTCTAAAGTTAATCAAGATTCTATAGTTTTTTTAACTGCAACATTTGAAGATGAGCCGTATGGTTATAATAAGGGTTCAAAATATATTTGGACTCATAATGAATTATATCCAACAAATGATCCTACAATTGACAGCGATGTTGTAGAATCAGTTCCAGACGTATCATTATTTGCTATTGCATCTACACCAGTTGTTGACAAAACCGATGATTCTTCTAGTATATTTGCACTAGATCCAAATAAAATGTATATGTTTGGAACAAAAACTAGTTTGACAGTTACATTAAATCCCGGAAATTCGGATATCGTAAATGAATATATGTTTTAGTTCACTAGCGGATCTGTTGCTACAACATTAAATGTTCCGTCTAGTGTAACTTGGTTAAAAGATCCAGATATTCAAACTGGAAAGAAATATTTAGTAAGTATAGAAAATAATCTTGGTATTATAGGAGAGTGGAGTAATGAGTGAGATTAGAAGAAAATTATTAACAAATACAAATACTGAAGCAAGTTGGTATAGATTATGCCCAGGAGGGATATATACTACTAATAGTGCTTATATAGATACGTTGTTTAAGAATTTTAATAATAATGTATTAGAAATATATGTAGATAGTAAAGTATTAGTAGATAATTATTCTAAAGTTAGACGTATATGTGGAGCATCTATGTCATATTATCATTATACTATTATTAATTATTGGCTTAAAAGTAATGAAGCTTATAGCAATATATATATGGGAGCCCGTGTTAGAAATTCAACTTCTTGGACATCTCCAATGAAATCTTTATAGCCATTTTTAAATAAAAAAGTAAGATTTACTTAGGTTCCAAACATTAGTGGAAATAATAGTTATATATAGATTTATAATAATGGAAATTTAGGAAATAAAGTATATTTTGGATATTCTGCTGAAGATGGTTCATTTGCAAATGTATGTTCATATTCTTTATTAATATTTGACAAAAGCAGTGAGGGTATTCCCGCTAGAGAACCCGCCACCGATATAGCTTTATATGAATTAGGAATTAAATACAATTCTAATATGGTTCATATATTTAAAGCTTGTTAGCTTACTTCTAATATACCAGCTAATTTAGCATCTGACAATAAAGCTCATTCTGCCGGTGAATTCGGTATGTATGATGAAATATCTGGCGTATTTTTCGGAAATGCCAATTCAACTGGATATTTCTTAGAACATTTTGATTAACATAATTAAAAATATTTAAAAAGATTAATATGATTAAAATATTTAAAAAATAGGACATACTACGTTCTTTTAGAGTAAAAGATAATAAAGTCTTTACAACAATAACTTTAGGGAATTTTCATATCACAAATCCAACTTTAGAACAATTTTTATCCACTGGTTGGGAAGAATATATAGAGCCGGAACCAGAACCTTATCTTCCAACATTAGAAGAACTAGTCGAACAAAAGATTCGAGAATGTTATTCTATAAATCAGGAATTTGAAGTTCAAAGAAAACGTGATGTTGAAACAGAAGCTTTTACAGAATATTACAATTTTGTAGAAGAATGCATAACATGGGCTAAACAACAGCCACATAGAGAAATAGAAAATTAAATTTATATAATTAATATATGTCAGTAGAATTAAGATAGTTAAAAGATGCTGTTACTGGACAGCCATTTGTTCCTGTAACACACTGGGATGCTGTTAGCAATAAGCCTAATATAGATGGGAGTTTGAATTCTATTAATGCTTCTTTGAATGCACTAGACGCGTCTGTAAATGCATTAGATGCATCTATAAAAGCATTAGATGCATCTATAAAAAATATTGGGGTTTATCAAGATCCTACTAGTAAAAAAGTATATATCGAAGGCATCGGCGGTTTTGATGGAACAAATTCTAGTTCATCACAGTCTTTAGAAGAATATTTAGAAGGCATATTCAGAAACATATCTAGCCATATAAATGAATTAATTGTCAGGGTTGAAGCACTTGAAAATAAGTAAAATAAATGTATGATTTTTAAGTATGAAAGAATATATTAAAACATTTTTAACACCAGAAGACGGTGATCAGTACAAAATAGCTGATATTCCATGGATGGGTTTTGTAGATTCAACACTTCAGAATCTCGTATGCAATTTACCCAATAAACATTGTAGACAAGAAGGAAATTTATTAATTATAGATGATGGATCTAGTTCTGGCTCTGGTAGTGGTTCTGGTTCAGGAAGTGGTTCTGGTAGTGGTGATGTAATTCCAAATGATGAAATCTGGTATACTACTACAGATGGAGAACCTATTGACCTTAGTGGTGGAGGTTCTGGTTCAGGAAGTGGTTCTGGTTCAGGTTCAGGCAGTGGATCTGGTACAGATTGGCCTGAATATGAAATTCTTCCATATGAAGATGGTAAAGGTGTAATTAAATTTACTGAAAATTTAACTGAAATACCGAGTAATGGTTTCGAAAATATTACAAATTTAGAAACTATAATACTTCCTAATAGCGTCACTAGCATTGGAGAGTTTGCTTTCGCCAGCTGTAGCGGATTGGCCTCTATAACTATTCCTAATAGTGTCACTGTTATTGGAGAGGGTGCTTTTCAGGGTTGCAGCAGTTTGACCTCTGTAACCATTCCCAATAGCGTCACCGGCATCGAGGGTTTTGCTTTCCAGAATTGCAGTGGTTTGTCCTCTGTGACGATTCCCAATAGCGTCACAAGCATTGGAAAGTATGCTTTCGCTGGTTGCGACGGTTTGGCCTCTATAACTATTCCTAATAGTGTCACTGTTATTGGAGAGGGTGCTTTCTATTATTGCTGTAGTTTGACCTCTATTTCGTATACAGGAACAATGTCTCAATGGAATGTTATTACTAAAGGTTATTATTGGCATGATAATGTCAAAGCAACTGTAGTTCATTGCACAGATGGTGATGTAAATATTTAATAAGTAATTTATGAAAACCTGTATTTGTACAGTAATAAAAAATGAGCATCAATACCTAGATGAGTGGATTCAATACCATCTTAATTTAGGTATTGATTGTGTTTTTATTTTTGAAGATTTTGATAGTGATTCCCATAAAGACATTACAGACAAATATAGTTGTGTTTCATTATTAAACATTTCAGAATTATTTAATATAGAAGAAAAAACATATTTATTAGAATTAAAACAAACTAAAACAAAAAGTCCACATCATTTTTATATAAAACGATGCCTTCGATATCTTTCAAATAATTATTTAGAATTTGATTGGTGTTTTGTGATAGATGCTGATGAATTTATTACACTTGAAAATAATAGTTCCAAACTATATGATATTGTATCACTATATAAAGATTATGATGCTATAGTTTTACAATGGAAATGTTATGGAGCTTGCAATTATATTCAAAAACCAAATCAAAAAGTTCTTGAAGCATATAAATATGAATCTACTGGTTATTTAGTCGAACAACCATATGCACTTAGCAAAACTTGCTTTAATTTGAAAAAATATAACGATTCTGTTTTTTGGAATCCTCATTAGCCAAGTGATAAATGCAATTGGTGTAGAACAGATTTTTCTAAAAATCGTTCAGCAAAAGTATATGATAAAATATATTTGAAACATTACATAACAAAATCTTGGGAGGAATATGTTTGGCGATTAAAAAAACGTGGTTTTATGTGGGGTAAAAGACGAAACTTTGAGTTTTTCTTCAATCTTAATCCAGAATTAAAATGTGTAAAAACTGAACTTATGGAAGCACTTAAAGAAGAAACACTAGTGATTTTACCTTATAAACAAAGTAGTGCACAAGGAACCGAACTTGAACTTACATTATCATTATGGAGAAAAAACTGTACATTTAATTATCATTTTGTAGTGATTGGAGAATATGACAAATCTTTTGAAGAAAAGTTTCCGTGGGTTGAATTTATTGAGTGTCCAACAAAACCAAAAATAGATGGGCAATATAATCCACATCTTGATATTCTAAATAAATTTGTAACTGTAATAAACAAATACAAAGAACAATATACTGGTTTTATTGCAATGTGTGATGATGAATATGCAATCAAACCATTTACGTTATTTGATATTTTACAAACACATTATCATTCACAATCTTTTACTGGCAATTCTAAAGCTCCAAAAAGTTATTGGAATTATGATAAATGGAAAACACGCCAGTTATTTGACAAAGATGGTATGCCACATATAAACTATACTACGCATTTTCCATATTGGTATGAAATGGACAAGCTATTAGCAATAATTGAAAAGTTCAACTTAATGAATGAAAGCTATGTCCTTGAGGATATTTACTTCAATTATTATGAGCATGAAGAACCAATATTAGATTCTAATATTCGTTTAGGAATATGGAACTATTCTATATTTAAAAATGATTTTCAAAAAGCTTTAAATGATCCGAACATAAAATTTATTTGTAATAGCGTGGAGGGGTGGAGTAAAGATTTAGAAAATAGTTTATTTAATTTAATAAATAATTAAAAATATATTTCAAATTATTATGGCATCTAAGTATACAAATAAAAGTAAATTATTGGGCAAAATTGGCACTGAAAATTATAGAGTGTCAAATTGCCCAGTACATTTACCTAAAGAAAATATTAAATTCTTTATGGCAATGCAAGATGCCGGAAACAAAGATCCGTTTTCTTCTGATACATGGGGAAACCAAATTACGCCTGATTGGAAAAAACCATTTCATGAATCTATTGTATCTGCAATTTCTAAAGGAATTAAAAATGCATTAAATGAATCGAATGGTCTTATGTCTGAAGAAGAATGTCTGAGAGCAAATGTAGTTTGTTTATATGATCATGAGGAACAAAAAAATTTCTTTATTATTAAAAATCCCAGTATAGAAGATATTGAAAAAATTAGAGCTTTTTGTAATAGATATTATTGGCATAAAAAAGATACAGATGATAAAAAAGATCGTTTGGTTGCCAATATGATACAATGGGAGTTTTATAATATTAATTTAGACGGGTTGACTAGTATAGAATATGATGATGAAAATATTAATTTATGCAGTTTTAATTTAAAAAGTGATGAAGAACTTTATAAATTTGTATACAAATTATATTTAGATAAAGATTAGTGGGCAGATAGTTCAAAATTATTAGATAGATTAAAATATGTTTTAAATATGATTGATCAAAACATATTAAATAAACGTGATCATTATGATTCTGGTATTGGTATACGTTTGTCATTTATTGAAAATTTCTTTGATGGGTATAAAGACTTATTAGAACGATATAATAAAGGCGAAAAGGATTTAATAAAAAGAATAAAAGAAAAACAACAAATACTATCTTCATATGAAACATTTAAATCATATATGAAAGATCAAGTTAAAAAATCTGTTTGTGCAGGTGATTCTAGCAGAGCAATACTATTATTGAATTTAAAAACAGAATAGATTTTTGATCAAGCACCCAAAACTAAAATTCATTTTATAAAAACATTTCAAGAATATAAAGATGAAATGTACAAATTATTAACTAAAGATAAAGTTAATGAATCATTTGACTTTAATTCTGTTTTAAATGAAGGTTCTTGGGGATATGATCCTAATGACGGTGACGGTCCACTCGATATGAGATATGATATTAATTTAGCTACGGTTGAACAAATATATGATTTATGTAAAAAAACTCTTAATGATGCTAAAAGACAACGTGAATCAAGTTGGGCATGGGATGTTATTGGCCAAATTGAATATTTCTTTGATAGAGTTACTTCATTAGATAATTTAGCAGATGAACCTGATAAAAATTTTGAAAAATATGATTTTTGGTGGAAATTAAAAAGTAGAAAGAAAAAAGATATATTAGAATTGTATAAAGAGGCATTAGATATTTGTGAAAATGACAAAAAATGGATTAATGATTGGAGAGAACCAGAAAAAATGGAAAAATCCATTAAAAAACGTCATAAAATTTTAGACAAATATTTAAAAATTCAAAAGCAATATGAAGATAATGAAAAACGCCTTGAAAAATTAAGAAAGAAAAATGATGCAAAACAATCCGAAGATTTAACGGGCGATGTAGCCGTAACTGAAGGATTTATGTTTGAAGGCGAATGTGGTGGAGAATGTGGAGGTGTCGGAGGATCTTACAATACCCCAATGAATACTGTTGGTATTGGTAATGTAGTTCCAGCACAAGGGGCAGCAATGACAGGTGCTCAATAGGCTTCTGATATGTTTAATGGTTCTGGAGATCTTACCATTCCTAAATCTCAGAAAAAATCTAAGAAAAAGAAATCTAAAGATTCAGAAGTAATCTATTTTCCTTTAGCTACCAAGAAAGGTATTTAATAAATTAATAATTAAAATAAATTTATTAACCGGAATAACTAACATTAATTATTTTATGGCAGGTTGAGAAAAAAGTTTTTTTGAGTGTTTTTAATATAAAATAAATAATAAAATTATATTTTTAAACATAATGGAACCAAGAGAAAGAAAAGAAAGAAGTGCATATCCAAATGGTCCAAAAGTCAGTGTAGCATCAGTCGATGATGATAGCAATGCAATTGGTCAAGAATTTAATTTGGATAGTGATAATAATGATGAAGATTCTTATTTTGAAGGTGGTGGTTTGCAATTTGATGATGACGAAGCACCATCTACAGAAGATATCGAAAATGAAAAGAAAGAAGTTGAAAAAATGACAGATGAGGAAATTAAAGTTAAAGCCCTTGGTCAGGCTGTCAACGTAGCAAAGTTAATGTCAAATGTTGGCGTTGATGATGTTATTGAAATCGCTAAAAAACTCGCAAAATTTATTAAAGGATAAAGATATGAAAAGAGATAACAAAAAAGCTTTGTATGAAAACATTATGATGGCTGTCGCCAAAGAAGTTAAGAAAGCATTGAATGAGGATATAGATGATCTTACTATTAAAGATAGATAGGATCAAAAAGAATTTAGTAAAAGAGAAGAATTAATTAAAAAATTTAATGAACTTAAAAATTAGTTAGAAGATGCAAAAGATGATTGGGTTGAAACTAATAAAATTATTAAGCAGATGCAAGAACTTAGTAATAAAATAAATGCAATGCCGGATCTTCATGATAATATAGATGATGCAGCAAAAAGACATACTAAAGCTTTTCAATCATTAAATAATAAAAATATTAAATATGAAATTTCAAATTTTTATTATGGAGATAATATATTACGTCTTATAGTAAAATATGTTTCATATAAAGATAATACACGTCAGTTGATTAAACAATTAGGTTTTGATATTGATATAACAACTAATCGTCCATATTAGACACTTTCATGGCATGATTTAAATAGCACTCAAAAATTAGTTATACCTATTGTAGATAATAAAGAAGCGGCTGAATATATAGCAAATCTTTGCAAAAAATATTTAATAGATAAAAATAGTAATTTATGTAAATCAACATATTATTTTGGAAATGAAGATAATACTAATAATGTTGCAATGGTACAAAAAGCTGATTATAATGTTGATCGTTCTGCACAAAGTCTTGTAAAGTATTTTAAACAAAAATATGGAGATTAGTGGAAAGACAAATTAAAGGAATATATGGATAAAAATAAAGAAAATGAGAAAATTCAAAAAATTAAAAAAGTATTGTGGAAATATTTGAAATAAACTTGCAAAATTTATTAAAGGATAAAGATATGAAAAATGATAACAAAAAGGCTTTGTATGAAAGCATCATGACTTCTGTAGCTAAAGAAGTTAAGAAAGCTTTAAATGAAGGTGAAGATAATATTTTTTATGTTGTTACAATTTGGACTGACCCTGAATCTTTAAATATTGAAAATGCTATATGTGAATTTAGTGGAACATTAGATGAATGTAAAGAAAAAATTAATATACGTCTCGCTAATTCTAAAAAGAGGGGATGTAAATGTTACGAATTTGATAATAATTTAGGTTTTTATAAAATTTCTTATGGGATTGGCGACAAATTGCATATAACATTAGATAAAATAATGAGTGGTATACAATTGAAAAATTTCAATTATTTACACAATGGGAAAATTAAAAATATCAGATAATTAAAAATATAATATATAAAATTATGAATATTAATTTAAAGAAATTTATCGAAAAACAAATGCTTCCGCAAAAACCTTTGAATGAAGGTGAAGATCTTCTTACAGAAGATGAATTATTTGAAGATGACGTCAATGAATCTGCTGAAGACAAAAAGATGACAGAAGAAGAACTCAAAATCGAGTCTTTGAAAATTGCAACCAATATTGCAAAGTTAATGTCTGATGTAACTACGGATGATATTATTACTATTGCAGACAAAGTTTCTGGTTTTATTCGTGACCATCAAATTGGATCTGAAGAAACTAAGTCAGAAGAATCTGATATTGCAGCAGATTTAGAATTGCCATCTGAAGAAGAAACGTCAGAAGAAAAACCAGAAGAATCATCTGAAGAAAACAAAGAAGAAACTAAAGCATAATTAAATGGCTAAGAAAAAGAAAATAGAACATCCATTTACTGTTGTTTATGTCTATGCACCTGAACAATATAAAGCCGATTATATGGCCGGAAAATCTATTCCGCGTGTCAAAATCGGTGAAACATATGCAGATGCAGATGATTACCAAACATGCATGGAGGCGTCAATGAAGCGAATAAACCAATAGTCTACATCATTTGAGGAATATAATTATTTGCTTCAATGGTTTGTTTTTCCCTATAAAGAAGGGACAGATATCGCTATCAGAAAAATTCTCACAGAAAATATCTATCATTTGTCTTCATCATCTAAAATAGATAATGTCAATAATCTGAAAAAGAAAAGATACGGCGAAGACAAACGCCAATCTAAAATCGGACAAGAATTTGCATATCGTGTCAATATTGCTCAGGTTAATACTGCAGTTTCTGCATATAAACTAAAAGCAAAAATGGAAGAACTTATAAATGACAGAGGAATTGATCCTGCATTTAAAGTCAGACTTAAAGGAATTATAGCAGATATGCTAGAAAATCTTGATGATGTTGTGAAAGAATCTAAGGATTATTATGTTGAATTGAATGATATTGAAGATAATCATATTATTCGCAGAAAACACTCCAGGTTTAATTTTGAAGAAGATAATGTATTTGAAGATTTTTAATTTTGAAGATGATAATGTATTTGTTTTATAATAATTTATGAAAATTATTTATAAACTAACCTACGTAGGATTTAGTTGAAAACAAACTAGAAAACTATAAATTAAACTAATCTATAGAAAGTCTATACATAATTTTAGACTTTTTGAAATAAGCATATAGTTCTATCAAGTCTTTATAGTTTGGCTATAAATTAAATTCTTCCAATGACTTAAGATATAGCTTTTTAAAACTAGTTAGATTTGGTCTAACTATATTCTTTTTTATTTCTTTAGTTTTTAATATATACTAGTTATAAAATTCATAGCCTCTTCTTCCTAGTTCTATAGATGCAAGAACCATATCTGGTTTCTAAAGACTTCTATAAAGGAAATTCCCTATAAAAGAACTATATTCTGGTTTAACTTTTAATAGTTTAATATTAAATATATTGCATCTCTTCTAGAGATTATTAACAAACTAGTTTCTATTCCAGGAATTATTAACTAATTTATTATAATGTTTTCCTAATTCTTTATCTGAAGACTTCATATTTAAATCTTCAATACTAACTATCTAACATTTATAATAAATTGCTTTATTAATTATGTTCTTAACTATCTAGATAGTTTCAAACTATCTTTTATTAGTTATATATTGTCTTTCTTTAGAGTTACTAGAAAATCCTTTTCCTTTAAGACTAAAATCTTTATTATTAAGTTCTTTAATAGAATAAATTCCAGATTTAATAATTTTAAATTCTGCTTCTGATTTCCAATCAACTATAGACCAACCAATATAATTTGGATTCATATCTATACCAAGAACTCTATTGTTTATTTGTTTATAAAACTATTTATTCTATAGAACTATAGTTTCATCAAACTAAATATAAACATAATTCAAATCAATTTTATAAGTTATTGCAATATCATCTTGAACTTGATGTTTATAAACTTCAATTAATAATTTTTTATAATTCTAGTGTAATTGTCTAGGAAGTTCAATCTAGATTTTTCTTTCTTTAAGTTTTAAAATGATAAACTATAATGTTTCATTTAGTTTAAATTTTCTATTTCCATGAACATGTTTTGTTCCACTAGATTTTTCTCCAAAACTAGTTAGTGGAACTAATCTATTTTGTTTATATTGTTCTTTAGTTATTAAGCCTTTTAATCTATTAAAGAAGTTTTTCTTTCCTCCAAATATAACTTTGTTAGTTTCATTTAATGAATATAAAAATTTAGCATCATAATTAGCTGACTATATAAACCAAGAATCTAGTTTTTCTATATTATTTAAATTCTATATATTTAATTTAGTTTTATTTTGAAGACAATTAAATGCAACTCTATAAACTGAATTATATTGCCTAATATATTCATTAAGTAATAACTAATCTTCTTGAGAAGAAATTGAATATTTCAATTTTATAGTTTGCATTTATAATAATATTAAATAATATCTTTTTATATTTATTTAAGTTTATTTTTTAA
>OCTX012155286.1_pt1 | contig 20382 bp, 21 predicted proteins | sample 1539691 | NCBI WGS metagenome assembly OCTX01 (sample SAMN02144231, study PRJEB22623) | gut metagenome | biome: sheep rumen | host: Ovis aries | place: New Zealand
CGGCGGCCAGCAGCGGCGGACAGCCGCAACGCAGCAGCTCCTCCGGCGCTTCCGGCCGGTCATAGGGGATTTGCCACAACTTTTCTCTCATAATCGTCCCATTCTATCCATTTTATTATTATATCATTATAACAAAAAGACCCGGCCAATTCAATACTTCCGGGGAAAGAAAGGCCGGCTTTTCCGCTCCGCGGGCCGAAAAAAGCCCTGGTATTCCGGCCGGAAAAGGGAAAAAGCGCATATTCCGGGAAAAGACAGATGAAGCTTGTATTTTTTGCGGTTCAATGATAAAATAAAATGATTTTGTATACGCACTTGGCACTATTCCGGGAAAAGGAGGAGAGCGGATGCGTAAAATCTGCGTTTTCTGCGAGACCTGGGAGTCGGGCGGCATCGAGTCCTTTCTGAACAACATGATCGGCCGCATGGACCGCAGCGAGTTGGAGATCCATCTGGTGGCCGCGCGCCTGAGCGAGAGCGTGTTTACCGCGCCCCTGCAGGCGCTGGGCGTACGCTTCATCCAGCTTTCCGGCAGCCCGCGCCGGGTGCTCAGCAATCACCGCCTGTTCCGGCGGCTGCTGCGGCGCGAGCATTACGACCTCGTACACCTGAACCTCTTCCAGGGCATGAGCCTCTGCTACGCGCGCATCGCGCGGGAGGAGGGGGTGCCCGTCCGCATCGCGCACAGCCACAACACGGCGCTGCGCAAGAGCGCTCTCCGGCCGCTCAAGCTCCTGCTGCACCGGCTGTACGCGGCCTGCTGCGCCGCAGAGGCGACGGAGTTCTGGGCCTGCTCCCGGCCGGCGGCGGAGTTTCTGTTCCCGGAGCGGCTGCTGAAGGCACGCGGCTTTCGCTTCATCCCCAACGGCATCGACACCGCGCGCTTTGCGCTGCAGATGCAGCGGCGGGACGAGGTGCGGCGCGCGCTCGGCGCGGAGCATGCGTTTTTGCTGGGCAGCGTCGGGCGGCTCTGCTATCAAAAAAATCAGCAGTTTGCGTTGGAAGTTTTTGAACGCTTGCGTTCTCTGCGGCCGGATAGTATGCTTCTGCTGGTGGGCGACGGCCCGGATCTCGACGAGCTGAAGCGGCGCGCCGCAGCGCTGCAGATCAGCGACCGTGTGATTTTCTACGGCACCAGCCGCCATGTCGAGGAGCTTTTCTGGGCGATGGACGCCTTCCTATTCCCCAGCCGCTTTGAAGGACTCGGCATCGTCGCGGTCGAGGCGCAGGCGGCGGGGCTGCCGGCGCTCTGCTCCGAGCATGTGCCGGAGGAGGCGGCGGTGACGCCGCTGTTTCGCCGTGTGACGCTCACCGACGGGGCCGAAGCCTGGGCGCGCGTCCTCGCGGCGCTGGAGCCCGAGGAGCGGGAGAACATGGCTGCCCGGGTGGCGGCGGCCGGCTTTGACGTACACGATGTGGCGCGCCTGATCGAGGACGCGTACCGCACGCGCCGGGGCTGATCCCGGTTAAAGAAAACCCAACAAGGGGAAAAGAGATATGATTAAAGAGAATCAACTGATTCTGAACCGCCTGAATGTCGTGAGCGACGGCGCGATCATCCTGCTGAGCTTCCCTCTGGCCTTCTGGCTGCGCTTTTATGTGCTCCCGAACGGCCAGATCAGTATCCCGTTCAACGCCTATCTGACCATGGGCGTGGTCTATATGCTGGTGCAGCTGTTCACCTTTGCGGCCTTCGGCATGTATCAGTCCTTCCGCCACACCCGGCTGCGCATTGAACTGCCGCGCCTCTGGATGGCCTGCCTGCTGGATCTGGCGCTGCTGCTCAGCTGGCTGTTCCTGCGGCACTGGGATCACTATTCCCGCCAGACCATCGCGATCTTTTTCGTGTTCAGCACCGGCGCGCTCAGCGCCAAGCGTTACGTGCTGCGCCGCCTGCTGCGGCATTACCGCCAGAAGGGCTTTAATATCAAGCACGTCATCATGATCGGCAGCGGCGCCATGGCCCACCGCTATTGCAGCGAGATCCGCGAGGACCGCGAGCTGGGCTATCATCTGGTCGGCTATATTGCGCCGGAGGAGGACAGGGACTGGGAGGAGCGCTGGCTCGGCGGCTTTGACAAGCTCGTAGAGGTGCTGGAGCGGAACCGCCCGGACGAGGTGATCTCCGCCATCGACACCGACGACTTCGAGCGCACGCCCTTTATCATCGCGGCCTGCGAGAAAACCGGCTGCAAGCTGTCGATCATCCCCTATTATGCCGAGTACATGGCCTCACGGCCGAACTTTGACGATCTCAACGGCATCCCGCTGTTGAACATCCGCTATATTCCGCTGGAAAACTGGGCCAACGCCTTTGTCAAGCGCGCGATGGACATCGTGGGCTCCCTGGTGATTCTGGTTCTGCTCTCGCCGCTGATGCTGGCCACGGCCATCGGCGTCAAGCTCTCCTCGCCCGGCCCGATCATCTTCAAGCAGGAGCGCGTCGGACGGAACAAGAAGCCCTTCCTGATGTACAAATTCCGTTCCATGCGGGTCAACAACGAGGAAAAAACCGGCTGGAGCCGCAACTCGGACAGCCGGAAGACCAAATTTGGTTCTTTTATCCGTAAATATTCCATCGACGAGCTGCCCCAGTTCTGGAACGTGCTCAAGGGCGACATGAGCCTGGTCGGCCCGCGGCCGGAGCTGCCGTTTTTCGTCGACCGCTTCAAGGAGGAAGTGCCGCTGTACATGGTCAAGCACCAGGTGCGCCCCGGCATTACCGGCTGGGCGCAGGTGAACGGCCTGCGCGGCGACACCTCGATCAAGGCGCGCATCGAGCACGACCTGTATTACATCGAGCATTGGAGCGTGGGCTTCGATATCAAGATCCTCTGGATCACCGTGTTCGGAGGAAAGTTCAAAAACGAGGAACATCTGGTCTGAAGGTGGTAGGCTTTGAAACCGAAACTGCTGTATGCCGCGTCATCTTACATACATCTGATGAATTTTCATCTGCCCTATCTGCGCGCCTTTCAGGAGCGCGGCTGGGAGGTGCATGCCCTCTGCGCCGATCCGAAGGGCGACATTCCCCATGCCGACCGGACGATCGCGGTGCCGCTGAAAAAGAAAATGAGCGCGCCGGACAATTTCCGCGCGGCGGCGCAGCTGCGCCGGCTGATCGTGCGCGAGGGCTACGAGCTCATCATCGTCCATACCTCGCTGGCGGCCTTTTTTGTGCGCCTGGCGCTCAAGGGGCTTCGCCGGCGGCCGAAACTCATCAACATGGTCCACGGCTACCTCTTTGACGACAACACTCCTGCCCCCAAGCGGCAGATCCTGCTGGCGGCGGAGAAACTGACCGCGCCGGAGACCGATCTGCTTATCACAATGAACCGCTGGGATCACGCGCTCGCGCAAAAGGAGCACCTGGCGCGCCGCGAAGTCTTCGTGCCCGGCGTCGGCGTGGATTTTTCCCGCTTCGCGTCCGCCTCACCGGAGGCCGGGCGGCGGCTGCGGGAAGCGCTCGGCGTGCCGGAGGACGCTTATGTGCTGCTCTACGCGGCGGAGCTGTCCGCCCGCAAGAGCCAGAGCGTTCTGATCCGCGCGCTGAAGGAGCTGCCGGAAAACGTGTGGCTGGCGCTGGCCGGCAGCGGCAGTGAGCAGGAAAGCTGCGCGGCGCTGGCCCGGGAGCTCGGGCTGGAGCGGCGCGTGCTGTTTCCGGGCCATGTCGGCAACATTGGCGACTGGTACGCGATGGCGGACGCCGTGGCGACGGCCAGCCGCATCGAGGGCCTGCCCTTTAACGTGATGGAGGCCATGGTGCTGCACAAACCCGTGGTGGCAAGCCTCGTGAAGGGCCACGAGGATCTGATCGAGGACGGCCGCAGCGGCCTGCTCTATCCCTACGGTGACGCCGCCGCCTGCGCCGCGGCGATCCGCCGGCTGATGGAGGATCCCGCGCTGGGCCGCCGCCTGGCCGATACGGCCGCCGCCGAGGTGGAACAGTATTCGCTGGAGCGGGTCTTCCCGCAGGTGATGGCGGCCTTTGAGAGCCTGACCGGGCAGCCGGCGCTGCAGTGAGGAGGCAAGCGTGAGAATCTGTGTGTTCGCCGCGTCCAGCGACCGCGTGGACGCCGTCTATCTGACAGCAGCCGAGGAGCTGGGCCGGCTTCTGGGGCAGGGGGGCCATACGCTGATTTTCGGCGGCGGCCGCACCGGCCTGATGGGCGCCTGTGCCCGCGGCGCCCGGGCAGCGGGGGCCGAGATCGTCGGCATCGCCCCGCGCTTTTTCGACGAGCCGGGCGTTTTGTACGAGCATTGCAGCCGCTTCGTCTGGACGGACACGATGGCCGCACGTAAAACGGCCATGGAGGAAGAAGCTGAGGGCTTTCTGGTTTTGCCCGGCGGCATTGGCACGATGGAGGAATTCTTCGAGGTGCTGACGCTGCGGCAGCTAGGCCGCCACGGAAAGCCGATCGTGCTGCTCAATACCGCGGGCTTTTATGATGATCTGAGCGCCTTCCTGCACCGCATGACCGAGACCGCCTTTGCCGGGCACGAGGTGCCGGCGCTCGCGCCGCTTTGCGCAAGTCCCGCAGAGGCGCTGTTTTTACTGACGGAGACCCCGGCGGCCGAAGCACAGCCCCACAGCAAGCGGGAGTATTTCCGCTGAGCATCAGAATCGACACTTTTTGCAGGGAAAAACCGCCTGTTTTGGCGTGTTTAAACAATCATGCCGGCAAAGACTTGTATTTTATGGCGGACTATGTTAAGATAACTAAGATTTGTCAGGGGATATGACGAATCGTCAGACATTCAGCCCGGCAGAGAATCAAGCGGCGAAAAGCTTCAAAAACGGCCCTTTGGCAGGCTTTTGAGCAGGCAGCCGGAGAAAAGACGGAGTTTCACCGATGAAAAAAGAACTGTCCGTGGCTTTTATCTGCGACCGCGGCTACGTCATGCAGACCTCCGTGGCCATCCGTTCGCTGATCGACAGCAGGCGGGAGGACACGGCGCTGCACATTTTTGTCGTGACCTATGGTCTCGAGGCAGAGCAGGAGCAGGAGCTTCTGAGCCTGGGCGGAGAGAAGGCCGTGCTTCGCCTGGTACGGGGCGACGGCTGCTTCTCGGAGGACAGCTTCCCCGTGGCTGAGAGCCGCTACCGCGTGGCGACAAAGGCGGCGCTGCTGAAGTTTTATCTGCCCGCGCTGCTCCCGGAGCTGGATCTGGTGCTGTATCTCGACGGCGACATCATTGTGCGCCGGGATCTGTCGGAGCTTGCTGGAGTTGAGCTGGGCGATCATCTGGCCGCAGCCGTGCGGGATCTGCCGCAGGTGTTCTATGAGCGACAGCTGCTGGGCGAGAGCCGGGATTACTTCAACTCCGGCGTGATGCTGCTGAATCTGCGGCAGATGCGCGCTGAGGGACTGACCGAGCGCCTTGTGGAGGCCAGGCGAACCTGCGCTGACGACAAGCTGATGGATCAGAATGTGTTCAACCGCGTAATGGCCGGCAGGGTTTTGCAGCTGCCCTTTCTCTACAACGTCTGCTATGCCAATCTCCGCCGCCGCTGGCGCCGGGAGCGCATGTGGACGAAACTCAACGCGGCCTATGGCACCAATTTTTACAGTCTCGGCCAGATTCGCCGGGCGGCCGCGATTATTCACTATTCCTCCGGCGAAAAACCCTGGAAATATTTCGACATTCCCGCCGGCAGAGCCTGGATGAAGGCCTATCAGCAGAGCCCCTATGCTGCGGTTCCGCTGCGGCGAAAGAGCTGGCAGCTGCGGGAAAAAAGCAAAAAACTGATGGCAGTTCTGGGACAGCGCTGAATGCGGCGCGGCGCCCGTTTGCATAAAGGCATAGATTTGAAAAGTAACGATAAAGGATGCGTGACGGATGAAACTCAAACAGCGGATCAAGAAGGAAAAGATCACCCTGCCCCTGACGCTCAAGGGCTATTCCCGCACCATGGCCAACGCCTGGTACGGCAAGACGCAGTACGATCTCAAACTCTACAAGAACGAATTCGGCACCGATACCATCGAGCATTGGCACAAAAAGGGCTATCTGTGCGAGAGCATTAAGCGCTACGATCTGCTCCATACTTACGACACGGATTATATCACCGACTTCCAGTACCTATACATGATGCCCTTCAACAACTCCTTTGGCAAATGGCTGGAGGACATTTTGACGACGCAGCGCGTACTGCTTCCCTTTGCCGAACACTTCCGGAACGTTTATTTCAGCCTCATCCGCCGTGAAGGCAAGACGCTGCTTCTCCGTGTCGGCCACGAGGATCGGGAGTATAAGGCGGAGGACGTCCTCGACCTGCTTCGCGAAAAGGGCACGCTGGAGCTTCGCCCGGCCTTCTGGACCAGTAACGGCAAGAGACACACCCTGAGCATCGGTGTTGACGAGGAGACCGGCGAAGAAATCCTCTGCTCCAATGGCATCAAGGCCAGCTTCTCATGGCTGGAAAAGATGCTCAAGGGCATCAAAGCAAACTATGTCATCGCCGATCCGGTGCCCCTTGCCTTCCCCTTCCGCAGGGATTTGACCCTGGATCATGTTCTGAAATTCTGGATCGCCAATGATGCGGCGGAGAAGTCCACGATGCTCTGCGCGGAGATGACCGTTTTCTATACGAATCAAGAGGGGAAGAGAGAAAAAGCAATCTCGATGGTGGACCTGAACAAGGGTACCTTCAGCTTCCGGGACGAGACGCTGTGCGTTCCCGACTGGGACGAGATTCGAGAGGAGATCGGCAGAGTCGCCGGCGCGATTCCGCAGTTGACCTTTTACACCTGCTCCATTGTCCTCTCGCCCGGCGGAGGCTTTACCTTCGTGCATTTCGCGAAAGACCCGAAACTGCCGTCGGTACCCTTCACCAGTGAGCTTGACAACTATCTGAAGGACAAATTCAAAAAGCAATTCCGAAAGAGAACGCTGGGTGACCGAATCCGCGGCCTGCGCGAAAAGCGTATTATCAAGCAGACCAACAAGCACGCACGCAAGGGCTTCCGCCCCTACATGTACAAGCTGTGGCGGGATACGATCAAAAGCGACCTGCTGCACACGAAGGGTGTTTCCCTGAGCAAGAAGATCTGGGCATGGAAGCACGGCTTCTTTTCCTGGCATACTTATCAGTACGGCATTACGAAGACCAACTATCTTCGCTTCCTCTCGGATTACGACTACTACTGGCTCAATCGCATCAACAACGACTACCAGAAGTGGCTGAACGACAAGACCACCTATCGCATGGTTATGGATCCCTTCAAGGAGTATCTGCCGAAGTACTACTTCTCCGTGTTCAACCGGAATGGCAAGCACCACATCGAAAAAATGTGGGACTGCCCGGAAGGGATCTCGGACGGGTTCAACGGACTGCTGCAGCTGCTCTGCAAAGAGGGCAAGCTCGCACTCAAGGCCTCGGCCGGCACGCATGGCGACGGCTTCTACTGCCTGGCCTTTGAGGACGGAAAGATCCTGGCCAACGGCGAGGAGGTCGGCGAGGACGGCCTGAAGAAGCTGATCGACGAGCTGAAATCCTTCTACGTGGTCACCGAGTACCTGGAGATGCACCGGGAGCTCAAGAAAATCTACGACAAATCTGTCAACACCGTGCGCATCATGGTCATCAACGATCATGGCTATGATCCCAAAATCATGCAGACCTATATGCGCATCGGCTCGTCCAAGACCGGCTTTACCGACAACGTGGGCTACGGCGGCATCTGCGTCTTCGTCGACAAGGAGACCGGCGAGCTGTATCAGCCGGAGACCATCAAGGATCATGTCTTCTACCCCTGCCCGAACCACCCGGATACCGGCACTCCGATCGCGGGCTTCCTGCCGAACTGGGATCTGGTCCGCGAGAAGGTGCTCGAGATGTCCCGGTACCTCTCCGAGCTGGAGTACCTGGGCTATGATATCGCGATCACCGACGCAGGCTTATGCGTGCTGGAGATCAATATCCATCAGGACCTGCACAAGGTTGCCACTTACGATGAGGAGATTATGGACTTCTTCCGCCGGAAGATGAAGATCAAGCGCCGCATGTACGGCGCCGACTGAGAAACAAGGAGGCTGCTATGAAACTTGGTTTGTTAAAAGATATCAAAAAGGGCGAATACCGCGTCATCCTTACGCCGGCGGAAATTTCCGCGGTGGTGAGAGACGGGCACGAGGCTTTCGTCGAGCATGACGCCGGCCTTTCCGCCGGATTTGAAGACAGCGAATACGTCGCCGCCGGCGCCGTGATCAGCACGCAGGAGGAGATCTATGCGACCTGCGATCTTGTGACGAAGGTCAAAGAGATCGAGGAGTCCGAGTATGGCCTGCTGCGCGAGGGCCAGATCATCTATACCTGCATTCACCCCGCCGCGCATCCGGGCGAAGTCGATGCTCTGCTGAATAAAAAGGTGACCTCCTTCGCGGCAGAGGATACGCACCGCTACGGCTCCCCGAACTGCGAGGCGGCCGGCAAGGCGGGCGCCTTCATGGGTCTGTACGCCATGATGTCCTTCAACGGCGGCTGCGGCAAGTTTGTCAGCGGCCTGGGGACCGCGCCCGGCGTTCAGGCGCTGGTGCTCGGCTGCGGCACCGTCGGCAAGGCGGCCATCGAGGTGCTGGAGTCCATGGGCGCCTGGGTCACCGTCGCGGCGACCAACATCGGCCATCTGCGTGAGATCGGCTCCAAGTACAACGGCCGCATCAACACGATGATCTCCAACCGCTACAACATTGAGAAGATCCTGCCGCAGGTTGACCTGGTGCTCAACTGCGTCCGCTGGGACAAGAGCAAGACCGAATACCTGATCGACAGAAAAATGGTCGCTTCGATGCACCGCGGCGCGGTCATCGTTGACATCAGCAACGACTACGGCGTGATCGAGACCTTCCACGAGACCACGCACGAGGATCCCATGTATATCGAGGAAGGCGTTGTGCACTACTGCGTCAGCAACATTCCGAGCGCCATTGCCCAGTCCACCTCCATCGCCTACGCGGCCGGCGTGGAAAAGCATATCCGCAGCCTGCTCAACAACGGCGTTGCCGGCGCCTGCGTCCGTGACGGCTATCTGCGCCGCGGCCTGGTGACCTATAACGGTTACCTGACGCACGAGGAAACCAGCCAGATCCAGAACCGCCCCTGGGTTCGCCCGGAGAAGATTCTCGGCATTGAGAAGGAACGCCTGGACCCGGCGCCGAAAAACACGGTGGCGGTATCCGAGCTGTATTACCCTGAGTTTCTTTGATGAAATAGCTTTCGAGAGGCATATCTCTTTTTGAAAAGCATAACGAAACCGGGAGAAGGGACACATCGGAGATGTGGATAAAATCGAAATGGCTTCGGCTGCTCATCTATCTGCTCTCGCCCATCTGCCCGACTCTGGTCAGTAAAATCCTTTATCGAGCCGCCTTTCACCGGCGGCTCGATTTAAAGCATCCGCAGACGCTCAACGAGAAGACCATGTGGCTGAAGCTGAACACCTATCGGAATGATCCGCTGGTGGCGCAGTGCGCGGATAAGCTGCGCGTGCGGGATTACGTGCGCGACAAGGGCTGCGGCGAAATCCTCAACGAGCTGATCGCCGTCTGGGAGAGGCCGGAGCAGATCGAGTGGGAGCGTTTGCCCGAGGCCTTTGTGCTCAAGTGCAATTTTGCCAGCGGCTTTAACTGGATCTGCCCGGATAAGAAGCTGCTGGACCGGGATGCCTGCCTGGCCGCCTTTCGCCGCTGGTACAGGCGGGATTTCTGGCGCTTCAGCGCGGAGATCCAGTACCGCAGCATCCCCAAGCGCATCCTTTGCGAGCGCTATCTCGGCGGCGAGGAGCTGGTCGATTACAAGATCTACTGCTTCCACGGGAAAGCGAAGTACATCCTTTGCTGCCTGGGGCGCGAATCCGGGCACACCCGCTTCTATTTCTTTGATCCGGCGTGGAACTTCTGTCCCATCACCCGGGACGGGAAAAATGCGCCGCCGGACTTCACGCTGCCGCGTCCGAAGTGTCTGGAGCAGATGCTGCGCTATGCCGAGATCCTCTCCGAACCCTTCCCCTTTGTGCGCACCGACCTGTATGAGGTGGGCGGGAAGGTGTATTTCGGCGAGCTGACCTTCACGCCGGCCGCGGCCATGGATACCGGGCGGCTGCCGGAGACGGACCGGATGTTCGGCGAGCTTCTGGAGCTGTAATAGTAAAAGTGAATCAAACCCGGCCGGCGTGCGTATACGCCGGCCGGGTTTTTCACATCCTGACAATGGGGGAATAGTATGGTCAGGAGGTGAAACGATGGAAGAGACCTATTTTCTCGGCGCCAACAGCCGCGCGGGCTTTGCCTCGCTCTATCGGCATTTTGCCGCCGCCCCGGGTGACCGGCTCCACGTCATCAAGGGCGGCCCGGGAACCGGGAAATCCGGCTTGATGCGCCGCCTGGCAGCGGCCGCCGCCGAGCGGGGGCTCGCAGTGGAAACGGTGCTCTGCTCCGGCGATCCCGACTCGCTCGACGGCCTGTACATCCCCTCGCTGCGTCAGGGCTGGGTGGACGGAACGGCGCCGCACACGATGGATCCGGCGCATTTCGGCGCGGACGGGGACTATGTCGATCTCGGGCGCTTTTGCCGCCTGCCGATGACGGAGGCGGATACGGCGCGCATTCTCGCGCTGAACAAAGCCTACAAGGGGCGCTATGCCGCCGCCTACCGATGGCTGGCCGCGGCGGGGGCGCTGGACGAGGCGGGCGGCGCGGGAGACATCCCGGCGGAGACGGAGAGCAGGATCCGGCGCCGCATCCGCGGCATTTTGCAGCGCCGGGCGCCGCGCGGCAGCGGCGGCCGGGAGACGGCGCGTTTCCTCTCGGCGATCAGCTGCCGCGGCCTGCTGCGTCTGCCGCTGCCGGAGCACTATGAACATGTGTACCGGCTGGATGAAGGACGCGGACTTTCGCCCATGGCGCTGCGCATTGCGGCGGAGGAGGCCGCTGCGCGCGGGCTGGACCGGATCCTCTGTCTCTCGCCGCTGGACCCGGCCGCGCCGGAGGCACTGCTGCTGCCGGGTGCAGGGCTGGCCTTCCTGGCCGGGGAGCACGGCGCGGAGGAGGCGCGGAGCATCCACCTGGACGCACTGCTGCCGCCGGAGACGCGGGAAGAAAAACTGCTGCGCCGCCGTGCCGCGCAGCTCCGGCGCGCGTCGCTGGAGAGTGCTGTCGAGCAGCTGCGGCAGGCCAAGGCGCTGCACGACGAGCTCGAGGCCGTCTACCGGCCCTATATGGATTTTTCCGCCCTGACAGCCTTTACCGAGCAGATGATCAAAGACGTGTTTGAATAAGGAAAAGGAGACGATCTTGGATCGTCTCCTTTTCCTGTTTACGGATTTAAAATTCTTCCGATTGTTTGTGCGGATATCACAGAACCTGCCCATCAGCAGCAGAAAACGCGTCCGCCGCAGAGCGGGCCGAGACAAAGATTGGCCAGACACAGGCCCGTGCACAGCCTGTCCAGCGGCAGACCGCTGCGGTACTGCGTGCTGTAATTGGTGTAGAAATCGCCGCCGGACTGCAGCTGCTGCAGCAGCTCGCGGTATTCCGCGTTGTCCGGCTCCATCGCGACGGCCTTTTTCGCGTCCTCCAGTGCGGCGATCTTGCTGCCCTGGTACATATGCGCGACCGCAGAGAGGTAATACCAGCGCCCGTCGCGCTCGGCGGGATCGACGTTCGAGAGCGCGGTCAGCGCCTCGCGGTACATCCCGTTGCGGATATAGCTGCGCGCGGCGGTGTACTCGCCGCGTTCCTGCGGCTGCTGCTGGCGCGCCTGATTGGCATAGGCGTTATAGGCCTCCCAGGGATCCCAATAGTTGTACTGCTGGCCGGTGTACTGCTGTTGCCAGCCCGCGCCCTGTGCGCTGCCGTAGCCTGCGGCTCCGGTCTGCGCCGCGCCGCTCTTGATCTGGTCATAGGCGGCGTTGATGTCGTTCATTTTCCGGGCGGCTTCCTCGTTGCCCGGGTTGCGGTCCGGGTGGTACTTCTTGGCCAGGTCCCGATATGCTTTTTTGATCTCCTCGTCGCTTGCCTCCGGCGAAACGCCGAGTACTTTATAGGGATCCTGAACCATGCGCGGTCCCTTCCTCGCTCCCAAATTTTTTGTCAAAGGCTGCCCACAGCCCCGCGCAGAGAATGTTTTGCATCAGCCCCGCGTCCTGCACCAGCGGCAGCGCGTCGAAGGCGCGCACCGCGTCGGCCAGCAGCATTTTCAGAATATCCCGAAAAGCAGCGGCGTTATCGAGCCCGTAACGGCGGCGCAGGGGATTGTAGCGGCCCAGCAGGGCGTCCTTGTCCAGATCCATGCAGGCGTCCAGAATGTAGATGAAGCGCCCGAGCGCACCGCCCAGCGCGCGCAGGATCGACGCCCAGCGGTCTTCCCGCAGCACGAACAGCTCGCCCATCAGCGCGCCGAAGCAAGCGGCTGCGCGATCCGGGTCGGGCTCCCCGCTTTGCTCCAGCCCGCCCAGCTCCCGCAGACCGCGCTCGATGGCCTCACATTGCCGCGGCCGGAGCGCCTGCACTTTCCGATAGGAGCGCTTGAGCGCGGCGGATTCGGCCAGCGCCAGCGGCGCGCCGTCGTCGTGCCAGTTGTCCAGGCACTTGTTGTAGGCCAGCGCGATGGTCAGGTCGGCGGCATAGTCGCTGTTTTCGCTGCGCTGCCAGGGGCGCGGCGTGCGCGGGTGCGCGATGCAGGGCTCGTCCCCACAGCTCGTCTCCGGCTCATACAGCGAATCGAGCAGCAGCACCAGAAAGCACATGTCATAGTTAAGCGCCAGGCGCCCGAGCTGTCCGTGCCGCTCCTTCAGACTCCGGCAGAGGCCGCAGTAGCAGGCCCGGTAGCGCGCGAGCTGCTCTTCGGTGAGCAGCTCGGTCTGCGCGGTCAGGTAGCCAAACATCAGCTTTTGCGGGTAAAGGAGCTGCCGCATTTGCGGCAGACAATGCGGATCTTGCCGCGGCCCTTCGGCACGCGCAGCGTGGTGTGGCAGGAGGGGCAGGTAAAGAAGCGGTAGTCCCGCCGCTGATCCCAGCGGGTCTTCTGCCGGCGGAACCAGCCCGTCACCTGATAGCGGCGGCGCAGATAACGCCCGTTTTCCGCCTGGCGGCGCGGCAGATCCTTCGAGAGCAGCCGGTACCAGGTCAGCGCCAGCGTCAGAAGCGCCAGCGTGTTCAGCACGCCGCCGAAGCGGCCGCCGATGACGCCGCCCAGAACCATCAGCACCAGCGCGACGATCAGCAGGAAGATGTTCAGCTGATCCTGCCCGTTGCGCCCGATCATAAACCTTGAAATGCGTTGTCTCATAGTCTCACCCGAAATTAAGGATCTTAATACTTGTTATTGTAGCAGGTTCCTCAGGCAAAACATCAAATAATTGTAAATAATCTTCCGCTTTTCTTTGTCCGCGGCGGCACCATCAAAAATAATACTCGATCTCGTCCCGGTGGCTCTCAATCAGCCCGTCGATCTTCTCACTGACGGCGCGGCTGACCTCCTCCGGCAGCCGATCTGCGTCAAAGCTGAGGCCGTGCTCGGCGCAGTAATCGCGGGCCAGCAGCTCCTGCAGGCGGTCGAGCGTCAGCGAGCGGAGCGCCTGCTGCCTGACAAGGTCGAGATAGCCCTGCAGGCTGCCGCCCAGCGTGCGCAGATAGTCCTGCAGCGAGCTTTTCCCGTCCGGCAGCGGCAGCGCGGAGACGGCCTGCGCCACCTCGCTCTCGCTGACGCTGACGCCGAGCGCCTTGGCCTCGTCGCGGAGGATATAGCCCTGTAAAATCCGGTCCACCAGCGTCTTGTCGTCGGCCTCGCCCTTCTCGCCCAGCAGCGTGAGCACGGAGCGAAGCTGCTCCACCTGCTTCCAGGTCACTTCCTGCTCGCGGTAGCGCGCCGCGATGCCGTCCCGCTGCGGCGCGGCGAAGACCTTATAGGCCACCAGCCCCGCCAGCACCAGCAGAACCAGAACAATCAGCTTTTTCTTCATGGCATGCTCCTGATAACATCCGCCGCCGTCATCCGGAAGGACGACAGCGGCGGTTTTGTTTCTTATTCCTTGCTGCGGATGTATTCGTCGATGCTCTTGGCGCCCGTCTTGCCGGCACCCATGGCGAGGATGACGGTCGCGGCGCCGGTGACCGCGTCGCCGCCGGCGAACACGCCCTCGCGGCTGGTGCGGCCGCCCTCGTCGGCCTCAATGCCGCCCTTGCGGGTGGTAGCAAGGCCCGGCGTGGTGGAGCGAATCAGCGGGTTGGGGCTGGTACCAATGGCGATGATGACGGCGTCCACGTCCAGCACCCAGTTGCTGTTCGGCACGGGAACAGGCTTGCGGCGGCCCTTTTCGTCGGGCTCGCCCAGCTCCTGGCGGACAAGCTCGATGCCGGTCACATGGCCGTTCTCGTCGCCCAGAATGGCGGCGGGGTTGTTGAGCAGGTTGAACTCGATGCCCTCGGCCTCGGCGTGCTCGACCTCCTCCTTACGGGCGGGCAGCTCGTCCCGGCCGCGGCGGTAGGTGATGTACACGTGCTCGGCGCCCAGACGCTTGGCTACGCGGGCCGCGTCCATAGCAACGTTGCCGGCGCCGACGACAGCCACGCGCTTGAAGTGCTTGATGGGCGTGTCGTAGTCGTCGCGGTAGGCCTTCATGAGGTTGACGCGCGTGAGGAATTCGTTGGCCGAGTACACGCCCAGCAGGTTTTCGCCGGGCACGTGGGTAAATTGCGGCAGGCCGGCGCCGGAGCCGATGAACACGGCCTCAAAGCCGTCTTCAAACAGCTCGTCCACGGTGATGGACTTGCCGATAATGGCGTTGGTGACGATCTTGACGCCCATTTTCTCGAGCAGCGCGATCTCCTCGGCCACGATCTCCTTGGGCAGACGGAACTGCGGGATGCCGTAGACCAGCACGCCGCCGGCCTTGTGGAAGGCCTCGTAGACGGTCACGTCATAACCGAGCTTGGCCAGGTCGCCCGCGCAGGAGAGGCCGGCGGGGCCGGAGCCAATCACCGCGACGCGGTGGCCGTTGGGGGCGGGCTTTTTCGGGGCGGGCTTGTTCTTCTGGGCCATGTGCCAGTCGGCCACAAAGCGCTCCAGACGGCCGATCGCCACGCTCTCGCCCTTCACGCCGCGCACGCACTTGGACTCGCACTGCTTTTCCTGCGGGCAGACGCGGCCGCTGATCGCGGGCAGGGCGTTGGTGCTGGTGATGATCTTGTAGGCTTCCTCAAACTCGCCCACGGCGACCTTGGCGATGAACTCCGGAATCCGGACGGACACGGGGCAGCCGGTGCGGCAGCGGGGATTTTTGCAGTTGAGGCAGCGGCGCGCTTCGGCGATCGCCAGCTCCGGCGTGTAGCCCAGCGCCACCTCGTCAAAGTTCGTGGCACGGACCTTCGGGTCCTGCTCGGGCATGGAGTGCTTCAGCAGCTGCTTAGAGGAGATGGTGTCGATCAGGAAATCCTTGAAATGCGGAATACGGGCCTCGATACCTTCCAGACCGCCCTCTTCGTGGGAGGCGATTTTTCTGTCCAGGGTCTGGGCGTCGTCTTCCTTGCTGGGGACGTCGTAAACGGTAACCAGGGGGCGACCCTTGGCGTCGTACTCAACTTTTGTCAGCTTATCAGGCATTTCTCTTTCCTCCTGTGATCCGGCAGATATGCTGCGCGGCCTCGTCCTGCTCGTCCTTGTAGAAGGAGGCGCGCTTGATGAGAGAATCGAAGTCTACCTGATGGGCGTCGAAGTCCGGGCCGTCCACGCAGGCAAACTTGGTCTCGCCGCCGACGATGACGCGGCAGCAGCCGCACATGCCGGTGCCGTCGACCATGATGGGGTCGAGGGAGATGATGGTGCTGATGCCGTAGGGGCGGGTGACCTCGGCCAGAAACTTCATCATGATGTCCGGGCCGATGGCAATCACGCGGTCAAACTGGGGCAGACCCCGGGCGATGTTCGCCTCAATCTCATTTTTCAGGAAAACGGTGGTAAAGCCCTTTTCGCCGTAAGTGCCGTCGTCGGTGCACATGATGAGCTTGTCTGAGACGGCCTTGAGCTCTTCCTTCAGGATGACGATATCCGCGCTGCGGAAGCCGCCGATAAAGGTGACCTCGATGCCGCGCTCGTGCATCTCCTTGGCGATGGGATAGGCAATGGCGCAGCCGACGCCGCCGCCGACGACGCAGACCTTTTTCAGACCCTCCATCTCGGTGGCCTTGCCCAGCGGGCCGACAAAGTCGCTGATATAGTCGCCCTGCTCCACGGTGTGCAGCATTCTGGTGGTGCGGCCGGCGGCCTGCACCATCACGGTGACGGTGCCCTTCTCGCGGTCGTAACCGGCGACCGAAACGGGAACGCGCTCGCCCTGCTCGTCCAGACGGAACACGACGAACTGACCGGCCCGGGCGTGACGGGCGACAAGGGGTGCCTCGATCTCAAAGAGGCAGATCGTTTTGGCCTCGTTCAAAAAACGCTTGGTAACTACCTTGTACATCTTTACACCTCTGCGTTATTTTCTTTTTTCGCTTACACAGCACTCTGTATTTTACATGATCGCATGCATAAAGTCAAATGGAAACGCGCGAAAAACCTTGAAATTTTGCGGTTTTTTGCTTTAGTGAACAAAATGAACAAAGACAGGCGGACTTGCCAATCCGCCTGTCAGAATCAATATGATTGATGGCTCAGAGGTCGAAGATGCTGTCGTCGTTTTCGATCCAGTCGCTGACCGGGATCGTGCGGTAGAGCTTTTCGTCCACGCGGATCACTACCCGGTCGATGCCGGCGTTGATGATCTGCCGCTTGCACATCGAGCAGCACATGGCGTCAGGCAGCAGCGCATTGGTGCGCGCGTCGCGGCCGACCAGATACAGCGTCGAACCGATCATGTCGCGCCGGGAGGCGGAGATGATGGCGTTGGCCTCAGCGTGCACGCTGCGGCAGAGCTCATAGCGCTCGCCGGAGGGGATGTGCAGCTTCTCACGGGTGCAGCCGCCCAGATCGGAGCAGTTGCGGCGGCCGCGCGGCGCGCCGTTGTAGCCGGTGGAAATGATCTCGTCGTTGCGCACGATGATGGCGCCGTATTTGCGCCGCAGACAGGTGGAGCGCTCGAGCACGGAGTCGGCAATGTCCAGATAATAATTCTGTTTGCTGGTACGGTTATCCATAGGGCACCTCCGGAGGGCTGTTTTGTTTATCATAGCCTATTTCTGCGAAGTTTTCAAGAATGAGTAGCTTTTTTCTGCAAAGAGTGATAGAATAACCGATATGAACAGAAATTATCAGAAAGAACTGGACCGCATCATCCTCCAACTGGGGGAGGCGCGGCCCCGGGTGCTGCTGCACAGCTGCTGCGGCCCCTGCTCCAGCGCCGTGCTGGAGTACCTGACACAATATTTTGACGTGAGCCTCCTGTGGTATAACCCCAATCTGTACCCGCAGGAGGAATTTGAACGCCGTTATCGGACGCAGCTGGAGCTGATCGAAAAGATGGGCTTCAAGGATCGCGTTTCCGTGCTGGCCGAAGACTGGCGGCCGGAGGACTACCGCGCCGTCGCCGCCGGGCTGGAGGAAGAGCCAGAGGGCGGCGCGAGATGCACCGAGTGCTTCCGCCTGCGCCTGCAGGAGGCGGCGCGGATCGCGGCCGCGCGCGGCTTTGATTACTTCTGCACCACGCTGACGCTCTCGCGCCACAAGGACGCCGTGCGCATCAACGCCCTCGGCGAGGAGATCGCCCGGGAGACGGGCGTGGCCTGGCTGCCCTCGGACTTCAAAAAGCAGGGGCGCGAGATGCGCTCGACGGAGCTGGCCGAGCAGTTCGGCCTCTACCGGCAGCTCTACTGCGGCTGCGAATACTCCCTGCACAAGCGGGAAAACCACGCGCCCGAAGCGTCCGCTTCGGAATAACAACAGCAAAAAGCAGGTTTCCACACCCTGCTTTGGCCTCATGGCCGGATCAAAAAATGGCGCCGCGGTGTCGTGCGGCGTGTTGGGATCCTCCATGCGGCCGCAATAAAAAATGGAGGTATCCGAAACATGAAAAAAAACACTGCCCTTCGCATCGCGACCTCGGCGATCATCGCCGCGGCCTACGCCGTTCTTACCATCGTTCTTGCGCCGATTAGCTACGGAGCGGTTCAGTTCCGCGTGAGCGAGGCGCTCACCGTCCTGCCCTTCCTGATGCCCAGCACGGTCTGGGGCCTTTGGATCGGCTGTATTCTCGCCAATCTCTACACCGGCAGCGTTCTTGACATCGTGTTCGGCTCGATCGCCACGCTGCTGGCCGCGCTGCTGACGGCCTGGTTCGGGAAAAAGGGAAACACGGTCAAAAACCGTCTGCTCGGCTGCTTGATGCCGGTTGTGTTCAACGCGGTCATCGTCGGTGCGGTGCTCACCTGGGGCTACATGATCCAGGAGTTTCCGAGCCCTCTTTCGTCTTACGGCTTCAACGCCCTCACTGTCGGTCTCGGCGAGGCGGGCGTGTTGTATCTGATCGGCTATACGCTGCTGCGCCAGCTGCCGAAGATCAAGTCTTTCCGTGAATTCGTCGAACGAGTGAACAAAAAATAGCCCCGTTTGTGTCGGGGGTGAAAGGAGCAGACCATGAAAGTCAGAAAAGCGGTCATCCCGGCGGCCGGCCTCGGCACACGCCTGCTGCCCAACACCAAGAGCATCCCCAAGGAGATGCTGCCCCTGGTGGACAAGCCCGTGATCCAGTACATCGTGGAGGAGGCGGTTGCCGCCGGCGTGGAGGAGATCCTGATCATCACCAACCGCGGCAAGAACCCCATTGAGGACTATTTTGACTATGCCCCCGACCTGGAGGAGCGCCTGATTGCCGACGGCAAGGCCGACGAGGCCCGCATCGTGCGCGAGGTGGCCGACATGGCGGACGTGTGCTTCATGCGCCAGAAGGAGACCAAGGGTCTTGGCCACGCGATCTGGCGGGCGAAGAGCTTCGTGGGCAACGAGCCCTTCGGCGTACTGCTGGGCGACGACATCATGCTCAGCGAAAAGCCCGTGCTCAAGCAGCTGGTGGAAGCTGCCGAGGCCAACAACTGCAGCGCCATCGCGGTGCGGCAGGTGCCGGACGAGCTGATCGTGAAGTATTCCTCCGTCAAATTCGAGCAGAAGCTCTCAGAGCGGGTCTACCGCATCAGCGACATGAACGAGAAGCCGACGCTCGAGGAAAAGCTGTCGGACTATGCGATCCTCGGCCGCTATGTGCTGACCGCCGGTATTTTCGACATTCTGGAGCACACCGCCCCCGGCCGCAACAATGAGATCCAGCTCACCGACGGCATGCGCACGCTCTGCCATCAGGAGCCCATGTGCGCCGTGGATTTTGAGGGCCGCCGCTACGACACCGGCAACCTCAAGGGCTATCTCGAGGCCATCATCGACTTCGCGCTGAAGAACAAGGAGGCCGGCGACTGGCTGCGCCAGTTCATCATCGACAAGGCACGGTCCTTCGGGGCTTGACAAAAGCGCGCGAAAGGACTAAGATCATAGACGCAAACGGGGGGGGCCGGGTTATCCCGGCTGAGACGGCGGAATCGAACGCCGAGACCCATGAACCTGATCCGGGTAATGCCGGCGTAGGAAACAGAGACGTGCGTTTTCCGCGGGTTCATTGTTTGAGCCCGCGGTTTTCGTTTCTCCGCTTCCGAACTTTTGAAGGAGGAAAGAAACATGAAAAAGAATCTCACGCTGCGCGCGCTGGTCGAAGGCGCGATCTTTGTGGCCCTGGCCCAGGTCCTCGGCTACCTCAAGCTCTTTGAGCTGCCGCAGGGCGGCTCCATCGTCATCGCGATGTTCCCGATTTTCTTCTACTGCGCCCGCTGGGGCTTCGGACCCGGCATCCTGGCCAGCGCGGTTTACAGTGTACTGCAGCTGACGCTCGACGGCGCCTATGCCTGGGGCTGGCAGTCGATGGTCGGCGACTATCTGCTGGCCTTCACCGTGCTCGGTCTGGCCGGCCTCTTCCACAGGCAGAAATACGGCCTGTTTGTCGGCATCGTCGTCGGCTCTGTGGCGCGCTTCCTCGTCCACTATGTCACCGGCGCCACGGTCTGGGCCGAGTATATGCCCGAGACCTTCTTCGGCATGACGATGACCACCCCCTGGATTTATTCCGCGCTCTATAACGGCAGCTTCATGCTGATCGACATGGTCCTCTGCCTCGTCATCGGCGCGCTGATCTTCAAGCCCCTCGGCAAGTACATCCGCGGCGAGGACCTGAAATAATCAGTCAAAACGCAGACACCGGCACCGCTTCAAGCGGTGCCGGTGCTTCAGCTTGTCAAAAAAGTCCCGTCTGGACTTTTTTGACTGCGCTTCTGCCGCCGGGCATTTTGCAGTATGCAAAATGCCATTACCCAAAAAGTCTTGATTTTTCAAGACTTTTTGGACGG
>OCTX014555864.1_pt1 | contig 20370 bp, 18 predicted proteins | sample 1539691 | NCBI WGS metagenome assembly OCTX01 (sample SAMN02144231, study PRJEB22623) | gut metagenome | biome: sheep rumen | host: Ovis aries | place: New Zealand
ACCGTTGGTTCCCGAGCAAGCTCGCCTACCCGTAGCCTTTGGCTTTCCCTTCGGCCGCCGATTTTCAATTCAAAAACCAATAAAAACCAAAACGGACAAGGAAAAACAGGTTTTTATTTGTAAGACTCCCTGTTTTTGTTGGTTTTTCTTTGTTTTTATTGGTTTTTGAAAAGACGCAGAGCGTTCAACCAACTGTTTCTTTTAGTATATTACCCCTAAAATAACGTATTTGGTGGTACGACCAGCGGATAATCATAAAAAAAATATTATCTTTGCACCAAAATAACAACTGTTTTTCCATGATAAAGAAAATGAACCCTTCCATGACCTGCGGCCTGAAGGTGATTGCCGCTGCCTTCGCCTTGATATCGCTTGCGGCTTGCCACAACGACGACAGCGAGCAACGGGCTGCCGAACTGCTGCAGACGGCGCGCCAACAGGCAGACCAAAAGCAATATGCGGCCTCGCTGGCCACCATCGACACGCTGCGAAGCCGCTACCCCAAAGCCATCGAAGCCAGGAAGGAAGCCCTGCGACTGCACCAGGACGTGGAGCAGAAGCGCGCCCAGGCAGAGCTGGAACAAACCGACAAAGCCCTGCAAAGGGTCAAAAGCGAATACGACACACAGAAGCGGCGAGCCGAACAGGCACACGCCAACGGCACCGCCACCGCCATGCAACTGACCAACGTGACGCGGCTGCGCATGAAACGCGACTCGCTGCAAGTGCAGTTCGACATGCAATGCGCCAAAATAAAATACATACGCATGAAAATGAAGGAAAAGGACTAAAAAAATGCCACATGCGACAAAATCCAGGGGGCCTGGCAGCCGACAAGCAGGGGCAGTATCAGTACTACCGCGTGGAATGCTCCGGCAGCGATGGTGGCTACGCGCTTGCCGAACTCACCATGAACTATTAATCAGCAGCATTTCAGATTGTCAAAGAGGAACCACATTTGCTGGTTCCTCTTTGACAATCTGCTTTTATGGGGAAACTATCAGTGTCACCAGCAATACATACAGCCTCGGCCAAACCGGGGCGTTGGTCGTGAGCGGCGCATGGTGGTCGAGCCACCAAACAGGGAGACATTGACAGAAAGGAACATGTGACAATGAGGAGGGAGGAAATGGCATGATTTTGGGTTGTTTGCTCGCTTAATCGTAACTTTGCAGTTCGCCGAAGGTGCTGATGGTCGAAAAAAACTAAAAGAAAATCAAGTTTCTTTTGTTTTTTTGCTCACTTAATCGTAACTTTGCACCCATATTTAGGAAAACAATGGCAAAAGAAACGCAACGCACTGAAGAACAGTTCAAAGGCGTGATGGCCGAATGCCGCGCCCTGTTCGAAAAAAAACTGCACGACTACAGTGCCTCGTGGCGCATACTCAGGCCCTCGTCGCTCACCGACCAGCTGTTTATCAAGGCTAAACGCATACGCTCGCTGGAGATAAAGCGCGAGTCGCTCGTGGGCGAAGGCATCAGGCCCGAATTTGTGGCCCTCATCAACTATGGCATTGTGGGGCTCATTCAGCTCGACCGCGGATTTGCCGACACTGTGGACATCAGCAACGACGAAGCCATGGCCCTCTACGACCGCTTTGCCAACGAGGCGCTGGAGCTGATGCTCAAGAAAAACCACGACTACGACGAGGCGTGGCGCTCGATGCGGGTGAGCAGCTACACTGACTTCATACTGACCAAAATCCAGCGCGTGAAGGAGATAGAGGACCTGAGCGGACAGACGCTCGTCTCAGAGGGCGTTGACGCCAACTACATGGACATCATCAACTATGCCGTGTTTGGATGCATTAAACTGAACGAGAACTGAGGCGCGAGATGAAGTTCACCAGGGTGTTCAACAACAGGTTTACGGTCAATGTGTGCCGTTTGGCGGTGGCACTGACGTTTGTCTTTTCGGGATTCGTCAAGGCCGTTGACCCCAAAGGCACCCAATACAAAATCATCGACTATCTGGCCGCCTTGGACCTCCACACGCTGGTGCCACCCTTGGCGGCACTTTTGGCGTCGGTGCTGCTGTCGGCCTTTGAGTTCTGTGTGGGCGTTTTCCTGCTCTTTGCCATCCACCGCCGCATGATGTCGCGGCTGGCCTTCCTCATGATGCTCGTCATGACCCCACTCACGCTTTGGCTGGCCATAGACAACCCGGTGAAGGACTGCGGCTGTTTCGGCGATGCGCTGGTGCTCACCAACTGGCAGACGTTCGCGAAGAACCTGGTGCTGCTGGCCTGCGCCACGGTGCTGGTGAGGTGGCCGCTGCAGATGGTGAGGTTCATCTCAAGAACCAACCAGTGGATTGTCATCAACTTCACGGCACTGTTCATCCTTGCCATCAGCGCATGGAGCCTCTACGACCTGCCGATGTTCGACTTCCGCCCCTACCACGTAGGAGCCAACATACCCAAGGGCATGGAGATGCCCGCCAATGCCAAGCAACCGAAGTTTGAAACCACCTTCGTGCTCGAGAAGAACGGGGTGCGCAAGGAATTCACCCTGGAGAACTACCCCGACTCCACATGGACATTCATCGACTCGAAAACCGTGCAGGTGGAAACGGGCTACGTGCCGCCCATCCACGACTTCAGCCTGCTGAGCGTTGACACGGGCGAGGACATCACCGACCAGGTGATTCATCACCAGGGCTACACCTTCCTGCTTGTTTCGCCACATCTGGAGGATGCCAGCGACAACGACTTCGGAGTGCTCGACCAACTCTACGAATATTGCCAGGAGCACAACTACCCCTTCTACTGCCTCACGGCCAGCGGAGAGGAAGCCATGCAGCGATGGCGCGACCTGACGGGGGCCGAATACCCGTTTTGCCAGACTGACGAGACAACGCTCAAGACCATCATCAGAAGCAATCCCGGTCTGCTGCTGCTGAAAAACGGCACCATCATTCGCAAGTGGAGCCACAACCACCTGCCACAAATTGAACCTACCGACAGCAGCGCGCCACTGGAGAAACTCGCCATCGGCCACATGCCCAACGTCACCGTGGCCGAGAAGATAATCAATCTGCTCGTGTGGTTTGTGCTGCCCCTCTTTCTGCTCACCCTGGCCGACCGTCTGTGGGCATGGACGCAGTGGATAAGGCGCAAGACCAAGAAGCAGGCCACCAAGAAGAACGATGCAGCGGCCCCGGCGGCAACCAAAGCCACTGAGAAAGAAACAACCCAATCAAAAAAACAATAAAAGAACAACAACCATTTAAGGAAAAAGAAAAATGAGAAAGAAAATTGTAGCAGGTAACTGGAAAATGAACATGAACCTGCAAGACGGTATCGCTCTTGCCAAGGAGCTCAACGAAACACTCGCAGCCGACAAACCCAACTGTGGCGTCGTCATCTGCACACCGTTCATTCATCTGGCCAGCATCGCCCAGTTCCTCAACCAGGACATCATCGGACTCGGAGCCGAGAACTGCGCCGACAAGGAAAAAGGCGCCTTCACCGGCGAAGTGAGTGCCGAGATGGTGAAGTCAACCGGCGCACAGTATGTCATCCTCGGCCACTCCGAGCGTCGCGAATACTACAAGGAGACTCCCGAGATTCTGCGCGAGAAAGTGCTCCTGGCCCAGAAAAACGGCCTGAAGGTGATCTTCTGCATCGGTGAGAGTCTGGAAGAGCGCGAGGCCGGCAAGCAAAACGAAGTGGTGAAGGCCGAACTCGAAGGCAGCGTGTTCAACCTCAGCGAAGAGGACTTCCGCAAAATCGTCATCGCCTACGAACCCATCTGGGCCATCGGCACAGGAAAGACCGCCACTGCCGACCAGGCTGAGGAGATTCACGCCTACATACGCAGCATCATTGCCGAGAAGTACGGACAGGCCGTGGCCGACGACACCACCATCCTCTACGGTGGCAGCTGCAAGGCCAGCAACGCCCCCGAACTCTTTGCCAAGCCCGACATCGACGGTGGACTCATCGGCGGTGCTTCGCTCAAGGCTGCCGACTTCAAGGGCATCATCGACGCCTGGAAGAAATAAGGCAAACCAAAAAGAGAAACAATCATATCAGAGATTATTTTTAGTTTAGCATGCCGGGAGTTGCCAGCAGTTGGCGGAAACCCAAGGGCGACCCGACCACCAGCAATTCCCGGCAGCAAAACTAACGAAAGTAAAATCAAACCATTACAAACATGAAGCAATTCGTCGCCATCACTCTTTTTGCGCTCGGACTATCCGCCACAGCGAGCGCGCAATCATTTCTCAACCATCTGGAACAGCAGAAGGTGGGCGAGGGAAAAGTCACCGTGTCGCAAAGCAAAGACATCGACGAATTGGTAAACGGCCAGAAAGCCGCACCGGCTGTCGGCATGACGCAGGCAACAACAGGCAATGCGCCCGCCAACACGGCAACCCCATCCAATCCACCTACCAGCACGGCGGCCACCACCCATACAGAGACTGAGACACGCCGAAGCGACACCGAGACACGCCGACCAGAAACAGAGACACGCCGACCCGACCTCAGCGCAAGCTCCAACACCAACGAAGAAGAAACCGAAACGGCCACTGTCGATATGCGCAAGAAAGTGATGCGCAACAGCTACAAGGTGAACGGCTACCGCGTACAGGCATTTGCTGGCGGCAACTCAAGAGCCGACAAGCAGAAAGCCGAACAGGCCGGACGCGACATCAAAATGCGCTATCCTGAACTGCCTGTCTATGTCCACTTCTACTCGCCCCAGTGGAAATGCCGCGTGGGCAATTTCCGATCGCTGGAAGAGGCCAACCGCGTACTGAGAAACGTACGCGCCATGGGATACAAACAAGCCTGCGTGGTGAAAGGCAAAATCACCGTACAGTATTAAACCACCAAGAATGAATCCAGAAACAGAATTCCGCGAGGGGCTCCAACAGCTCTCCGAACACTATTACGACATACTGAAACTACTGGGAGAAAATCCCGACCGCGAAGGACTGCAGAAAACGCCCATGCGTGTGGCCAAGGCCATGCAGGTGCTCACACGGGGCTACAGCATGGACGCCCACAAGGTTCTCACCGACGCACTGTTCAAGGAAGACTACAGCCAAATGGTCATCGTCAAGGACATCGACTTCTTCTCCATGTGCGAACACCACATGCTGCCCTTCTACGGCAAGGTTCACGTAGGCTATATTCCCAACGGCTACATCACCGGGCTTTCCAAGATTGCCCGCGTGGTCGATATTTACAGCCACCGCCTGCAGGTGCAGGAACGCATGACGCTCCAAATACGCGAGTGCATACAAGAAACGCTCAAGCCCCTGGGAGTCATGGTTGTGGTGGAGGCCAAGCACATGTGCATGCAGATGCGCGGCGTAGAGAAGCAAAACTCCATCACCACTACCAGTGAGTTCTGCGGTGCTTTCAACCAAGCCAAGACCCGACAGGAGTTCATGAACCTTCTGCACACCGAAAGCAAGAAAATTTAACACTTCGCTTTCCAAGATTTCCGCTTCCTCTCCGTTATACCCTAAAACAACCCTATAACAACAACAAAACGATGAAATCATTTTTCAAGACCATCGTCATGGCCATTTGCTGCTGCATGACCATGGTGCAATTTTCGTCATGTCTTAGCGACAAAGAGAACAGCAACTCGTCTCTGCTCACCGCACAGGAAGCAGCCAAATACCTGCAGGAAACACAGGGCAGCTTCAGCGGCAAGCAGCGGCTGCTCTACTATACCAAAAACAAAATGGGCTTCGACTCGATAGCCATTGACTCCGTGATGCAAGTCCCCCTGGTCGTCAATGCCGCCGACTCCTTGGGAAGGCTCAGGCTGTCCGCCAAATTCATCGCAAAGTCAATCAACAACAACGAGAAGCTGGCCCAGGCTCTTGAGAACATGCCCGACTTCAGCGTCAACATCAAGATGGTTCCCTACCGCGCATTCGAGAATGACGTGCTCTACGCCTACCAGTTCGTGCCCTACCAAGGGCTGTCGTTCGACGTCACCTACGACGACGGAACCCACCACCACGTGATGTTCGACTTCGCCTTGTCGCTCACCTTCGCCGGAGGCACCTTCAACGCTCTGGGCGTCTATAGCCCCAAGGAAAAAGCCATCGAGTTCTGTCTGTTGCCCTACCGGTTCACCATCGACGAAAAGACCACCACTTACTGCACCAGCACCGTCCTGCAGTATTATGGAACAAAATAGTCTGAACACTTCAATGCCCTTTTCGCGCACTCGCCTGCTGCTCGGTGGCGCTGCACTCGACAAGCTGGCCCGCAGCCATGTCGCCGTGTTCGGTGTGGGAGGCGTCGGGGGCTATGCGATTGAGGTGCTTGCGCGCAGTGGCGTCGGGCACCTCACACTCATCGACAACGACCGCATAGACATCACCAACCTCAACCGGCAAATCATTGCCCTTCACAGCACCCTCGGACAGCAGAAGGTTGAAGTCATGGCTCAGCGCATTCTCGACATCAACCCCTTGTGCCATGTCACCCCCCTACCCTTGTTCTATCTGCCCGCCACCGCCGATGAAGTCAATCTTGCCCACTTCGACTATGTGATTGACTGCATCGACACCGTAAGCGCCAAAATAGAACTTGTCCGCCGCTGCCACCAGCTTAACCAGGAAGGACACCCCGTCAGAATCATCAGCAGCATGGGAGCGGCCAACAAGATGGACCCCACCGCCTTCCGCGTCGCCGACATCAACGAAACACAGATGGATCCGCTTGCCAAAGTAATACGCAAAAAACTGCGCAAGCTCAACATCGACCACCTCAAGGTGGTCTATAGCGAGGAACCACCCCTTCCTTACGCTGAAGGCGAAACGCCACCGACGAGTACCACACGCCGCGCCATTCCGGCCAGCAATGCCTTCGTACCGGCTGCCGCCGGCCTCATCATCGGCAGCGAAGTGGTGAAGGACCTCATTGAATGAAAGAAAAGCATACAGCCCGCTTGCGTTTGCAAGCGGGCTGTATGCATCTACAAGAGTCCACATCAGAAAAAGCTTTTCACTCAGTTTCGATGGTGCGTGTGCCGTCGGCATTTTCGGAGATGTTGACACGAACGGCATTGTCGGGCAGCAGTTCTTCGACGAGCTCGGGCCACTCGATGAAACAAAGGGCACGGGGATGGTAGAAATAATCTTCATAGCCCAGGTCATAGACTTCTTCTATGCGCTTGACACGGTAGAAATCAAAATGGAAAACTTTGTCCACGGAGCATTGATGACTGCCCTCTGAACCTTTGTCGATGGAATATTCGTTGACAATGGCAAAAGTTGGCGAAGTGACGACATCGGTTACACCGAGTTCTTCGCACAGAGCCTTGACAAAGGTGGTCTTGCCTGCTCCCATCTTGCCGTAGAAGGCAAAGATTCGGTTGTTGCCCATCTGGCCGATGAACGTGCGGGCGGCCTGACGTATGTTTTCTAAATCATCTATGGTAATGGTCATTATTTTACAGGTGTTATTGTGAGTTTTTTAAAAAAAAATGCTTCGTTTTACTTCACCAACTTCAAGGACTATCGGTTTTTGCTCTTCAGACTGATGAGTGGCACTATCATTTCCTCCATGCTGATGCCTCCGTGCTGGAAGGTGTCCTTATAGTAGCTGACGTAATAGTTGTAGTTGTTGGGGTAAGCAAAGAAGGCGTCGCCTGTGGCAAATACATAGCTGGTGGACAAGTTGGGCGACGGGAGCATGGCCTTTTGCGGTTCGCGGATGACAAAAACCTCCTTGGGATTATAGCTTAGGTTTTTGCCCAGCTTGTAGCGCAAGTTAGTGTTCGTGTTGCGGTCGCCTATAATCTTCACAGGCTTGGAGGCGCGTATGCTGCCGTGGTCAGTGGTGAGAATGATGCGGTAGTCGGTTTGCGCCAAGCGCTTGAACAGCTCGGAAATGACAGAATGACGGAACCAGCTGAGGGTAATGCTGCGGTAGGCGCTCTCGTTGCTGGCAAGTTCTCGCACCATCTTCGACTCGGTGCGGGCGTGGGAGAGCATGTCGATGAAGTTGATGACCACCACGTTGAGATCGTACTGGCCTAGTTGGTTGAACTGCTGCAGCAGGCGGTCGGCGCCTGCAGAATCGTTCACTTTGTTGTAAGAGAAGGTGTTGCGGCGGCGAAACCGTTCCAGCTGAGTCTGCACGAGTGGCCCTTCGTTAAGGTTCTTGCCCTCCTCCTCGTCCTCATCCACCCACAGCGAGGGGAACATCTGGGCAATCTTGTTGGGCATGAGGCCGCTGAAGATTGCGTTGCGGGCATATTGGGTGGCGGTAGGCAGGATGGTGGTGTACAGGTCTTCGTCAATCTCGAAGGAGTCTCCGATTTCCCGGGCGAGCATGCGCCACTGGTCGTAACGAAAGTTGTCGATGACAATGACAAACACTTTCTCACCCTGATCAAGCAATGGAAAGACCTTGGTCTTGAACACGTCAGGACTCATGAGGGGGGCAGCCGTACCTTGTGATGAGGTTGAGTTCGGCTTTCGCCCAGGATGGAATTTCTCGTCGCGCTCCTGAATCCAGTCCAGATAGTTCTGCTTGATGAACTTAGCGAATCCAATGTTGGCTTCCTCCTTCTGGGTAGCCAGGATTTCGGTCATGTTGCTGTCAGTACTGCTCAGTTCGAGTTCCCAATGAACCAGGCGCTTATACACCTGATACCAGTCGTCGCAGGTCTTGCAGTCCTGTATCTGCATGGAAATGTCCATGAAGTTTTGCTGATAACCCGTTTGAGTGACTTGGGTGACGATTTGTTTTTGGTGAATGTTTTTCTTGAGGGTGAGCAATATTTGGTTGGGATTGACAGGCTTGATGAGATAGTCGGCAATCTTGGAGCCTATGGCCTGGTTCATGATGTCCTCTTCCTCGCTCTTTGTGACCATGACGACTGGGGTGGCGGGCGATATCTCCTTGATTTTCTGCAGGGTTTCCAGTCCGGTGAGTCCGGGCATCATCTCGTCGAGCAGGATCAGATCAAAGCTGCGTTGGCTGCACTGGTCGATGGCGTCAGTGCCGTTGCTCACTGTCACCACTTCGTAGCCTTTCTTTTCGAGAAACAGAATGTGGGCTTTCAGCAATTCTATTTCGTCGTCAACCCAAAGTAATAATCCATTGGTCATATTCTTGTTGTTGTGGTTTGTTATTTTCAGAGAGTATAAGGTGTTCTGGGTGCAAGCCGATGGGTTATCAGCAAAACTTCATGGGGGCTCATTTCTCAGGGACTTCCCACTCTCCCCCTTAGGCTGTCTAGAACCCGTCCAAGTCATAATATTCGTCCTCGATGTCGAAGGGATCCTGTTGTTTGGCAGGTTGTTTTTCCTTCTCGGCAACAGGCTTGGGCTGAGGCATCTGTTTCTTCTCCGGCTTCGGAGCTGGCTTGGGCTGAACACCCGTCGCCTGATTTTGTGCAGCCTGTGGCTGAGGTTGCCGGGGAGCAGATGATTGTTGCTGCGGGGGAGCCGCAGGGGCAGGCTCGTCATCGAGGATGAAATACTCATCGTCCTCAACGGGTGTATCTACCACAGAAGGTTCGGGCTCATCGGGAATGACGACAGGAGCGGCGGGTTCTGTGGGCGTTGTGGGCTCTTCGTCGAGCGGAATGACGGTTTCGGGCTGGACTGGTGTTTCCGGTTGAGCTGGAGCCGCTGGTTGAACTGGAGTCTTCGGCTGAGCCGGACTCTCCGGTTGAACTGGAGTCTCCGGCTGAGCTGGAGTCTTCGGTTGAACTGGAGTTTCCGGCTGAGCAGGAGTCTCCGGCTGAACTGGAGTCGCTGGCTGAGCAGGAGTCTCTCGTTGAACTGGAGTTTCCGGCTGAGCAGGTTCTTCATCGAGGATGACTGTCTCACTGGACGAAGGCGTTTCGGTGCCGCCATCGAACACGTCGCCTCCTCCGAAGACTTCGCCTTCTGCCGATGGAGAGTCGTCGCCTTCTACAGCGTCGCTTTGCTCGCTGGGGGCTTGTCGATATTCTATCTCAGCCGGTTCTGTCAGCAGGCGATAGGTACTGATCCTAAGCGGCGCAAAATGTTTTTCGTAAAACTCATCATACTCGTCGTAAGTGAATTGAGTGCCAAGCAACTCAAGGTTTGCTTGACTAATGACTATGCTCCGGCTCTTTTCCGTCAGTTCCAGCAGACGGGGGTTGCTGTATAGCTGACGGGCATACTGCAAAGCCTCGTCGTAGCTGCGGAACCCAGCCACACCCATGCGGTGCAACCCGTCAACATCCTCGGTGGTGATGTCGAAGTTGCGCACCAGGAAGCTGGTAAAGTTGAACTTGGCCAACTCGAAGAGCAACTTGTTCTCGTCAAGCGAGTCGGGTTCGTAGGCAATCATGAAGACGAAGGGGACGTCGCGGTCGGCAATGAACTCGCGAGCCGCTATGCTGTCGCTGTCGTTGAGCACAATGGAGCGCCGATCCCACACGTTGCCCATGTCGAACTTGCCACCGTGAAGCCGTCGGCCCGCCTGCACTCCGTTGATAATCATTCCCGCCAGTTCGCTGATGCGGCTTTGGGGATATTTCTCCACCACTTCCTTCATGTCGGCAAGACAACCGCTGGCATCGCCCGAATTGAGTTTGCTCAGACCGCCGATGAAGATGAACTTGTCGCGATTGGCTCCCATGGGGAAACGTGTCTTCGAAACAGCCGCATTGCCGGCAACCTCGGTATAGCGGTCGGCCCTGAACGCTTCGTAGGTGGCAGCATAGAGAGAGTCTTCGATGTGCTCACCAAAGAGGGCGTTCTCCTTGTAGTAGGGGTCAGAGAGGAGCGTGGTCCACTGGCTTTCAGGATAAGCCGACTTCAGCTTTTCCAGATAGACATTGGCCGCGGCCATGTTGTTCTTGCGGGCGTAGAGAAGGTAAAGATGATAGTAGGCGTCGGCCATCTGTTCGAAGTCGGGGTAGTGGTCGGTGAGACGGCGCAGGTGTTCTTCGCTCAGGCGCAAATTGTCGAGCTTGTCCTTGAAAATGACACCGGCGTTGTAGAGCCCCGACTCAATGATGAGATTGCTGGCCTGCACCTGCTCTTCAGTGAATGGAATCTGAGCCAAGTAATATTCGCGCTTGTGGGGGTCGTTCTGCGCACTGTCGGCAATCTGGGCGAGCGAGTCTTCGGCGGCCTGCACCCTCTCCAGCGAATCGCGCAAGTGCTGCGCGGTTTCTTCGTCCACATCTCCGCTGAGCGAAGCCACCACGGTTTTGTTGATGCGCTGCCAGTTGTCGGCGTTTTCTCGCTTGCCCCACAGTTTCTGGAAGGTGGCTTTGCCCTGGCTGACAGCCATGGGGTTGTAGAAATACCATTGTCCTTGATTCTGCTGCGCACCGCCAGCAGCGGGTTGAGGGGTGTTGTTGCGGTTGCCCACGCCACCCTGTTTCTGCAACTGCTCCTGGGCGTTGGCTTCGGCGGCGGCAAGGCGTTCCTCGCGCTCTTTCTTTTTCAGAGCCTCTATCACACGGTCGATGGCGGCATTGCGGTCCTTCTCGCTCATCTTGGCCAGTTCCTGCAACGAATCTTGCAAATGGATGGCCTCAGTGTGGGGGGCCAGTTCGTCGAGTATTTTCGACCGCTGTGCCAGCTGCTCGTAGTCGTCGCGGTCCTTGTCGAGCAATCCGATAGCCTCGCCGTAGCACCGCTGGGCATCGCCAAACTTTTCTTTGGCCCAATAGAGGTCGCCCAGATGGAGCAACAGCACACCTTTCTCAATGCCACTGCGGGTGGCTTTCTGATTGCCTTTCTCGTAAGCGGCGATGGCATTTGCAGTGTCGCGCTGGGTGAGGTAGATGTTGCCGATGGCATAATACACTTGGTCGAGATAGTCCTTGTTATTGTCAGAAGCAGCCATGCGCTTCAGGCGGCCGATCATCTGCTTGGCGCGCCCGGCTGCCATCACCTCAGTCATGGCGATGCGGGCATTGAATTCGAGTTCATAGGGCGGATTGAGTCTGACGACATGCTTGAACGCATTGTAAGCCAACTCGCGATGCCCAAGCGCGGCTTCGAGCTGCCCCATGAGAAACCACTCGCGGGCTTTCTGCTTACGGCGCATTTCGTGCTTGATGACCTTGCGCAGATAGGGGATGGCCTCTTCGTAGCGTTTCAGGTGAATGTAATAGTCGGCATAGGTGTAGTCCCATTCCTTCACGGCACGCCAGTCCATCGAGTCGCGGCGCATCTTGCTGATCACATCTTCTGCATCGTACATCCAGTCTTGCTCGATATAGCACTTGGCAAGCCATGCGCGGGCCTTGCCGTTGATGGCGGGTTGAGTGGCGTAAAGACGACTCATGTAGGCAAACGTGGAGGCGGCCTCCTCAAAGTCGCCCTTCATGAACTGCGAACGTCCCAGCAGCATCCATGCCTTCCACAGGAAAGGATTGTATTCGCGACGGTTGAGCCATTCTATGTCGCGCTCGGTTTTCTTCTTGTTGCTGTTCCACTCAGGGCGGCGCTTGATGCTATGACGCTTGATGGCCTTTTCACTTTTCTCTATGGCTCGCTCAAAATTGCCCTTGCCCAGTTCCTTGCTGTTCTTGTTGCCAACAGTATAGAGCGGAATCATTTCGGTAAAGTTGTCCCTGTTGCCGTTTTCCTTCTCCAGCGAACCGTCAATATAGGCCAGAGCACCATTATAATAGGTATTGTAGCGGGCATTGAACGAGTGCCACCAGCGACTTTTGGCCGTATTCTTCTGGGTGGAGCAAGAGGTAGCAAGAAAAAACGAGAACGGCAAAAGGAAACACAACACTCCCCAGCGCGAAAAAAAACTCCCGCGCCAGACTCTGCCGCCGTGGCTCGACACAGCAGACGGCTTGTCCGCTGGCTGAAACGCCTCAGGGTTGCTGATCCCTTTCTTCAAATCCTTTTTTTCCTTTCTTTTCATCCACCTATCATCATCACCACCTCGTCCTTCACTTGGTTGGGCAGATGGATTCCCCGAAGAACAAGACTGCGATTCCATCCGGCCACATCGTCTTGGCGCATGGTGTAGAGCACCTCGCGGAAAGCCTCCGCTTCTTCGTCGCTGTACTCATGGGCCTCACGGCCTCGGAAAGCATCCAGTTCCTCGTCGTCGTAATACTCTATCTCCTTGGTAGCAGCCTCCATCATGCACTCCTGCTCGCAGCGAGTGTCGGGGCGACCGTCACAGGTGGAGCACGAGGGAGCGTTCAACACAGGCTGCTCCTTCTCTCCACTCTGGCGAGTGAGGACAGTACACATAGCCACTATCAGTCCCAGTCCAATGAGTATGCCAACAAGAATGATCATGAGAGTTCTCGCTCCGAATGTGTCAATTGTCAATTATCTCCACTCCCACCTTTTTCAGGTCGTCCCAAAAACTGGGGTACGATTTGCTCACCACTCCGGGATTGTTGATTCGCAGTCCAGGAATCTTTGCTGCCGCCGGCGCAAACGCCAAGGCCATTCGATGGTCGTCGTAGGTGTCGATGACGGGCATTTCCTCAGCTTCGCACCGCTCGCCGTCCCACACCAACTCGCTGCCTTCGCGGTCGCGAACCACAAATCCCAGTTTGCGCATTTCCTTCTTCAATGCCTCTATCCGGTCGGTCTCCTTTATCTTCAGTGTGGCCAGCCCCGTGAAGTGGAAGGGAATGTTCATCATGGCGCAACACACCACGAACGTTTGTGCCAAATCGGGAGAATTGACAAAGTTGTAGTCCAACCGGGGGAGCATCGTACGGTTTTTCCTCAGCGTCACCGTTGTGGGGCGTCCCTCCTCGGTGCTTTCAAACACGGTCTTGACGCCGAGCAGACTGAAAATGTATCGCACCGACGAATCGCCCTGCCGACTGCCGTCCATCAGCCCCGTCAGTTTGATTTCGCTGTCGCCATCGTCTGCTAGCGCCAAAAGCTCATACCAATAGGAGGCCGCACTCCAGTCGTTTTCTATGGTGTATTGGCGCGTCTCGTAGGGCTTGGGCAGCACCCGGATGGTGTCGATGTCGGCCCATTCGGCCCTGGCGCCAAAACAGTTCATGGTGTGGAGCGTCAGGTCGATGTAAGGACGCGAGATGATGCTTCCCGTCAGATGCAGCTCCAACCCATTGCCCAGCACCGGCCCAATCATCAGCAAGGCCGAAATGTACTGGGAACTCACGTTGCCGGGTATGTCCAGCCGTCCGCCCGAAAGCCTGCTCCCCTCAATGCGAAGCGGCGGATACCCCTCCGCCTCCTCATATTCGATGGAGGCGCCCAGACTGCGCAGCGCATCCACCAGAATGCCCATCGGCCGATGTTTCATGCGCTCGGTGCCCGTTATGGTGTGGCGCCCCCGAGGCGTCACCGCCAGCAATGCCGTCATGAACCTCATGGCCGTGCCCGCAGCCTTGATGTCGATCACCTCGGGCATTTCGCGCAAGGCTCTGACTATCACCTGCGTATCGTCGCAATCAGAAAGATTGCCGGGCAAAAGCACATTCTCTCCCCCGCTGTCCATCCCGCCAGCCAGGGCGTGGATGACCAGTGCGCGGTTGCTGATGCTCTTGGATGCCGGCAAATCCACCGTTGCACGTATCCTTGAAGGAATATAGAGTGAATAATGAGACATTTTCCTTTTTTGGTTTTTGTTCTTTTTCATTTTTAACGTACAAATATACGCTAAAGTGTGCGATTGGCAAAAATATTTTTTGATTTATTTGGTTTTTTGCCCCTTTTTCGAAAAAAAACGCCTCAAAACAAAAAAAATCGCCCTAAAATTTGCAAGATTCACAAAAAGTATGTACTTTTGCACCGCTTTTCAAGCAAAGGATCGGGATTTAGCGCAGTTGGTAGCGCACACGTCTGGGGGGCGCGAGGTCGCTGGTTCGAGTCCAGTAATCCCGACCAAACAAAAGGCTAAGTGCTTGATAATCAAGCAGTTAGCCTTTTAACTTTTATTAATTGCACAACATTTGCACAACCTCTCACCCTCATCTATCCCGACAAATCACCCTTTTTAAGGGGATTTTTGAACGTAGCCTAACAATTTTGAACAAATTCTGAACATTTTTTATTTTGTTATTTTGGGGCTAATTCCATCAATTTTGGTTGTGCAAGTTTAGAAAGAGATACAAAATTTGCACAACCGAACATGAAATGCGAGTCTCCTCTGACGTTCCATTCCGAATATAGTGTCTAATTTTCCAGATCTGCACCATTGGATTTTTCAGAGGAGATCTCGCAATTTTCACTCAAACAAGCTTTGCTCGTTACACTTCTTTAGCCTACTGGAAGGCGGCTGGATTGACCATCCATATACCTTCAAATTCTCTTTTAATGCATAATCAATAATATTATTGCGTTTGTATTGTTTAGTACCGCTGGAAAACTTAGGTTGATTCTCCTTCTCTTGTAAGATCTGAAGAACTTGGATATAGCTATCTTTGTGCTGTCTTGATTCCTTCTGGATCTCCATCATATAATATGCGACCTCTTTCTTGCTAAGGTAGCGGGACAGCATTTGCCTAACCACTATGTCGAGGTTTTCATTATCATACCAGATATTTGAATGAATTTTTTGATATGGTGACTTTCTACAGACTGTGGCTGTACTCGTTTCAAAGGGAGCCAGAGGTTCATCCCCCTTTTTCCAAGGGCGTTGCTCCCCTTTCTTTGGGTGTTGCCGAGTATATATATATATAATAATGTAGGAAACTCTTCCGCCGTTCCCAGTCTTCCGTCCTGGTTGGAAATCAAACCACAAATCCGACTTTTCCATCATATACAGACCATATAATTCTCTCTGGGCATATTCCAGGATAAACCTTCGTATATCTGTGTAGTCAGTATATGATGAGGTCTTAATACTCTTACCGGTTCTTTGGTCACGCACTTCGTTAAGGTTAAACATACTTCTGAGAGAGTCTATATGGATAGGAACAACACGTTCTTTATACTTGTTTCCCAACTGGTCTTCTGTATTGTCATAGAACCTAAAGTCGCCGCTGAACTCACTGCACAGCTCATACATTTTCTGACTGAATCGAGATTTCAACGTCATGGCTGTTCCAAGGTCAAAAGATGTGAAGTCTCGGGTAAGATTGATTAAATATCTCATTATTTCGGGAGAAACCCTGACGGCATAGAGATTCTTCTCCTTGTCATAGAAGAACGAATCAATCCAATGAATCTTACCAACGACAATATTCCCATCCTCGTTTTTGAACCTGACCGGATAAAACTTTCCACCCAATGCGCTTAATGTCTCATAGGTACGCGGAACATTCTTTTTCCCTCCAATTAAGCCAAGATCCTTATCTTGAAGGTAGAATACTAATTCTTTCCAATTCTCTGGTATGCCCAGACCTTTCTCCAAGAACTTCTTTTTTACCTGGCCTGTCAAGAAATACATCACCCTTCTTTCCAGTAGTGTGTAACACATCGGAGAGTTGATGAGATTATTGCTCCACCTGATCTGCTCATGGCAGATAGGATTGAAACTTAAAGGGTATATTATTTCGTTCTGATACAGCTGCATACTTTTCTTTGTTCACATGACACTCTGTGAAGGTTTACTTTTATTCAGGCGGACGTGTCCAACTGAGGATTCGTACCAACAGTCACCGCTTGGCTTATAATACCCGTGTTATCAAAGCACAGCAAAGTTAGTTTTTCTATTTTAAAGTTCCAAGTTATTTGCACTGTTAAATCATTTAACATTTTGTGCGCATTTTCTCGGAAGTTCAGCGCATTTTCTCGGAAGTTTCAGCGCATTTTCTCGGAAGTTCTGGCGCATTTTCTCGGAAATTGAACTCGAAATGCCTTTTGGGAATCATATGTTGACGACTTCCATAAATAAAGCTTTAAAAATAAAAATATAAATAAAGCTTTATGAAACCCAGGACTTTTTGGGAAAAGAAGTCCACATGGAAACTATTTTCCAGCTATAGGATTTGAGAGGCTTTTTTCCTTTGGGGCCAAGTCCGGCACAAACTTTTACGCCGCAAAGGTACAGTCTTGGCGCAATATGACAAGTACCGCTCCGACTATTTGCTGGAGAAACGACGTGGCAGCCTTCCACAGATTGGAAATCTGGGTATTCCATGTCTTTTCTCGCAAATTCCTTGTTCTCATTGCATATCAAGCCTGTTTTCATTGCTATGTAAAATCTTATCCCGGAGTTGAGCCAAATGGCTAAAACAAAAGGGAAAAGAACAATAGCAAGGAAACGGCAGCCTAACCAACTGCCAAAAACAGGCTGAATATGTATTTAGAAACAGACTGCACATCCATCGGCATAGACAGGTGGAAAGAACTAATGAAAGGCGCGAGGAAGGCTAATTATCAGCGCCTCGTCAAGAAAATCAAAAAAGAGCTGCCGGACTTGTATCAGAGCCTTATGCTCGATTTCTACAATCCTTGGAGTGATCAGTGTGTGCAGACACGGACACACTTCATCCTCGTACATAGCGCAATAGAATATTTCATCAAAAAATAGGAGACTTGAATATGAAACTTGTAAATGAAGAAACAAAGAAGTTGCTGGAAAGCCATCCCCTCTATTCCCAGGAGGAATGTGGGATGAATGCAGAAGCCATGGTGAAGTTCTTTCTTCCCATTGGTGCGTGGACATGGTATGTTACAGAAGCAAGAGAAGATGCTGATTTCGGTTATCTGTTCTTTGGACTTGTCATTAACGGTGCCGGTGAAGGCGAGCTCGGCTATTTTACCTTGAAGGAACTGGAGGAAATTACCGTACCCTTTAATGTGAATATGGGAGCCAAAAAGATGACACTGGGAACAATCGGCATTGAGCGTGATGAACATTTCCAACCAACATCATTGAAAGACATTGACAGCCCCTATGTCCAGGACTATGTCACCAACTTTAACAGTCACTAATGGTCTAACGGAGGGGTGAAACAATCCCCTCCACAAAACAAGAATCTATGTTTGAAAGAATGTCATTTGTGTATGCCAGATATGGCGGCATGAAGCAGTTCAGGGCTTTTGATTTAAATGGGTGCTTTACGGTTGACAGATTGATCTATGCAACTCTTATTGAAAACTCTGAAGAAAACAGGATAAAGCTTCAAAAGTTGGCAAGTATGAATAAGGCGATCAACTTGAAGTTGCAACTGAGGAACCATAAGGGAAACGTTGAATTTGAAACAAAATTATGAACCATGAATATCTACATCAAAGGAAACAATATCGTTTCTGTACGAGGTAAGGTCTGGGGAAAGATTTATACCAGAAGAGACGGAAAAATAGAGATTGACACTATTTCACCATTATCTACATGCTACAGCCTTATTGCAGATGAAAAACAAAGGGCAGACCTCGAACTTTGCATAAAAAGACGATTTCAGCAACTGACCAAACAGGATTTGAAATGGATGAGAAAGAACTATGGAAATGCTATGAAGTTCATTGTAAGGCAGTTCGAAGAGAACGGCGTACTTACTTATTAAAGAGCAGATAGCCATTGTACTTCAAATACGATGGCTATCTGCTTTTTGATGACCGAATCCGGTTACGAACAACAATACTTTACCGATAGCTTTCAGTACGGCAGCTACCATCAATAGCACCCCTCTGCAGATGCTATAAACAAGTGTAAAAAAGAATCCAAATACCATCATACACAAATTGATTATATCTTAAATAGTCAGTTTTTATTATCTTACAAAGTTACAAAAAAAAATCGGAATAAACAAGTTTTCTGACTCCTAATATTTGGTCTAAAACAATGTCCTTTGAGTCTTTTTTGCAGACAAATTCAGCCTCCGTCAAATAATTCTTCTATGAATGAAGAATGGTTGCACTGTTATTGTTTTACTTTGCAGAATTAATGTTTATACTGAGCCAGGAAAGATGGCCAGTACCGGATTCCACGACTTTCCACATGCGATAAAGCATGATGAGAAAAACGCAATCTGGGTCTTTTTGCTCCCAATGTTGGACTTGGATAAGAGGATTGAGACTAAATCATTATATATGCCTGATAATAAGAATTTTTGCCTGAGAGTCAAAGCACTTGACGGCCTACTTAGAAAGAGAGAAGGAGTAACGATTCATGAAATGCTCCATGTTGTAAATGAAAGTCTGGAAGATAGAGGTATATGCCCCGTAAAAACGAAGGACACTATTCTGAAGGACTTGACGGAAATAGCAAACGAGTACCATATAAGGATCCTGAGAATGAGAGATACGGAAGATTCACGTATTATCAGATACAGATATGAGAACTCGAACTTCTCTATATTTGAAACTGGCTTGTCCGAGGAACAAGGCAGAGAACTAAGGTATGCTCTGCGAATGCTTACCCGGTGTAAGGGATTCCCTAAAGTGAAATGGATTCAGAAACTGTGCTTGGCAATGGATGTCCCAATGAAGGATGATTCTAAAAATATACTTGAATTTGATGTGGCTATAGGGAAGATTAGCCAGAAATGCTTTCAGGGATTATTCCTTGCCATTATAGAGAAAAAAACTATCGAGATAAATTACCTGGATAGTGATTCTCTATCGGTTCAGGTTGTGGTGTTTCCTTACTATTTGAAGCAGTTTGCACAAAAATGGTATCTGGTAGCCGTATTGACGACAAACGGAAAGATATTACAGTTCTTTGAACTTGAAAGAATACGCAAAATCTACTTTACAGACAAGAAATACGAGCCTATGGAAATAGATCTGGATGCGTACTTTAGCGACATTTATGGTATACATAGGGAGATGGGGAAAAAACCTGTAACCATTAAGTTCCAGGTTTCCCGGGGATATATTCGCCCCTTCATTGATGATCCGATTCATCATAGTCAGGTTCTGGTTTGCCTTAAGCATGAATGCGCTATTTTTTCCATAAGGGTTGTCCCAAACATCGAACTGATACATAAGTTCTTGTCATATGGTGACACAGTTACCATCCTAACTGATTGTGAACTCAGGGATGAAATAGTGAAGAATCTTAAAAAATCAATAAGAAATTACGGATTGTCGACATAGAGTCGATGATGATTGATATATTGCGGTCGATTAAATATTACAAAATGGAGACCAAAAAATCAAATGCGATGCCCTATGATATAGAGGGCCAGAATGCTGAACAGAATGGGGATTGGATAAAATCAATCCACAAGGAGAGAATCACATCAACAATGACCAAGTACTTCCACGATGTCAACCCACAATGGAAGGGCTCTGATTCTGAAAAGGTTGTCAATATCATTGAAAAACTCGTCTATAAGACGATAGATGTTGACAAGTTGAACAGGTTAAACATGTCTAAAAACGGATTTACGTTCAGCTTTAGCATCGTCCAAAACATGTACAGCGACGAGTTGCTCGATCTTTTGATGGAATACCATACAGACAAATGGCATTTCGTTCAGGAGGTGTTTATGAAGGATGGGCTTGTGGATCTTGTTTATGAAGACAGGTATTTGAACA
>OCTX012109702.1_pt1 | contig 20361 bp, 17 predicted proteins | sample 1539691 | NCBI WGS metagenome assembly OCTX01 (sample SAMN02144231, study PRJEB22623) | gut metagenome | biome: sheep rumen | host: Ovis aries | place: New Zealand
CTAATAAAACCATGGAAATCATTCAAATATCTAAATATAATTCTGAATCGATATTGACATCAAAAAGTGCTTCAATTGAGCCTAAAGCACCTGCAATTCATCATCGAACTATGCTTCATGCGATTCATCAAAAAATGATGGATATTAATAAACTAGTCCATGAAAATCGGATTTTTTGTTCATGTTTTTTGTGTAATAAAGCAATAATTAAAGGAATTCAAAGTAATGTAAGAGGGAGAATTCGTAAATAAAGTAATCACTCAGAATATGTGAGGTCGTCTAGGTCTGTATTGTATAATAATATGTAGTATATTCATCATAAAATTATGGATCAAATTTGTAATATTCGATTAATCAGATTTTTATTTTTTATTTCACTGTGAATGAGAAATAATGGTCAGTAGCAACTAATTATGAATGCTAAGATTAGTCATAGTATTATATCAGGAGAATCTAAATCGATGATTCATTCGATTTGTAAGATTCATATGATAGTCAAAACTACCAGTAAAACATGAGAAACAGGAAAAGTTTGAATAGCATTAGTCCGGTTTCAGAATAATTTTTTTAATTTCATAGTTATTTTTTTGATTAAAATACACATCTCTTATAAACTTTTTATCCAACTATACAATTGTTTTTTTTGTACTAATAAGATTGAAAACTTAAAATAAAAATCTAATATCCTTACGTATATTATTTTACATTTATATTGTCCATTTTTTATGATGATATCATCAAAAGACATATACAAATTAAAAGATCGTTATTGAACACCAATTTATTTATTCGACGTCTGATTAATTAAAAAAAATATAAAAGAATATAAAGAAAATTTCGTATCAACATCTTTCGATACCGATGTTATTTATGCATCAAAAGCATTAAACATAAAAGAGATGCTAAGAATTATCAAGAAAGAATGAATAAGCCTTGACTGCGTCTCCGTTTGAGAAATGTATACTGCATTAAAAGTAAAATTTCCAACAGAAAAAATCTACTTTCACTGAAACAACAAAACATATGATGATATTATATTTGCATTAAAACATAAAGTATGAACAATCGTTGTCGATAATTTTTGAGAATTAGAACTTTTAAATCAGTTAGCGAATAAAAGAAAACAGAAAGTAAATATACTAATTAGACTCAATGTCGGAGTTTCCGCCCATACACATAAATACATAGTAACCGCACACATTGACTCCAAATTTTGAGTACTTTTTGGTAGTGAAGAATTTGAAAAAATGATGAACATCATCAATAATTCAAAATATATCCAATTTTTATGATTTCATTCTCATATATGATCTCAGATTTTTGAACTTTTAGCTTTTAAAGAAGCTCTTAAAAAATTAATAAGTTATTGTAAATCATTTAAGGAACCACTAATATTAAATTTATGATGATGATTCGCTGTCCACTATACCGACGAAGATGCTCCAATTCCACCGACTGAAATCTCTAAAAAATTAATAAACTTTACAGAAGAGCTTATACAAAAAAATTGAGTCAAAATTGCAAAACTTTGTATTGAACCATGAAGAAGTATTGTCTGAGAAGCTGGTTCTACACTCTACACTATATGATACATCAAAAAGACCCCAAACAAAGAATATTATTTTATAGACGGATGAATGACAGACAATATTCGTCCAGCTCTTTACCAAGCAAAATATGATGCTGATGTCATTTGAAAAGAAAATCTTCCCAAATCAAAAACAGTAACAATTGCTGGTAAGTGCTGCGAATCATGAGATATCATTATCGAAGATTGTCCAATTCAAAAAGCTGATTCATGAGACCTATTAATCATACATACAACATGAGCCTATGGATACAGTATGGCAAGCAACTATAACAAAGCACCAATTCCTGCGGTAGTTTTTATAGAAAATGGTAAATCAAAACTCGTTGTAAAAAGACAAACTTATAAAGAAATAATAGAGAGAGAAGTTTAAAAATGATAGACTAAATCTGGTATTTTGCATAAAAACAAATAAACATAAATAAATATACATTAAAAAATTTACTTTTTATTTAATTATAAACTCTATCATATTAAGGATTTACTAGGTAATAAGCACATTACAACAACATAAATATACTTCTTTGCAATCAATAATGATTCAAAGAAGACTCAAAGATTACTACAATCTGTAAGGGGAGTGGAGGAAGAATAACTAGAACCAATGCCAAAAAACATCATTATTAATAATAATTTATTTATGCAATATCAGAGACAAATGACTCCTAATTTTCAGACAGAATTTGGGAGGAGGGGGCCAGTTCAAAATTTGCAGTGATAGCATTAGGAGAGTCTTTAGCATCAATGATATTCACATGCTTCATCAACTCTTCCACTTACGTCTGAAATTGTTGATTCTAAATCTTCTACTTGATTTTCTAGATATTCAATTCTATCTTTTAATTCTCTTAAATCTTCATCCGTTGTGTCAACTGCACATCATGCAAAAATGCATCAAAATAATAAAGCTACTAAAAGAAAAAACTTTTTCATATTCTTTTATAAAGGAAATAAATCAAAATTTTTATAAAAAAAATAGTTCATATTTTCAATTATTCTTATTGTCAATATCAAAATATAAAATACATTGATTTATAAAAAACATTTTTAAACTACATAATACTTTTTGAATTTTTATAACATGATTAATAGCTTATGTTCGAAAGTTATTTATTTTTGGGTTTTCTCCACCCAGATTATTTTGAGGAGAGGGTTGTGTTGGAAGTTGGTGCTCGATTAGGTTCCAAGTATCTGATAGAGGTGATTTATTCTTTTTTCACGGAGATGATGAGCCCGTGATAATGGATGATATGAGTACTAAGAATTACAGAATTAATCCGGTGGTTAACGATAATGGAGATGAGATTGGTTTTACAATCACGTCACCTGAAGGGTATCCTGGGGCTGTAATTGGATTTTCTACAGATGCATATTTAATGGGTGCAATATTGGTAACAAAACAATTTTCGAAATTTGATGGTGAAGGGCTCCCCAACAACAACTGGGAAATTTCGGCCCGTTTAATCTGAATTAATTCGATTCCTCAATAGACTGAGCGAGTAGTGGTACGCCATTGCTCGCTTTATCAAATAAAAAAAGACCATACTTGCACCTGAAAACCGAACATTCAACATTACCGATATTATATTTACATTTCTATTGACAAAATATAGAATATATATATATATATATATTACATATAACAAAAATTTAAAATGTTGAACAAAAATAAAATTTAGAGTATTATGAAAAAATTGATTATTTTGTGGGTGCTCGTTTGGGGCCTCGCTAACTATCTTTTCGTCTTGCCAGTATTAACTCTTACTGTGTCTAGTGGGCTCGTTTTTGATCTCATGGTGTTCTTTGGGGTTCTCGCTGTAATATGCGCTGTTGATGAGGATTCAGATTCTTCGGCTACAATAGCAAAGATTTCCGGCGCTATTGCCGTCCTACTAGTCGTAGGCCTTATCGTGGGAGGATTCCTGGGGACAGAATTGTTGCAGAGCAGTAGATACCGCAATCTCATCGGCTCGCCCAAACAAGATGAGTTCTCATCAAACGTTTCACCGATCAACCCGCATCAGATGATTCTTGTTGATGATTCAATCGCAAGAAGACTCGGCGAAAAAGTACTTGGTGAAGATCCGGCATTAGGAAGTCGGTGTGAGCTGGGAGACTTCAATCTTCAAATTGTGAAGAATGATCTCTATTGGATTGCTCCACTTGAACATTCTGGCTTCTGGAAGTGGCGAGCTAATGATGGCACTCCTGGATTTGTTGCTGTCAATGCAACCAATGAAAAGGACGTTAGACTAGTTAAGGAAGTCAACGGCAAACCATTATGCATTCGTTATTTGCCGAGTGGGTTCTTTTCCGATGACCTTGAGCGCCACATCTATTCAAATGGATATGCCAGTGTCGGAATCACGGATTACACATTCGAAGTCGACGATGACTGGAATCCATATTGGGTCGTAACAACATACGACACCAGGGTCTTTTGGGCTGGACATGATGCAACAGGAGTTATAGTTATCAATCCAGAAACAGGTGGAATTGATTCTTATTCGATTGAGCAGGCTCCAAAATGGATTGACAGAATCCATCCTGTCGACTTCGTAATGGAGCAGGTTGATGATTGGGGGACGTTAGTCCACGGTGTCTTCAACTGGAGTAATAGAGATAAGCTTGAGACCATTGGAGACTATACTATAGTCATGGGGTCTGATGGCAAACTTTATTACTATATCGGACTTTGTTCTGTCGGTAAAGATGAGTCAACCGTTGGGTTCATGATGGTCGATTGTAGGACCAAAGAACCTATCTGGATTCATCAGGCTGGAGCTACAGAGACCGCAGCAAAACGGTCTGCCGAAGGAATTGTTCAGGCACAAAGGCTTGTGGCCAGTGAAGGCATAACCTACAATATTGGAGGTCATGCCACTTATGAATTCCTGATGAAGGACAAGGAAGGACTTATGAAAAAAATAGCCCTTGTAAGTGTCCAAAATTATGAGGATGTTGCGGTAGGCGATGATCGACAGTCGGCTATCCGTGCTTATCTCATGAAAGTTGGAAAAAACAGGGGAAATATGGTTTCAGAAGGAGTGAATCTGATCGAGAAGACTCTTGAGGGACGAATCACTAGATTCGGATCCGAAGTCAATGATGGAAACACTCTTTATCACCTAATGATTGAAGGACGAGACAATCAATTCATTGGTGATGGGGTCTATTCTGAGCTTTGTCTTTCACGAGTAGGCGACAGGGTTCGAATCAAGTTCATCGAAGATGATGGTGAAATCCATCTTGAAAGTTTCGATAATCTTGAAATCGAATCAGCCGTTTCTGCAGGGAATGTTCAACTTCGAGAGAAAAATCAACAGATTGACTCTCTTCGTAGAGAATCCCAAAAAGAGAAAGTTCTGGAAGATAAGTTCGAGAAGCTTACACCTGAGCAAAAACAGGAACTCTTAGAAATGTAAATGTAGTATTCTACAATCAAAATTTGATATGCCAGAGGATAGTTTCTATTCTCTGGCGTATTTCATTTATAAAAAAATATTTTCATCTTTTTTATCTATTGTTCCAATTTGATAAAAAACGTGTCTTATTTTTACGCAATAGATAATATTAGTTAATACCTAGTATTTCTCTACTTTTACTAATTTTGGGTACTAAAAAACTATATTTAGAGATGGGAGAATCTGAGAAACTGCCCTATACCTGTCAAAAAATAATCATTATTTTATTTTTTATAATACATTTAATTACAGAGTTTAGTACAAAAAAGTAGTTAAAAAGTAGAGTTCTAAGAACCTACAAAAAAATATAAAAAACTACTTTGCACAATGTACCTTGTGCAAAGTAAACGGTAATTTACTTATGCGACTAATGTCGCTTAGAGATTAAGAAATTTAACATAATTGCATCTCGTGAACACAATTATTATAAAAAATGATATGTGAGTTGCAAGAGTTTTTTCAGGATTTTTTTTGACAGACCTCACCAGTAAAAATTCATTGTTAAAAACTTTTTTGCTGTAAACTACCCTATATTTATACATAAAATTAAGAAAATACTAGGTTATACCTAGTATATTTTAAAGATGAAAATAAGCGATGTTTTTTGTTCTGGGTGGTATATTGTTCCACTTAACATCAAAAACGTGTCTTAAAATTTTCTGTTTTTTCGTTAAATAACAGATTTTTCTTCATTTTTTATTCTCCTGTGATTTCATTTCATTCAGATTTTTTTTCTTCCTTTTCTGAAAAATTTTCTATACGATTCATGATATTTTTTTATTTTTATTAAATTTTATATCCTATATTTACATTCTAAAAATTTTTTATCTCTAAATGGGGGAGTTTACTTTAAAGAAAAAATGATATATAATATGTTTTTCACTCTTGAAAGACTCCCCTTTTATTTTTATAAATTTTGAAAAAAAGAACTTCATTATCCATGATAAGTCCACATTTCAATACAAAATTCACTATTTTATTACAAACTTCACATTAACACACTACTCTCCTCTTTCCATAGGATAACTTGTTGAATCAGAATAATGCCACCATTCTTTATCATATCACACAAAACCAGCTTTTTTCATCGCATCTTCAAGAATTTTTGCATTAGTTCTTTGCTCACTAGTCAAATCATTATAATCTCTATCAATTCTTTTCTTATTATTATCATCAAACTCGGAAGGCATAGAAATCTCTGATCAATCAGACTTGACTAATGTTATATCCACTGTATTTCACTTAGTATGAGCTGATCATTTTTTAGGATTTGCCACAAGAGCTGGATCAGGTCTTATAGACCATAATTTTTCTTGAGCAGACTGTGGCCTATAAGCATCTCGAATTTTAATTGAATATCATTGATTTTGAAGATCATTTTGGGCGTTTTTAAGCTTCTTAATAGTTCAATACCTAAGCTTTGCATCAGCACTATCATAGATTTTTTTTCACGTAAAATTATTTGTTGTTGCATAACGCATATCCAATTTAATAGATGGAATATATTTTTCTACAGAAACAATATCTGTGTCTTTAGGCTCTTCTTCAACAGATTCTTCACTTTCTTGTGAATTTTTAATTCAATTATCCTCACCTTCTCTATTTTCTTTACTTCATTCAGAATTTTCTCATTTATTACCTTCTTTTCCTCACGAATCAGTATTTCATTCTGTTCAAGCTCATGCTTGAACATTTCAAGTTAATATACCATATATTTTATTCATAGTCTCTTTACCAGGCAAACCATCAACTTTTAGTTTGTATTCTGTTTGAAATTTTTCTACAGCTTCCTTTGTCTTAGGTCACAAAATACCATCAATAACTATATCTCAATACTTATCCTTATTTCCTCATCAAACTTGAGGACTTCTAATAGCAATTTGTACGGCCATAATCCAAGCAGCAGCATTACTAGCTTTTAAATCATTTCGCTCTTTATCCTTAATCTTTTCTAAATAACTTTTAACAATATCCATTTTAAGAATAACTTTTTCGTTATCTATTTCATAAAACAATTCTCCTGATTCAGTTGGAGTCTCAGTTGAAGATTCAGTTGAGGTCTCTGTTGGAGTTTCAGCTGGAGTTTCAGTTGAAGTTTCGGTTAAAGTTTCAGCCGGAGTCTCAGTTGAAGTCTCAGATGGAGTCCCCGTTGAGGTCTGCTCAGGACCATTCTGATTTACGTTTTCTTTTATGTTACTCAATCAATTTTTTACTTGAGAAGTTACCCAATCAATTTGTTTAATATCTTTTGATGCCAATTCATAATTCTCCATAGTTATCAAAAAATTAATAATAAAACACAACATATTTATTATAAATAATAATATTCAAAATGTCAAAAAATTTAGCACATTTCTTAAATTAAAGAAACAGCAAAAAATTTTCAATTCTAAGATATATTTCATATATTTTAGTGCCTATTTGCCTCGATTACTCTAAATTTTTTAACCCTGAAAATTAAAACCTGTAGGTCAGTAAGAAATTGTTGGATGTTAATTTAGTTTCTGAAATGGTTTCATACTTATTATATCCACAAAAAGAATATAGGTAACGTTAAAAAATATTTTTATCACTACTAATGTATCCAACCACATAATTTTAATAAGAAACTATAATTCCATTCTCATAGCATATCACTTATTATCCCCTATTGAATATTTTTCAACAATCTCAAATCACATTCTTTCACACCAATCTTTCAACTCTTCAGTTTCCATTCACTCTTCCGAATCAAAAGACATAACAGGAAGCTCTATTACACTAACGTCCTCTTCTCTAGCCTTTTCTAAAAGCATATTCATTAATTTAGCCGCTGTTCACTGTCTCCTTTCTTCAACAAAAATAGACAAAACAAACAATGTGTCTCATTCTATTACATATTCCAATAATCAATCTTTATAAGTTAACTTCATACTATTTTTTATATAGAATAAAATACTAACACCTACACAAAATGATTAATATTATAATAAAATTTAATTTCAATAGATTCTTAATCTAATAATTGAATCACTTCCGAAATCTGATCATCGTTATAATCAGTTTCTTGATTTACACTTCTCATAAGCATCAACATTACATATCACCTTATCTCATTATCCATCGGCACGTCGATCTTTTTCATTATTCACTCATATTGTAATGCTTTTAAATGGCTCTCATAATAAGTATTTCATCACCCATATTTATCTCACCATAAAGCTCTAGAAAGTACAGTTCAAAACTCAGCCCTCGTAACAAAATCCTTTGGTTTAAAAGATGTTATTCACTGTCACATCAATCACAATTGACAACTTTCAGTAACATATTTAACTAAATCTGGATTAATATTTGAATCAGAAAATAGACAACTCTTTGTCGTATCAGGAGATTTTCATAAAATATTTATAGCATAATTGCTAATCATTTTTGCCATTTCTTCTCTTGTAATCTTTCATCACATATTTGCCTTTTCAATCGAACTTTGAGTAGTAATGTCGCTTTGATAAGCCCAATTATATGCTTGCCTTAATTCAGAAGAATAATCCATTCAAATACATATCGTAAACGTAAACAACAATCAAAGCATTGATGAAATTAACAATTTTTTCATATGAAATTATAAACAATAAAAAACTAATTCAATTATATACTTTTTGCTTTTGTTATTTCAATAATAAAGAAATATTTATAATTTTAAATTAGTAAATGAAAATTTGCATTTTCAAAAAAAAGAGATATACTACTATATAACAAAATTTAAATTAAAGAAAGCAACATAAATGAAAATCAGAGAATTAAAAATATCCAATCTTATGAGCTTCCCTTATATAGAAGATTTCGATGATTTTGATTGAATGAATTTTGAAAAAATAGAAAACAATTTAGATATGAATATTTTAATCTGAGCAAACGGTTCTGGAAAAAGTAATTTTATAGAAATAATTAATCAATTTTGTAGAAATTTAATTTTAGACTATACATTTGATGCAGAAATTTTAAAAGAAAAAAGAGAATCTGATTATAAAAAAGCGATTCAACTCGTTTCAAAATCTGCATATAAACTAACAAAACATACAAAGTTTCAAGATAAACCATCTAAAATTGAAATCGTTATCGAACTTTTTGACACAGATTTTGATAACATTTGATTTGTTTGTAAAAATGTTAAAAAAATCAACTCAATCATCGAAAAATATAGTGAATTAAATTATAGATTCCCTCAATTTAATATAAATAACATAAAAAATGAAATAAAAGAAATTCATTTGAAAGCCGAGTTTGACGAAAAAAATCAAGAATTTATAATAGAAAAATCAGCATTAACTCCTATGGAATTTTTTTCTTTAACTTGTATACAAGAAAGAGAACTATTGTACATATGTTCACATATAAATAATAAACGAGAGAATAAAAATTCAAATACCTTACGATTACCTTTAAAAAGTACATTTACAATTTTATCATCACAAAGAGATTCCGTTGAATGGAAATATTTAAACGAGATTCAAGACCTCGATAACTATATCTTTAAAAGAAAAGAAGAAAACAACGCCAACTTAGAATGATATTATAAATGTCTTCGAAAAATATGGAATATAATGGGAAAGCCAGACCAAACTGAAAAAAAATCAGATTGAGAAAAAGAAATCATTATTAATGAATCACGAGAAAATACGCTATATCAATCAAATTTTTGGAAACAACTGGTATGATTAGTTGATAATTTTCTTCACAAAAAACTTACAATAAATTATATTCAATGATGAATCAATTTACAGCTACAAAATTACGACTGAGACCCTTGCTATTTTGACGATCTATCAGCATGACAACAATCATTGTTATTAATAATTTTCGGATTATTATGAAATGACTTGGAAAATGGATTTATGGTTATAGATGAACCCGAACTTCATATTCACCCTCAATTACAAAAAGAATTATCATTACTTTTCAATCACATTAATAAAAGATATTGAACTCAATTTTTTCTATCAACTTATTCAGCACTTTTTATCAATGAAGATAATATCACCAATGTTTACAGATTTTCAAAAGAGAATTGATGAACAAAAGTATTTACTCCATATATAAAAATAGCTCCAGATGACGCAAAATTGGTTCATTTATTAAGATTTGAAAATTTATCAAAAATCTTTTTTGTAAATAAAATTATCATGGTAGAATGAGATTCTGATTTATATTTCTTTTCGCATTATTTAAAATGGTTACAGGAACAACCAGAATGGGAGTCCATTACTTGAACATACGAAATAGTAAACATTAATTGAAAATGATCATACAAAGCACGACATAAATTTTTAAACAAATTCTGAATCGATAATTACTTTATTTGAGACCGAGATAACACTGTTGACTACGGATTTTTCACCACAAAAGAACTATGAAAATATTACCAATTAGCAAATAGACACATAAAAAATGATAAACGAATCAGTTGAGACTATTACAATAGACTTGTATTTACAATCAAAAAATTCTATCCTCAAAAATATCGCAGAATCATCGAGTGAATCGAAGATCTTTATAAAACATGAGTATTTATTTTAAAATTGTGAGCCATAGAATCATATCCTCGTTTAGAAAGAAAATGACTTCAATATATGGTTAATTTTTGTAACTCTGAATTTAAAAATCGATTAGTAAGTCCCGAAACAAGAGAACAAAGAAAAGAACTATATGATATTTTCAGTAACATATTCTCAAAAGAAAAAGAAACGGAATTATGAGAAATAGAAAATCCATTCTAGAAAATCTTAATTCATACTCTTCATATAAAAAATACAGGCAATTACAATAAATATTACAGCAAATATCAACACCACATAAGTTTTAGTTTCCTGTTCTTTAACTCTAGCTTTTAATTTTGCTAATTTTTCTTCTAACATCTTTTTTTCTTCAATAGCTTGCTGTTTTTCCCTATTATAATCAGGCAAAGCAATCATTGTCTGAATTTTAGCCTCCAACTCCCCTATTCTTTGCTGCAACATAAATATAATCTTATTTTTTTCATCAATTTGCTTATCTTTTTCTTGAAAAATCAAATAAAACTTATCAAGTTTTTCATCAATTGTCGACATATCTGTGACAGGTCTTACAGATAATTTTGAACTATTATCTCATATTAATTCTGTCGAAATTTCCTGACGTAAAGACGTAAATTCGTTTTGTAAAACTTTCAACTCTTCTTCGTTCAATATCACCTTATTAGCGATTTTTTTATAAGATAATTTACCAGACTTAACATATCTATCAATAGTTCTTGTAGATACTCATAATAATGATGCTGCCTGATTCCTAGTTACAGTATAACGTTTCATTTAGTAAAAATTCATGTGATAAAATACAATTTTATTTATAATATTTTTGTTAATATACTAATACTTATACCCATTATGACCGATAAAATCAAAGTCTGCCATATCTCTCACAATTTAACCATTACTTCTCAGTCTAAATAATTATTAACAACAAATGCGAACATATAAAAAACCAATACATTAATTACAATCGAAGCTAATCACAGCGTCATAAAATTGACAGGACAAGACAATGTCTTTAATATCCACTTGATAGGAGAATTAAAAATCCGGAATATTAAACCAAGGACCAAAAATGTTCCAACCAATTTTATAATCGACTTTTCAATTTCAGGACTTGAAAAAGTAATTTTTATTCACAATCAATAATAATTAAAAACATATAATAATACTCAGCAAATAACAATATTAACAATAAATTTTCTAAAAATCTTCATAATTTTTAAATACATATAAATGTAGACAACTTATAATTTTTTGTCTATTTATTTCAAGTGCAACTTAATAATATCCTATTTTTTATTTTGTTTTCTTACCATAAAACTAACATCCTCTTCCACTGCTCATAAAAAATCACTTAATCTCACTTTTCACGATTTTAAAAATAATTTATTAACATTTTGCCACGGAATATCTGCATATTCCTCAAATAATCACAATGATTTTATTTTTTCCAAAAATTTATCCTTGTCTATTACATTCATTTTAAGTGTTTTAGTAATTTTTACATTTTGATTAGTCCCACTTAATATAAAATCTGACTTTTCATCATTTGGATCTTTTTTAATAACATACCTTTGGAAAATTCATTTCAATAACTCTTTTTCCTTTTCTAATTCAGAAATTTTATCACAAATTTCAACAAACTCATCAACCAGTGCAGTAATACTTTTATCAGACAACTCTCATTCAACCTCATCATCCGAATTTACAACAGAAAACAACGGACACACCGATTGATAATCACACCAAGCACAAAGAGAAGACTGATTTGCTTCAAATATTTTTTTACTTCACATTGCATATTGCAACTTGTTTTGCTCTATTTCTTTGATAATATTGACATACTTAGCTTTAATTTCATCTAATTTATTCTGAGTAATTTCTCGTTCATCTTCAATATCGAAGTGTAGAAAATATAGTTTAGCTTTTATATTTTTAAAATATTTTGCATATTTCTGCTGAATTCACAATCAATACAATGTAAGTTGCTCGACATACTGATCTTTTTCTTCAGTTGGCAAATTTTTATTTGTTTTGTAATCATTAATTACAAAAGTATCTCAAATTTTATCTAATCTATCTATAAATCACAAAAAATTAATTCAATCATCAAGCTGAAATGAAATTTGTTTTTCAGTACTAATAACTTGGATATCATTAAATGGTGCATGCTTATCATAATACCTAGAAAGATACATTTCTCATCTACGTTTAAAATCATCGATAGTTAAATCTGTATGATGATTCAGAATCTCTCATCAATTTTCTAAAATTTCTTTTTCTTTTTTCTCTCGCAAAGCATAGTAATCTGAGATAAATTTTTGCTTTGCTGGTACTTTAAAAACATTTATATTATTATATAAATTTTGCAATGATTCGTGGACTAATGTTCATAATAAAGTATCAGTAGTTTCCACAAATTCAGATGTCGGAATCTTATCCACATAGCGATAACGATATTTAAGAGGACACTGTAAATAAACCTGTATTTGCGAAACCGAATACCTAGCCATTTTAAGAAATTTTAAATATAAATAACTTTAATTAAAACTGGATGCGTTACATCCAGTTTTTAATAGATCCAACGACACTGGATATTGTCCAATCCAGTATAGCCACAAAAACAAAGAACATTGCAACCAACACAGCACAAGGTACAAACATCCACCGAAGTACAGTGATTAAAATACCTTTTACACGATTAGTAGATTTTTCTCTACCCATTTTGTCTTCCCATTCCATGACTTTAAAAATTTTTCTGTTTTTATATTTCGTATATACTTTTTAAAAAAACAAATTCAAGCAATTTAATCTTCTAATATATCTTCAAATTCTTCAACCAAAATCTCATCTGAATCCACTTTTTTATCCTCTCTTCGCTGATGAATAGCATTTCTAACTCATAAAAGTCAAATCACTACTGCCCTTCTCCTTCTTGGTAAAACTTCCAATCATTGATCTACAAATGTTTCATATCATCGAGTCATTACTTCATCGATAGATTTTCCTTCTATCATTTCAGCTAATAAACTACACGAAGCAGTACTCACCTGCCCAGGACTTCATGAAAAACTAAATTTTTCAATTATATTATCTTTAATTTTCAAATAAACAGTAATATCATCTCAACAAATAAAATTTCATTCATGACGAGAAACTGAAAAATCTTTCATTTCATAAAAATTTACTGGATTTTTATTATATTCTGTAATAATTGAATCTGAGATTTCTGACATAAATAAGAATGATTCGACTAAATCTACAGTACATATTATAACTATTGTTGATTGATATTCAAACTAAATTTTAAATTTAAGTACATTATGTCTATATTTGTCTATTTATGTCTAAAACGGCTATTTTACTTTGATTTTTGTTTGTGATTTTATATTATTATGCTGTTGTTTTATTGAATATGTAGTTGATATGAAAATTAAATCAGCAGAATTTATAAAAAGTGTAGCAGATATCAAACAATGTCCAAATTTAAATTTACCAGAATTTGTATTTTTTTGACGTTCGAATGTATGAAAATCATCACTAATAAACATGTTGACTCAAAGAAAAGACTTAGCAAAATGTTCAAAAATTCCATGAAAAACAAAATTATTTAATTTTTTTATAATAAACAACGAACGAATTATAGTCGATTTACCATGATATGGATACGCAAAATCATGAGAAAAAGAAAAAAAAAATTGGTTAGATTTTACACAAGAATTTTTGAATACAAGAGACACATTAAAAAACACTTTTTTACTGATAGATGCTAGCATCCCTCCTCAAAATATTGACATCGAAATGATAAAGTGTTTTATAGAAGATTGAATTAATTTTTCTATCGTTTTCACTAAATCTGATAAATGTAATCAAAAAGAACGTAGCAAAAATCAGAAACTTTTTGATAAAGAAATGAATAAAATTTGATTAACAAAATACATAAAATTTGTTGTCGACAATATTCACTGAAAATGAAGAGAAGAACTGCTATCTTTTATCGAAAATTCATTATAAATTTTTAATATTTTAAAAATTTGTAAATATTATAATAGCATCATTAACTAAAAAGTGTAAACCAATAGTTAGAGGATTTTTTTAATTTTTTCTTGTATGATAATTTGAATAAATTATTCTATGAGTGTAAATAAAATTTACAAATAAAAAGATTAACTTTGTGTGGGGTGCAGAGAATTCAGCGTATTGCGTGAATTTGAATAAATGGTTATCTGTATTCGGAAAGCATTTATTCTGCATTAGGGAATCTTACCAAAGATGAAATGATGCAATTTACCAGATCGCCTTTTGTTTCAGTATTGTAATAAAAATTGAGTTTTATACAGAAGTTTGTGGAAATAAACTTGTATATACAACTCAATTTGAATAAGAGTTGGCTTGGCGATCTGGAGTATATCTAGACCCATCCTGTATTTCTTGATGGGTTTTTTTGTAAAAAAAATCATTTTTACATTAATAAAAAGCCACCATAAAGGTGGCCCACTTCATATTCAGACTAATAATTATTTTCCATAACTAGCTTCATTTCAAAGAGCTTCTTCAATTCTCATTAACTGATTATATTTACAGATTCTATCTGTTCTACTAGCTGACCCCGTTTTGATGAATCCTGAATTCATGGCTACTGCCAAATCTGCGATAAAAGTATCTTCAGTTTCTCCAGATCTATGAGAAACGATAGCTTTCATTCCATGCTCATGAGCTAAATTGATAGCATCAATAGTCTCAGAGACTGATCAGATTTGATTTAATTTAATAAGAATAGAATTTGCAATTCCTTTATCGATTCACATTTGAAGTCTCTGAATATTAGTTACAAACAAATCATCACCAACAAGCATAATTTTATCTCCTAAAGCATCAGTTAATTTCTTCCATCAATCAAAATCATCTTCTGCCATTCCATCTTCAATAGAAATGATAGGATATTTATTACACCAATCAGTGAATAGAGTAACCAATCCATCTTGATCCAAAACTTTTCACTCTCCTGCTAAATCATATTTTCAATCCTTAAAGAATTCTGAAGCAGCAACATCAAGAGCTAATTGAACCTTTCAAGTATGTCCAGCTTTTTCGATAGCTTCAACGATTACCTGTAAGGCTTCTTCATTACTTCCCAAGTTTGGAGCAAATCCTCATTCATCTCCAACCGATGTAGCCAGTCCTCTAGCTTTAAGAATAGCTTTTAAATTGTGGAATACTTCAGCACCCATTCTAAGTCCTTCTCTGAAATTTTCAGCACCTGTAGGCACTACCATAAATTCTTGGATATCTACTGTATTGTCAGCGTGAGCTCCTCCGTTGAGGATATTCATCATTGGATAAGGAAGAATGTGTCCTTTTCCATCGTTAATGAATTTATAGAGTGGCATGTTTTCAGCTTTAGCACAAGCCACAACAAAAGCCATACTAACTGCCAAAATAGCGTTTGCTCATAATTTTGATTTATTAGCTGTTCCATCAAGCTCTAATAATTTCTTGTCTAATTCTCTCCAATTTTCAAAACTCTGATCTTCAATAGCAGATTTAATAATTGTATTCACATTATTTACTGCAGTTAAAGTTCATTTTCCCATATAACGAGATTTATCTCCGTCACGTAATTCTAATGCTTCATGTACTCATGTTGAAGCTCCAGAAGGAACCATAGCACGAGCAAATGTACCATCTGACAAAGTGATTTCAGCTTCCACTGTTGGATTTCCTCTGGAATCAAGAACCTCTCTTGCATGTAATTTCGTAATTTGATAAGCCATTACAAAAGAATAATAAAATAAAAATAACAACCCAAAAATAATGTTTTCAAAAATAAAAACAAGACTTCTTGAAAAACATCTATATAACTAATAAAAAGCTATATCTTCCACTATTTCAAGATCATCCACAATTTTATTCATTAATTTTAACCCACATAAATAAAAAAACACCTCAAAAAACCTAAGGTGCCTTTTAATTTGTTTCCCAGAAGGAACCATTCCTATAAATCCTCCTTTTCTAAGACAAACTTCCTGATTTATCGGATCGATCTACCAGCTCCTCAGGAGAGTCTTTCACCTCTCCAGATGACTTTGAGAAAATATCCTTTAGATTTGAACCATCCTTTAGAACAACAAATACCGGCCCACCAGAAAGCATAAATAAAATAGCCCAAAGGAACACAACAATTTGCTGTTCAGGAGGAGAAGAAACCTCAAACAAAACAACAATAAAAGAAAGAATCCCCGCAAAAGCAGCCCCTTCACAAAATGTAAGAAATAACTTATCCATATTTTACTCCTTATTTTTTATTTAACTTTTATTTTCACTTAAATTACATACAGAAAAATACAAAAGTCAACAGTAATTAAAAAACATAAACTCATAAATGCTTAACTAATCTCATCAAAACAAAAAAGAAGAGAATCACTAGGAATAAATAATTTATACCCTAAATAACTCTCCTCATTAAAACTTTAAATAATTACATATAATTATTTAAGTATTTACCACTTAAATAACAACGAAAAGCGCTCCAAAAAAAAACATAATACAAAGTGTTCTCACCCAAAAATCTGATTTTTTACCATCATCATCCGAGTGGAAAAATAACTCAAAAACACCGATAATAACAGAGCCAATGAATGCTCCCAAAGCGCCACAACAAAATTCTAAAAAAAACCTCTCCATAACTACGTTTTATTATTTACATTTTTCTTTTATTTTACATCTATATGTATATGGATTAATATACAAATGTCAAGTAAATTTATAAAGAGCATTCGTATACAAATTCATTCACCAAACCACTTGCAATAAAAAATTAAAAAACTACCCTTCCATTATGCTAATCTATTATGAATCCAAAATAAAAAATCTACCCCTCACCCAACAAATTTTTGAACAATTTAAAAATTCTGAAAAAATAGAAATTCAACATTATAAAAATTTATTTGATGCTAAAATATGAAATTATAAGACTGAGCCGCTAATAATTCTCGCAAAACAAGAACATATTGCCATTCTTCCAACTCCTGAAAATTACTGATTTCCATGAAAATCATTTTTTTTCAAACCAAGCTTAAACTGTTTTTTTAACTGTAAATATTGCTATCTTCAGTGAACTTTTAGAAATCGTTTTCCTGTCTTTTTTCTAAATTATGAAGATATGCAAAAAGAAATAATAAATCAGATCCAGAAAGTGAGACAGTCGTGATTTGATGGTCAAATTACTTTTTATGCTAGCAATTATGCCGATTTACTTGCAACTGAAAATATTTCACACTTTCATAAACATTTTTTGCCATTCTGCAAATCTCTACCAAATAACGTCTTAATCGAAACTAGGACAAAATCTTCAAATATAGCTACCCTACTCGACTACGGAAAAAGGTTAAAATGAAAATCTCCTACTCAAAAAATGGAAATTGCATTTTCACTTTCTCCTCGTGTAATTACACAAAAATACGAACTATGAACTGCTACTCTTGATAACAAAATAAATGCAATTAACCAATTACTAGAAAAATGATTTCGTATAGGATTAAGATTTCTTCCTCTTTTACCAGTTCAAAATTTTCAACAAATTTATTCAGAATTTTTGAATGAAATTATTACTAAAGTAGACATCAAAAAAATTAGTTCTATCACTATCGCGCCACTAATTTTCAATCAATGAGACTACAATGTTTTAATAAAAAAATATCAAAATGATTCCGATTTTTCTTTTATTAAAAATTTAGAAAAAAATAAGCATGATTTATGGACATGTTCAAACGATGAAGTTTCTACATTTAAACTACTATTTGGCGAATATTTCAAATGAATAAATTTAACTCGAGACTATATATAAATTATTTAATGCTTTGTCAACCAATTTTTATTGTTTTCACTTGGAAAAAAGCCAAAAATTACTACACAATTATCTTGTGTAAATTCTTTTAATTATAAAAATTTTTCATGAACAAAAAAATTATTGCTACCGGAATTTCTACTTTTTTAATATGCTGAAGCCTATTTATTTCAGAAGCTAATGCCATCCAATATAAAGTACAATGAGATTCAACATCAATTTTTATAGAATCAGATTCATGACCCATCACAATACACCGATGAGACGATCCTTTAGAAATAGAAGGTGATACTTGCGATCCATACAAAACATGTGAGCATAATTACACGAACAGTTGAACATATATTATAGCAATAGACAGCGAGTCTGCACAAAACATTACAGAATTAAGATTAAGGAATTCCAACATTACAGAAATAATAGACATGGAAGGCGGAATTAATATTGAAGAATTAGATTTAAGCTACAATCACATTGAAAACTTATGATCAAACGCATTTAATTGACTAAACAATATTGAAAATTTAAATCTAAGTAATAACAAAATAAATAACATAAGTAAATATGCATTCAGCGGCAGTGTAATTCAAAACTGAAAATTAATGACTTATGAATTACATAGTGCTCAAGTCGATCCAAATTACCCTTATTATAGAGAGTATTGGGTCACAAGAGTTGGAAATGGTATACCTTGTGTACGAGGTCAACAAACAAGTAGTCAAATATGTATAGATGAAGCAAATCGAACAATAAATTTATCAAACAATGAATTATCAAATATACCAACGTTTATTGAAAATCGCGAAAATGGTAGTGATTCTATTGAATGGACGAAACTAATTCTCGCAGATAATGCTACAAGAGAATATGAATACCTTGTATGAAACCAATTCCCCACAACCTGGATTAATGTTTCAAGAATCATCAACCTTAAAAAAAATAATCTATTATCGCCTGTAAGTGTAGGATCAAAAGACGTAGCATACAATGGTCCAAATCTTCGATCCGCTCCTTATAGCTGAGTCTACGTCACACGAAACTTATATAATTCAAGGAGTTCTAACATTACATCCTCCTATATACTTACAGACCCAGCATGAAACATATTCACTGGAAATGTGAATGGGATTTTGACATGAAATGAAGCAACAGAATTTGGCATTACTCCATTTCACCCAAAAGATGGGGATGATAAATATGAAACAGCACATCGAATAAATTGAAATTATACAATTGATATAAAAATTCTTTCTTGAGATGAAGTTATAACAACCTGAACAGGGACTTTTGATTTAGAATTTGTTCATGCTGAAATACTTTGAGAGAAACTACAATCAATAAACAACCCAAAGTTCAAAGTATCACGGAGCCACCAATTAGCACCAATACATCGAACATTATCATCTACCTGTCAACTTATAATAGATAATGAAGAACATTACTGTTATCCAATAGATTATTTAAATACTCAAATAAGCTCAATTGGGCGAGAAGACATAGATGTCATTATAGACAAAAACAAAATCTCAAATGATGAATGAACTGGATATATAAAAATTGATATTCTAAATCGACGAGATGAACCTGTTGTATCTGACACCCTCTATTTCGATTACAATAATTACACAGAAACTAACTATACCGTAAATCATTATAGACAAAACGTTGATGGAAACAGCCGGTCCTTAGCTGATACCGAAACATTTACGTGAATAGTTGATGATGAAATTACTCCTTCTACAAAAACGTATACTGGATTTACCAGCCCCAATACTCAATCAGGCACTATTCTTTCTTGAGGATTATTAACTATTAACTACTATTATACTAGAAATACTTATACTGTTACCTATGACTCAAACGGTTGAACTCCTATCGCTGATACTGGAATATTATTTGAAGCTACTATCCCTACTC
>OCTX012109918.1_pt1 | contig 20338 bp, 10 predicted proteins | sample 1539691 | NCBI WGS metagenome assembly OCTX01 (sample SAMN02144231, study PRJEB22623) | gut metagenome | biome: sheep rumen | host: Ovis aries | place: New Zealand
GCCATTCTCATCGATCAGATAGGTCGTCCGGACAACACCCATGCTGACCTTCCCGTAATTCTTCTTCTCTTTCCAGACATCATAAGCCTGGATCACTTCCTTCTCCGGATCAGAAAGAAGTGTGAATGGCAGGCCGTATTTCTCCTCAAACTTCTTGTGGGATGCTACGCTGTCCTTGCTTACGCCAAGAACAGCAGCGCCCTTCTCCCGGAACTGCGGATACAGATCTCCAAACGCACAGGCCTGCTTAGTGCAGCCGGCTGTCATGTCCTTCGGATAGAAATACAGGATTACCTTCTGTCCCTGATAATCTGCGAGGCTTCTCATATTTCCATTTTGATCCGGCAGTGTAAAAGCCGGGGCTTTGGTTCCAATTTCTAACATTTCATCCTCCAAAACGCCTCTTATATGCCAGCTCTGCTATGTAATCAAACAAACAATATACTCATCTCCATATTAACATCTTCCGTCCTTGTTAACAATCAGTTTTCGTCGATATTTCTACAATATCGGCGATTTTTCGCCGTAATTGGTTTACGAACACCAAGCTCGATGCTATAATAATAATGGAATTTTGTTTTTTGATAGGGCTGTTGTAAACAGTATTGCTCAAACACTGAGCAAAAAAGAGGGAGGTCCCGAATGGCAATCAGTTATAAAAAACTCTGGCATATACTTCTCGACCGCGATATGAAAAAGAAAGATCTAGAACGTCTGGCAGGAATAAATGAATACACGACTAAGAAGCTGACACGAAATGAGAACGTGTCTGCTGAAGTATTGGGAAAAATCAGCATTGCCCTTGGGTGCCCTATAGATGATTTTGTGGAATTTACACCAGACGAAGATTAATTCCCAACAATAGAGAAACGAGGAGTGTTTTATGGCCAGACTAATAGGCGGCACGAATTCAAGCAATTATGGCGAAAAGACATTCGTATCTAAGGCTTGTGAATATTTAGATAACAATCATATCATCTACTGGAATCGTCAACTCTATGGCAGAGAATTTGACGTTTGTATCCTCATGCCCGAAAAAGGGATCTTGGTTGTTGAACTCAAGGGCTGGCGAGAAGAAAATATTCTCCGCGTCGAAAACAATGAATATGTTGTAATTCAGACAACAGATGGTGAAATCACTTCATCTCCTCAGAAGCAGGCTCGTGGTTATCGTTTTTCCTTAGAACGTCATTTGAGACAAAGCATTGATAGATTCCCTTTGGTTTGTCAGTTAGTATGCCTACCTCAAGTATCGAAAGCCTTTTATCATACACATCGATTGGATGTTGTTATGGAAGAAAAATTCACTATATTGAAGGAGGATCTGACAGATAAAGTCTCCTTCTTTAATAAGCTTGACCAGATTTTAAGAGAAACCAACACTTGGCATAGAGATTCTTTTAATGAGCGCACGATGCTTGAAGTACGAAATCTATTTGAAACAAATATTGACTTAAATGAAGCCATGGCTGATAACACGTCTCTGACAAACTCAGGTTTTCATCAGCATGATTATTCGCGGTTTTTATATCTTTCAGCCAATGAAACTCTGTCGGATGAAGAAATATCTAACTATGTAATCGAGTATCTTTCCGGATGTAAAATATATGGCGTTTTTTCTGACAGTACTCAACTGCATAAACTTGCTGATGCGCTAGATTCTGCATTAAAGGGTCGAGGGCTTATTAGAAACGGTGAGAATCTTGACTATAGCTTTACGGATACTTGTGAAAATAGTAATAGTCCTGTTTTACCTAATGAGCCCAAAAATTTCAAAGCATTCCATATATCACTTAGTACCCTCTCTAACCCGGTGAATATTCCGTCGATTAGAATATCTAATGGTAATGCATCCGATGATCAAATCATCTTTCTGAAAAAGATTGCTGATGCAAGTTCTTTTAATGTAGAACAGTATCTCGTCGAGCATGCAGATGTTAATAAAAATGTTGTTATACGTGCAGGTGCGGGAACCGGTAAAACATACACCATGATTTCTCGAATCGCCTACATCTGCTATACACAGAATGTTGCTCTCCAAAAGATGGCAGACCGAATCGTTATGATTACATTCACAAACGAAGCGGCCGACCAAATGGAACGAAAGTTAAAAAAATATTTCCGTAACTGCTATCTGCTCACAGCCAATTCCGAATACTTGAGCATGATTTCACGTATAGATTCTATGCAGATAAGCACTATACACTCGTATGCAAAGCGGTTAATTGCCCAATTAGGTACTGTCTTTGGTTATGGAATCGATCTTGGAATCACCTCAAGCGAATACAATCGCCGTCGAAAAATATCCGATATTTTGGATATTGAGATTCAGAAAAACGCAAAGAAATATGGTAGAGTCCAATACGGTCAAATGTTAGGCATGCCTGTCTATGCTATTCGTGATAACATTCTCGACTTTATTGGAAAACTCCATAATAAGAGTGTGAACGTTGGCGAAATATCACCCACCGATTTCGGAAAGCTTTCTGCAGATGATACACATACTGCTTTTCACGAATTACTTGCCGCGGTAATTCCACAAGTTGAGCATGAATATTTAGAAGAGCTTCAAGCTGACAATAAGATCCACTTGAGTGCCATGATGTCTATGCTCAGCCGTTTTATCAACTCAGAAGAAAGCGTAAAACGTATCAAGGAATTAAAGCAGGACAAGAACGCACCGCAATTTATGTTTGTTGATGAATTCCAAGATACTGATGATTCACAAATAGAATCTCTGCTAAAAATATCCGAGTACTTAGATTATAGGATGTTTGTTGTGGGCGATATTAAACAGTGCATTTATCGTTTCCGTGGGGCCGAAGAAGAAGCATTTAAGCAATTGGGCATCTCGTCACATCCTGAAAAATGGATGGAATTTTCTCTTCAGAGGAATTACCGAACAGATGCGATGCTTTTAGATATTTTCGATCATTCCTTCTCAAACTGGGGAGCTAGAGCAGACAGATTACTTTCATATCAAGTTGCTATAGGCCTGAGTGACCGTTTGATTGGAACTAAGAACTATAATTCTTACCTTTCGTCCGATCCGAGCCTGTTCTACCGAAGAATTGCAATACAGGATGATGCAGGAAGAATTCCTGCACTGGTAGAAGAAATAAAGCGTATTCAGAGATGGCTTTCGTATGAAAAACAGCACGGAATAAACTATTCATCAGAAGAAAGAAGCATTGCCATTCTCGTTCGTGAGAATTGGCAAGCAGAAATGATTCGTAAAGAATGTGCAAAGCTTGGTATTACAAACATACAAACAAATACCGGCGGCGATTTATATATGTCCCAGCCGGCATTAGATATGATGACACTTATAAATGCTCTCGTTAATTATGACCAAGCTGAATACTTGTACAACCTTGCGGTGTCAAATTTCTTTAATCTTGACATTCCGAAATCTAATCTGTTTGAGATTCGTGCTCGGATTCGTTCAGGAGGATGGAGAACGAAGGCCGACGAACATGAACAAGTGAACTATTTGATAAAATGTTTGAATCCTATGTTGGCAAATACAGAGGATAGCGAGAAGAGTTGGGAGCTGGTGGTTGAAAGTTTACGCACAAAGCCCATATTACAAGCCATCCGTTCTTTATATGCGCGTCTTGAGCCGTGGAAAAACTATGCACCAAATGATATTACCAAGCAGCATTATTATCAACTCAACGTTGATTTACTGTTTGAGCAGCTGATAAATGCATGTAATGTTGATAGGCTAACAATTAATACACTAAAAGAGCAATTATATAATTGCATTATTGCCCAAGTATCAGTAGATAGCCGTGTTCCTTCCATAGGAGCTAATTCAGATCAGATTCATTGCATTACCGTTCACAAATCGAAGGGTCTGGAATACGGGCATGTAATACTCCCGTTTTGCTCGGCGCCAATCAACCGAATTAAACCTTCTCAATTACATGTGAGCGTAAGAAAAGATGCTGGTCAATATCAAATTGGTTATAGTTTAAAAATTAAAGAAACTGCAAACACCATCCAGAACCAGTATTTTGATCAAGCTATAGAACAAGCAGAAAAAAGTCGTGAAGAAACGCGAATACTATACGTAGCAATGACAAGAGCAATTCGTTCCTTTTCCTGGATAGATCTGGAAGGTAAGAATTCTCTCTCTTGGCAGAACCTGATTAGTAAGGAGGTCTAAGAATGCCTTTTAAGATCTATACCTACGAGGATCCATATAAAATTGATCAGGCTGATTTTTGGGAAGAGATTTCTTCTTTACCTCACTTTTGCTCTGCTCGTACTCTTGTAAACGGATTAAAAGATGTTTATGGCGACAAGATAAAAGGATTGATTTGTGCTTTTGACGATTTCGTAAAGCATGAAGATATTTATCAATCGTGGACGGGTAATATAAGCCTTCGAGTTCAGCAGTATAGCAGACTTACTTCTATCTTTCAAAAGTTGCTCGGTAAAACGGTTGATGATGCAACTATCGACGATAAATTCTTAGCAGCTTTAATGCATAATCAGACTCATTTTCTTGAAGCACTGAGATTATTCATTGAATTAAACATCCCTGCTCTGTCGATAGATAGAACAAAAGGAAATACAGAACAAGCTTTATTTGTCCAGATTCTTCAGAAGATTCAGAATGATGATGCTTTTAGATTTCCGGACACCCCTAATCTTTCTAAGATTCATGAGGTGCTTGTTGATCTCGCTCAAAAGGAAATAGATGAGTGCCGCGGTCCAGCGCGCGAAGTAAAAAGGTGTGAACGTGCCCGCAATTTGACAGAAAGCCAAACACTCTCGAGCATTGTTGTCCATGGCATCCATCAATTTACGCCAACTCAGTTACGGTTACTATTAGATTTGGATAGACAAGGGCTCACTATTATTTTTATTTACAACTATCAAAAGAATTTTTCAAAAATATATTCATCTTGGAATGATATTTACAGTTGCTTTGGTGTCCCGATTCATCATGATTCTGCCGTACAAGAATACCAAATGCCAACAATGCAGAATCCAAGCAATGCTCTTGCTTGTGCTCTTGGAACAATATGTGAAACCAGCAGTAATATAAACAGGGATCTTTTATATCAATGGTATCAATTATATAAGAATATCGAACTAAGGGAGTTTGCAAATATAACTGAATATGCCCATTTTGTATCCACTCATGTGGAAGAAGCAAAGCACAGATGTTATGAAAAAGAGCCTGTCCAAATAAGAGGTAGTTTAGTTCTAAATAATGCAAAAGTCCTGAAGGAAATGACAGAACAAGTATATACAGCCAACCGGGATGTACATACGCTTTTAAGGATCTATCATCCCGAGTTCTCTCAAGATCGTCATTTTTTGGCATATCCTATTGGACAATTTTTTTCCGCAATTTATCGTTTGTGGGATTATGAAAAAAAGGCTATCAAGATAGATATTCCTGCTATTAAAGAATGCCTTTCTTCAAAAATACTAAACGCAGCCCCTGGAGAAGTTTTACTAAGAGCTTTCTCCACCATGGAAATACTTTTTGAAAATATATCTACTTATGATGAATTTCACTCAGAAATATCAGATAAGTATTTGAAACACTATAAAGAACTAAATTCGCCTGTCCCTTCTGGTGGAAGTACTGCCCTACGCAGTCTCTCCATATATAACAAATATAAAGTTCCAGAGAAGGATATTGTTTCTTTGATTAACGCCATCGAAGAGATTAATGAAATAGCAAAATATTTATTCGACCAGAATAATGACAGACGTGATTATATAGATTTTGGAAGCCACTTCAAAAACCTTGAAGACTTCCTTAAGCAACGTGAGCTTTCTTTGGCCACGTCAAAAGAGAGAGAATTGATAAATGCTTTACAGTTACGATTAAGCCAAATTCGTCCGGAGAAATCAACGTTTTCCGGAACATTCCGCGATCTCCAAGAAGGCTTATATTACTATCTTAAGCAAAAAGAATCTGAAGAGCCTTCTGTTGACTGGATTGTAAAGAATTTTGAACAGATAGATGGTGATATCCTTCAGAGCAAACATCAATTCGAGCATGAACAAGTAAAAACCTATCACTTCGGATGTGTCTCTGATAGAGACATGAATATGACAGTGAATGATCAATTGCCGTGGCCCTTGACAAACGAGTTCATTCGGGCGGCATACGCGCCTGTAGATTTACAATTTCAGGTGTATTACACTGCTTTGGGAGAACGCAGCAGTTTTTTAAGATATGCACTTTTTTATGGGTTGTGCTTTAATCGGTGCGATGTTCGGCTCAGCTATGTAAAACAATATGGCGACGAAGAGACGGAGCCATATGCCCTCTTATCGATTCTTGGGTTTAAAGAGCCCATTGTAAAACCGATTGAGTCCTTATCTGCTTCGATTCCTATGTCAATAAATATCGGGCAAGAGCAAACAAAGGGCATTAAGTATAATGCTTTGCAGATGATGGATATGTATTTGTGTCCATATAAATTCTTTTTAGACTATGTCACAGAAAATTCACCTGTGGTAAATGGTAATTTTTTATACCAAAAACTATTTGAGAATTTGCTCATAGAAGCCGTATGGAAGAGAATCGAAAAACAGCCTTGTAAAGATGCAAGTGAGCATCTGTCTTCACTTGTAAATACAGAGGGTGATAAATTGAAAGATTATTTCCGTTTTTGGAAACCAACGGAAATATACGATTTAAAAAATAGGGCTTTCAATTATCTGAAGTATGAAGTGATTAATAAAAGTCGCGGTTCTTTCGTTTCTGTCTTTGACAAGAATCATATGCTAATAAGGAAACAGTTTGGACTGGCTAAATATGTAGTTGATATATCTGAAATAGAAATTAAAAATCCGTATAAAAGCTTTGAAGCTCTAACCTCTACTGAATGGCCTCAAAAAGAATATTCCCTACACAAGCTGCCGCCCCAAAACTACCGTCCGGAGCAGCAAGTTTTAGCTGATACTTTAAGAAACGAAGCTCGAGACTACGTTAATCAGACACACGGTTCTGATAAAACAGCCATTCCTTCCGAATGGTGTACCTATTGTGTTCACCGAGGCATGTGCATGGAACCATTCCTTGCAGGCGACTAAACATATTGTTGATTTAATACCTCTCGCAAGCTTGTTTGAAGGAGCGATAATTCATGTTAAAAGGATGCTACTATCGATGCCCAGTTATTATTGAAGATGGCGACGAAGAGTTTCCTCGCTTTTTCGTTCTCGCCCAGGTTATTGAATACAATGAACTGGCAGATGCTATCAAAGTAAAGATGCATGATCTTTTGGGGAGCGAGCAATACTATAGTAATATTTTTAAACATAATGTATTTCGGGCTAATGCTGTAACACGCTGTGAAGCTATCTCCGGGGGCACTGTAGAATGCTCCCTTGGACGTGGCACCATTGTAGCACGTACCGAAAAACCATGTAATGATTCTGAACCGTATTGGTATTGGATCAAGCTCTCCAACGGCAAAGTTATCAAAGAATGCGAAACCAACCTAAAAATCGAGTATTCCCAAATGAATTTCTCCCCTGTTAAACAGTTTCGCAATTACGAGTTTCAAAACCCCACATGGTTTTTGAATCATCTAAAAGTAAGTCGTAATGTACATTTAGTCAATAATGCAACATATGGCTTTAATGTTTTGGCCGGTTGTCGTGCCTTCCTGCTTCCTCACCAGATTAGTACGGTTGCTAGATGCTTTGAAACCATGCCAGTGCGCTACATGCTTGCTGATGAGGTCGGCCTCGGAAAAACAGTAGAAGCATGTTCCATACTTAGTATTTTATCCAGCGAAAACAAAAAGCTTCGTTCATTGCTTATTGTTCCTGGTGCTTTGGCGACCCAATGGAAGAATGAATTGCACTACAAGTTTAACCTTGAGGCCGATATTAATGAACCACTGTCTCCAATATGCATTATTCCATTGGAGGATCTCCCCTCTTCCACTGCAGCTTTATTGACTCCTTGGAATTTAGTAATAGTTGATGAAACGCATCGGCTTCTTACTAACGATGACTGTTATCATAGTATTCAATCTTTAAGTCGTCGTGTTAAACATATACTGCTCTTATCTGCGACTCCTATTCAAGACAGGAATGAAGAGTATCGTCGTTTGTTAGCTTTATTGAGTCCAGAACAGTATGCTGAGATGACACCAGAACGTTTTTCGTGGATGGTCAAAAAGCAACAGCGTGTACAAAGAACCGTAAATCAGCAATTAGGACGATTAGATCGATACGATGAATATAAAGAGATCATTGTTGATAAGTTAAATGAAATATCCGAAACTTTAGAAGACAAACCACTTCAAAGACTGATTGATTCTATAGATATCCATTCTGAGGATGATGGAATGGATGCTGTTAAGCAGGCGCTTGCATACATCTGTGAGAACTATAGAGTTGAACGTCGAGTCATTAGAAATCGCAGACAATTGATCTCTGAAAAAATGGCAAAACGTTCTTTATGGGAAGTTCCTTATAGACCATTATCGGCAAACGAAAACTATAATGAATCTGCTGCCATTCAGAATACTTTGTCATATTTATCGGAGAATGGTGAGGATAGCGAAGAATATGTCTTAACAACAGCCATACCTCTTCTATCCGCATTATTCAGTAGCCCCTGGGCTTTTGAGGAAATGCTCAAATCTCTAAAAATCCATGACAGCATCTTAACCGACAGTGCTGTCACATGGAAGCAGCAAGCAGAAAATGAACATGCTTTAGTTATTGAAGCATTAACCGAGGATCCTGATCTTATAAAGGGAAGATTGCTAAATGCCCTCAATTATATTGATCAGGAAACTCCTATTGTTGATGATAATTCTTTCAAAATGGTGGTTTTCACCGGTTTTACTGCAACCCTATCAGTGTTTCTTGACCTATTCAATAAATACTATAAAAGCACAGGTATTTATGCCGTTCCCTTTGGACGGAATATGTCTCGAGATTCACTGGAAGATAGTGTGTATTCATTTCAGAACGATCCACAATGCAAGGTGATTGTTTGCGATGAAACCGGAGGCGAAGGCCGTAATTTCCAGAATGCATCTGAGATCATGCATTTAGATATTCCCTGGAATGCAAACGCTTTGGAACAACGTATAGGTAGACTCGACCGTTTAGGTCGTGACTCAGATAAAGATGTAAAATCAGTTGTTTTATACACAATTGAAACTGTAGAAGAACAGCTCTTTAACATCTGGAAAAATGGCATGCGCTTATTTGAGCAATCATTAAGCGGTTTGGAAATTATTACAGGCGAACTTAACGAGCTTATTATTGATGCTCTTTTAGATGACTATTATACAGGACTGGTTAATGCTTTTGATGACATTGTAGAACAAGCAGAAGAAATGCGTGAAAGTGTCGAAGATGAGCAAGACTTCGACCTTGGTGCAACATTGTATAGACCAATGACGCAAGGAATTGAAAACGTTCTTTCCCTCTATGCATCTGAAGATGGTAACATTTTTGCAACCGCAATGATGGGATGGGGCCAGCAAGCAGGACTTACAGCGCAGCCACCGACAAAATCCGGATTAATAGAATTTAGAAGTGGTTCATTTAGTGTAAATGCAGCAAAGCAGTCATTATTTATTCCGCCGGATTGGAGCATCTATAACAATTCTGCTGTAATGCGTCGAGAAGGAAAACTATTAGGCTCGTTTAATAGAAAAACTGCTGCTCTACGTGAAGACATTCTTTTTTTTGCTCCCGGAGATCCTGTTTATGACGCCATAATATCGAATGCATTGGGATGCAGCAGAGGACGTTGCACTGCAATAGAAACTCGTGGTTCGTTTAATTATGATGGGGCAATCTATATTTATAACGTTGTTCCGCCCCTAGACGAGCTGTTAGAAAACAATATTGAATTACAAACTTTATCTCAGTATCGTATGTATCTACCCCTCGAGCAGATAATGGTATGCATCCCTCTTACCGCCAAAAGCCGAGAGATACCAGAGGAGATTGTTATTCACAAACTATTGAATATAAGGTTAAGTGAGGCTGGACATATCGGGCGTAGAAGTGCACGCAGGGGGATGATGTCTTCGTTAGAAACTTTTATTTCACGTACACCTCCAAGTGCTTGGGAACCCTTGGTTGATAAGATTTCTGCCAGTGCATATAAAAAGGCCTCTCTCATTATCGCCAACGAATCTAACATATCTGAAGCGCAAAAGGAGATGCAGCGTGTACTGAACGGTTATCAAGCTGAGTGTCTCTATTTCGAAAGAGATACGGCAATTGTAGAACAAAAGAAAGAAATCTTTCAAGCAACGTTGCGAGCATTGAAAAATGCAAAACCTGAACTGGATGCAATATGCTTCTTAAGGGTGAGATCGAATGGATAGCAAAGAAATATTACAACAGTATTTGACAGGCTCGATTCAGCCTTCAAGTGCTATCGCCGAATTAAATAAACTTATTGTTAATACATCAGACTCATCAAAATCACAGGAATCTGCTAAAGCCAGATATGTCTTGGGGTTTATTCATCGGCTCCGGCAGTACAAAGCTGGCGAAGCCTCCGCTATGGATATGCGTCTTAATATTCGAGACTTGGCTTTGATTCTTGGTCGATTGAAGCTGAATAATAATTTATATACATTAATAAAAGAGAGCACAGGGGAACTGGGCTTTCGTTGTGAAGAAAATAATCAGATTTCATGCGATCTAAAGATACCTCTGTGGTTAGAGCCATCGTCCTATGTCCGTGACGTGTACTCACTTCGACAAGATGGAACCATTGATTCAGAACGTCCTTCTGTTGGTGATAATACATTACGCGAGAGGACTGTTTTTCAAAACTACAAAAGCTTCGAACAAAAAATCGCTATACATACCGCTTTGAGACTTCCCGATGGTTTTACTCTCCTTATTTCACAGCCGACAGGCGGAGGAAAGAGCCTTGTAACCCAAATGTTAGCCTGTTCTACAGATGGGTTAACGCTGGTTATTGTTCCAACAGTTGCATTGGCCTTAGATCAGTATTATGCGGCAAAAAATAATCTTAAACAGTCTACTGGAATTTACTGTTACAGAGGAGAACAGTCTACTAATGAGCGAATAGCTATTATAAACGCAATCAAGACACAAAGCGCATGTATTTTGTTTACATCTCCTGAAGCAATTTTTAAAAACACGGAGCTCTACAATCTTCTTGGAAATGCTGCGCAAGATAATTATCTTAAAAATATTGTAATCGATGAGGCTCACGTTGTCCCTGATTGGGGGGTGTTTTTCCGTCCCGATTTCCAAATATTCTCTATTGCATTGCGAAAATGGAGAAATGCTTCCCATGAAGTAATACGAACATATCTTCTCTCTGCAACATTGTCTGACGATGTTGTTGAAACATTATTTAAGCTTTTTGGAACCGATGGAAAAAACAAGCAGGTTCGTTGTGATGCATTGCGTCAAGAGCCTCGCTTTTATTTCAATTCTACAAAATCAAGAACAGAACAAGTACAAAAAACAATAGAGGCAGTAAAATACTTGCCAAAACCAATGGTTGTTTACGTGCTTGAGCCTCGAGAAGCAAAAGAACTACAAGAAATCTTAAAATCGGAAGGATTTCGTAATATTCCTGTTTTTACAGGAGAAACAAAAGAAAAAGAGAGGGATACTATCCTCTCGGGATGGAAAAAACAGGAATATGACATCGTAGTGGCAACATCAGCCTTTGGAATAGGGGTAGACAAGCCAGATGTAAGAACTATCATACATGCATGCTGTCCTGAGAATTTAAGCCGATTTTATCAGGAAGTAGGTAGAGGTGGTCGTGATAGACTGCCCTCTATCAGTTTATTTATTCCGTATCAAAACAGATATGATGGAGAAGGTGATGTAAAAAGAGCTTTAGGACTCGTAAACAAACGAGTTCTTACAGTCAAAAGAGCTGTTATCCGCTGGAATAGCATGTTACACAGCCCATCTGCCATGATCAATGCAGATGAATGTATTTTGGATACGTCAACGCCTGCCTCTTCTATGACAGAGGAAGAAGCTGAGTATGCTGGAAATAGAAATGTTGCATGGAATATAAACTTACTACTATTCCTCTATCGGACAGGCTTCCTTGATCTTATAGATGCAACATATAACCATGATAAGAAAGCCTATTCTGTCAAAGTTAAATTGCTTCGTTTAAATGCTTTAGCAGATGAAGATGTTTTAACTAATGAGCTCACAGAACCACGAGAGATTGAATATCAGGCTCAAATGTCTGGTTATAGGATAATGAGTGAGTTGGTTGCCTCTCCCAAGCGAAAATGTTGGGGACGCATTTTTAAACATCTCTTTCCATTATGTAGAGAAGTTTGCAATGGTTGTCCCACTGATCCAAATGGAAGAATTACCACCGATGAAGTAATCAAAGTTCGCCTTAACCCGAATCTTGAGATAGCGCCTTCTGCCCCTAGCCGTAGATTATCACGCAGAATGGGCTCCTATTCTGAATTAATTGTGCGCCGAGATTCATCTGGGCCGATCAGTGATTCAGAAGTTGCTTCACTTGCTGAAAAAGCTTCATTGAATGGACTAGGTGCTTTTGTTGCTTCCAAAGAACTATTATCATCCCTGTCAACAGATTGTTTGGTATTTGATTATGATGAGTTCTTTTTTGCTGTGGCACACTGCCCATATTTATTTTCCGGCGGCCTGACTTGTGTTCTTGCAGGAGATATTTTTTTAAAGTCGACACTTTTAAAAAGCATTAAAAAACTTGAGGCTATGGGCTATCGATGCGTAGTGTACTGTAATGAAAACACTTTGTTTATGAGTAGCGGAAAAGCTATTAGAGAATGTGTCGATGGATACACTATTTCTTTAGACAAATTCTGATGGAGGTCCTATGTTTAAAACAAACCCAGACGGTATGAGAATGGAACCAACCCCAGAGCGGGTATATTCTGTTTGTCGGCTGGTTGCCCAGAAAAGCATAACCCATGAAGAACTTCGACAAGCTATGACTTTGGGGCAAAACGGTGACAAAGAAGTGGATCAAATCAACAAATCCCTAGCTGTTGCTTTAGAAGAGCTAAAAATACTGAAAACTAAGGATAATCTTCTGGAACTAGCAGTGGATCCTGCAGTTATTGATTCCCCGAAGAACTTCCGTCGTTATATCAACAACACTGCCCTGTTGAAGAAAGACACAACGTTTTTCCTTTTTACCAAATGGGTTATCTCTAAAAATGAAGAGCTTTTTCCTCTTAAAAGTTGGGAAACCATGGCAAAAGTATGTGGATCTGAAGTTCCTGAGCTATCTGGATTAAGTGAAAATGCAGCTCTTGGTTGGCGTTTCTGGGCTACATTTTTGGGTTTTGGATATCTAAGCGGTACGATGCTGATTCCCAATATGAAAATTCGTTTAGAAGACATTTTAGCAACATCATTTGCAGATAAATATGAGTACGATGTGGCAATAAGGGCTACTGATTTCATCAGCTGGCTATCTCCGAGAATGCCAGAGGTAGATATGACTGGAAAACTTCCTCTCGCTTTATCTGCTGGATTACGTACTTTACATGAATTAGGATTAATTAAGCTCGAAACCTGGAGAGACTCTAATCGAATCTTTCTATATCCAGTTGACGGTGATCCCATTAATGATTTCTCTCATATAACTGTCACAGAGGAGGTTAGATAATGAACTGGGAACAATACAAATCTGTGATGGAGCGGTATGCTATCAAAACCGATGATATGGCTACTGAGGATACATACTTCATGGCTACACATATGCCTTTTTCTCAATTGGCAGTATATGAAGGCGGACGCACTCAAAATCCCCCAAAATACTTTAGCGAAGACGAAATATTCTCACGTTTGATTTGTAATCCAGACAATGAACATCGGATGATAATAGTACGTGGAGATAATGGCACAGGTAAATCTCATCTTATTCGCTTTTTAAAGGCTAAATTCGAATCAAGTCCAGCAACGATTTATAATCCAGCTACTGAGCAGTTGATTTTCTTACGCCGTTTAAACAACTCAGTTCGGGGAGTGTTTTCTCAGCTTATCGAGCAAGATGTCATAAAGGACCCTTCAGTTGCCCAAAAGATCAAAAAATTTATTGATTCCTCAGACTCCAAGGACGAGGCAGCTTTCCTGACTGATATCCTATACTCATACATTGCTGCAGTTAGTAACGATCAATCCGGAGATACTTATAAACCTGTTATTTGTAGGGATATTGCCAGTTACCTTTCAGATAGCCGTGTAAAGGAACATCTACTTAGAGAGGGCGGCGCAATCTCCCGCTGCTATACCGTTATCACAGCTCCTAGCAATCAGGTGTTGAAAAACACAGAAGTGTTTACAGATGAGGATTTTGATGTTCGAAAAATAATTACTGCCGTCATCAAGCAAGGAGATCCTCAGGCCTCAGATTTTGCATCGACTATTAAGGGTGAAAAAGACGAAATACATCGCTTGGTTACTTATTTGAACCATTTTACAAGTGAAGTCGTAAAACGCTGTGCAGACATTTCCAGTGAGAGTACAAAAGCAGTTTTTGAACAGCTTCGAAAGGATCTAAAAAAACAAGGGAAAAATCTAACATTATTCATTGAAGATTTTACCGGATTTACAGGTATAGATTCCGAATTAATTACTGTCCTATCAACGGAACATGGGGGAGACTATGCCGATTTATGCCGTGTAACGTCTATCATTGGTATTACTAATGACTATTATGATCAGTTCAGAGATAATTTTACCGATCGTGTAACACACCAAATTAGCGTTACGGATGACTCTTTCAGCTCAAAAGATTTTTTGACTCAAATGGCTGCTCGTTATATCAATTCTATTTATTGTGATCCGAAAGAATTGCATGCCTGGAATGAGCAAGGCGCTTCTTTTGAATCTTTACCAATCAATAGATTTAAACCGCCATGTGCTTGGGAAACAGTAAAGATAGGTGATCATGAAACCACTATATATCCTTTTAACCAGAAAGCCCTGATTACACTATATGAAAACTTACCTGTCAAAAGCCCTCGCATGTTCCTCAAAGAGGTTATAAAAGCTCAGTTAAAAGAATTCTTTGATGGAAAAATATATGGTGATGGCTGGCTATTTCCGTTAAATCCGGCTAACGTTCAAATGAGCAAGGATCCACACAGCTCTGCTATCGACCGTATAGAATCATTCTCTATTGATGACCGAAACAGGTTAAAGGCTATTTTTGCCATTTGGGGCGACGGATCTGCTTCTGGCGTAAAGGAGCCAGATGGCACCATATTCTTCGGTGGCATTAATAAGAAGTTTTTTGAAGATATTGGATTATCAGCATTTAGCGGAATTGGAGATATAAAGGTCTCTGGTGCCTCTTCTAAAGATAATACAGGGGAACAAGGAGGCTCGAAGCCGTCTGTCACTCCTGCTACCCCTCCCAAGATTGATGAAGCAACAAAAAGCTATCTCAAGTACAAAGATGATATCAATGGATGGTTTATTAAAAACGATGTCTTAAAATTCGATCCAGATTATAGAATGTGGCTTCGAGACTTTGTTAAAGGTAATGCTACACAAGGAGGTGCGATTAATTGGCAGGACATAGGAATTCCTGCTTATATTGCTGAGCAACGCCTTGCAGATTTAGGAGTATTCTATATTACTGATCAAAGCACTCCTTTAAATACCGATAAAGCCATTGTTATTGTCGAGAGAACTACTTTGGGACGTGATACTCTCTTGGCGTTAAATGAAATGAAGTATGCCAAGGGGTGGGATTTTGAAGGAGCCGCATACTATCAGCAACGTCTTATAACATGGCTTGAACAAAACCGATCAACAATTATTGCCAATGTTACTGCGTCTGAATCTGAAGGCCAGAATCTGCCAGTTATAGAATGGTGTCTTGTGATTCAGTACTTTAAAGCGCTAATATACGGATGTAAATTAGACCGGAGTAATGATTATACGTTGTTGAACTCATTATTGTCCGATTTCACCCATAACGAAAATGAAAGCAACAAGCGTGAAACTCGTGAATGGGAAGATCTAATTCAATTTGTTAAAAACCGAAAATCCGAATTTGACAGTGCACAAACACTACTCTGTAGATCTGTTTCTACTACGCAGGGTGCTGTTCATTATGCTGTTGATACCAGCAGAGCTTCTTGCTATAGAACAGATGAGTTGCTTTCTATATTAAACAAACTCAAAACAAATAACTGGGATATTGAATCGGAACTTCCTGATAATATTCCAGACAAACACCTTCTTTATAATCAAGCTGCTCTCTTGAAAAGGCTATATCCTAGTATTACAAAAGTGGTAAAGGCTGAAACTGATACAGCGGCACGAGTTATATATAAGCTTGAAGAATATTTGGGAACATTAAATGAAGAAAACTTGTTACAGGCTTTAAATGCAATTCAAAATCTGTTTTCTGTATTTTCAGCAAACGGCATTATTGGAAGTAATGACATTCGTAACAGATATGAAGCCTCTCCAATTGATACAACTAAGACAATACTTCGGCTTCTTAGTATATTTGAAAAAGCAAAAGGACTACCTGCTGCGAATCAGTTATCTACCTATTCAGGCAATGCTCTACATAAGCTTTCAAATTTTTTACGCGACTTACAAACCATCGCTCAATTGGCAGAAAAAGAAGAAGCAACTGCCAATAAGGATCTAAGCAAGATAGGCGGTATCGATGGAATAAATGATCTGTCTGCTGCTGCTCTTGATTCAATGAAGAAGCTCTATGATTATGTTGAAGCAATGGAGGTGTGTGATGTTACTGACTGAAACAATTCGAAAAAGTACAACAGCCATTTTGCTTCGTCGAACCGCCAACGATAATAAGGTAAAAGCCGAATCATATTTTAATGCCTTGACGAAACTAGATCAAACAGCTAAATCCATCGGAGAAACCCTTTCATGCGCTGTAGAAATGAAGACAAAAGGAATAATTAATGCTCCGATTGTTAGTGAAGCAGTTAAAAGTGATTTGCTCTCTTGTATAGACTCATGCGGTAACGGAGTTTCACCTGAATCAGAAGATCAGCTTACTATAGAAACCGTTAAGCTTCTCCAATCTAAAGGAGATGCAATAGCTGCAACAATGAAAGTCACTTGGAAAAGCGCTGCAACTGAGTATGCTAAAGGTCCCACCGGATATCTCTCTATGATCGCTAATCTAACTGATAATCCGAAGCAGGCAAAAGATCTAGTTGAGCGTATTAATAAAACAACTGCAGGTGATCCTTCTATTAAAGCAATCTCTAAATTAGTTGAAGATGTTGCTACTGCAGAAAAGATTACCGAAGACTTCTCTATCAGCCCCAAAATCGAAAGTTTTCTTAAAAAGGTCTCTACTCAGCATGCAACAGTTGCAGATTTAACTCCTGATGTTACAGCCTGGCTTAAAGAGAAACGACTCATGGGCAAATTAAAAGTTCGGTTCTGATAATACTATGAGGTACTGAAATGGATTATACACAAACGATTAAGCCAACCATTAACCCTGCAAACGCAACATTTTATAAGTTATTTGAAGAAGATAAATCAGCTATTTACTATATTCCTAATTTTCAGCGCTCATATGCATGGGATGTTAATCCGCACGTCACACAGTTTCTTACAGACTTGAACGATTGCTATGAAATTGAGAAACTTGAAGGCGAAGCCTACCAACACTTCCTTGGTCAAATAATCTTGCGCCATGCCGTGGAAAAAGAAACTGGAAATGACCATAGATATGAAGTTATTGACGGGCAGCAAAGGCTCATTACTTTCATGATGATGTGTATTACATTTTATAAGCGTGTTAAAGCCATTATGAAAGTAAATCGTTCTTTACACGACAGATGTGACAGTATTCTTAAATCCATTTTTTTAATCGTATACCATGATGGACAGCCTCGCTTGTTGCTTTCTAAAAAGGATCAACATTATTGGGAGGATATAATTGATAAATATTTGCAGTTTTCAGATATTGATATCACTGCAAGTAACATCATTTCTCATAAAAAAATAAAGGAGGCCCTTGAAGCTATTGACCTGTTTCTATCTTCAAAATGTGACGGAAAAGATGATAACCAACAACTAAAATTTTTAGAGGACTTGTATAATGCATTAAAAAATAGAATGCATCTTATTACCGTTACGAGTGATCCGACAGAATATATGTTTGCTCTATTCCAAACGGTAAATGACCGCGGACGTCTTTTAACTAATGGAGAGCTCTTACGTGCAAAAACATTAGAAGCATTGAAAAATGATGTAGAGAAACAGCAACGGGCAGAACAATGTTGGGATGAAATTCTTTCAGATGATGAAAAGCAAACGAATAGCATACTAGAGTGGTGTTATATTTCTTATGTTGGTAAAACACCAGCAAGTAATCCTTCCCTTTTTCATCAATATGTTTCCAACTATTTTGGTGAAGCACAGAAACGCCATGTAAACGATACAGAGATGGATAGTTTACTGTGCAAAATCATCACACTTAAAGAAGATGTTCTAATTTGCAGAAAAATCAAATCTGGAGAGTGGCCGTTTTCTGATGACGAGAGACCAGAGTGGCAGCGAAGCAGATTAAAAGAGCTTATCTGTCGATTACGCCACACAAAAGCGATTCCGGTCTTGTTGAGTGCTGCTGTTAATTGTAGAAATCTTGATATAAGTGAAAAGCAAGCTGGTTATGATACTTTTTATAGTATTCTTGATATAATTGACCGTTTTTATTTCTTGTATATCAAAATATGCCAGCTTGATGAAAATAATTTTGCTGATTTATACAATACTGCTGCGCTAGATTTTCGTAACGACACTTCGATTGACGTACATGCATTTGCAAAGAAACTTTGGGGTAAAGCTAAAAGTGGAAAATGTATGGAGATTTTTGATGAATATCTTTCTAAGCAAATATATGCCACAAAGAGAACTCATGTTACAGAAACACATCTCCTATATTTGTTAGAAATATATTACGTTGATGATGTGAACACTGACTTTACTTGGACAAGTACATTGGACGATGCCGTTAATATCGTCCCTGAAAAGCTCTCTATAGAGCATGTATATCCTAAAGGAGCCAAGGGCCAAGCGATAGATGACAATCTGGAGCCGTATAAGCATCATCTTGGTAATCTTGCATTATTGGGAAAAAGAGGTAATACAGACTTAGATAATAAACCATATGCAGAAAAGAAGAAATCATATGATACATCATCATTCAGATTAACGCGTTCATTATCTAAATATAATACATGGGACAAAACATCATATTTAGAACGCCAACAATTCTTAGAGAACTTGGCCAAGAAGGTGTTTGACTTATCATTAACTTAAAGGAGACGAAGTATTAAATGACAGTTTTAGAAGCTATCAAACAAGTACTCCTCGAAAATCCCTCAGGATTGACATGCCGAGAGTTAACTGATCTTATCTTAGGCCGAGGATTGTATTCCTTTAACACCGCCAATCCAAGTAACATTGTAAATCACGAACTTCGTAAGCATTGTGAAGGGTTAACCTTTCCATCAGCCCACCCTGTAAAATACTTTACTATTTCTCAAGCGTCCGGAAAAGGCAATAAAGCTGTTTATCAACTCATTGACAATACGGCCATATCTTCAGAAGAAGGTACTGTTCACTCGACCAATCATGAAGAGATGTATATTGACTCGGCTTCTTCGGATCTTCTTCCCGTGGAGAAAATGGCAAAGATGTATAAACAGCATTTAAAGGAAACTCAAAAGCAGTTGATTGGTGCGATTTTAGATAACCCGCCTGCATTCTTTGAAGAGCTTGTCGTAAAACTACTCTTAAAGCTAGGTTATGGATACAATCAAGATGCTGGTATGGTTGTTGGCAAATCACATGATGGTGGAATTGATGGTATTATAAATGAAGATGCGTTAGGACTTGATAAAATATACATACAAGCAAAAAGGTACGTTACATCTCAAAGCATTGGCCGGCCTGAACTGCAAGCATTTGCCGGCGCAATGATGTCTGGTGGCGTTAATAAGGGGGTCTTTATCACAACTTCATCGTTTACTAAGGCAGCCCGTGATTTTACCATTCAACAGAGCGAAAAGAATATATCATTAATTGACGGTGATATGCTGACTCGCTTAATGATTCAGAATGAAGTCGGGGTACGCTCTATCCAATCCTATGACGTATATGAAATAGATTCAAATTTCTTTAGTCTGGAATAAAAATGCAACATAGGCTGAGGTTTCCCCCATTCCTCAGCCTATTGCGTTTTGCGCCGCCTAGTGGCCACCAGTGCGTTTGCCAGTGGCCACTCGGCGTTGCCAGTGGCCGGGGTTAATCAGCCACTTTTCGTTCAATCATAACGATGTAG
>OCTX011617409.1_pt1 | contig 20334 bp, 19 predicted proteins | sample 1539691 | NCBI WGS metagenome assembly OCTX01 (sample SAMN02144231, study PRJEB22623) | gut metagenome | biome: sheep rumen | host: Ovis aries | place: New Zealand
TTTCGAAATAACCAACTCCGTAACCTACTATTGGACTTTCTTTTATCATTCCAAATGCCATATGATAGTGATCGTCTCTACCATTACTTGCATCACCCATCTCTGACCTTTGTGATAGCTTTACCAAAGCTTTCACCTCACTATCAGAAAAGTTGTCTAATGAATTACCAATAATAGTTTCCGAATTTTGATATAACCAGAATAGAAGTACAACACCGCCTAAAAGTGTAACTAATCTAAAGCGTCGCGTCATTTTTCTGAGAATGATGAATAATATGGCCACAAATACCACAACAAAAGCCCCTCTTGTTCCACAATCAATAAATACTACATAACTACTGGAAATAAGAATAAAGAATATCGTTTGATAGATCCAGTGATGACCTAAAATTTTCTGCTTTTCAAAAACAGAACGATTTACAAGGAAAATAATACTTGCTACAATTGCTGGTACATATCCATATGCGATACCCATCTGCAGACTCCAAAATTCTGTTGAAGAAAGGAATGCATCTCTCTTGAAAAGGAAATAAACTATTAAATCGACAGCAATAATTAGGAGTAGATATTTCAAAACAAGGCCTGTATTCTGTTTTGCACCGACTACAAACATTGCTGTTGTCCCAAAAGTCAAGAAATAAACCAATCGTTCACCCGGTTCATCTACACCATTGAGAAATAATGATATGCCTAACAGGAACAGAAAGCATATAAACGATATCACAGATTTTCTGGTTATTATTAAATTCTTCTTGTTAAAAGATACAGTTAATAACAACAGCAAAGCCATCACTAAAACAGACACCATCGGTATCTTTACAAATACCGTTGATATCGAACAGATACTGCCTTCCGTAATTACAGAAGCTGTCAGAAAACTGTTGATTTTTATTTTCCGGTCGTAATACTCCATCTAGAATCTTATTATTTGAGAAGCAATTTCCTTTTTGGAAAACTCCTTTACAGGATGATACTCCTTTGAAATCTGTACAATACTATTAATTGCCTTTATTATTGCATCTTTATTGTTCATCGCAAACACATAGCGATTGTATTTCTCAAATTCTTTCTTCAAGAGTTCACAATCACCATCTAATATAAATAAAATCGGTTTATTTGTACCAGAATATTGATAAATCTTTCCTGGTATCTGTCCTCCATGCAAATTACTGAGATGAACCAGAATATCACCCTCTCCTTCAGCTTTTTCTACTTCCTCGTATGGCTGACGTGGTTTAATGGTCATCTTGTAATTTGAAAGCAATTGCAAATCTGATCCACCGTAAATTACAGCTTTAACGCCATCCATTTCTCTTATAGCTTCATAAAAAGGAGCTATATTACGCACCCTTGAGTTGTAATCGCCACAATAGACAAGTTTTACAAGTTGTTTATCTTTTAACACACCATTATCTGTGATTATTTCCCTATTGTAAGGAATAGGATGATATTCCATCTTATTAGAGAATAAAGAATAACGTTCTTGCTGTTTCTTTAGTGTAAGTTTTGATACATAAACAACCTTGTCTGCTCCGGAGATTAGTCTTTCTTCTTCTTTATAAACTACTTTCTTGTCAATTGAAGCGGGTAATGTAATGTCATCATAAAAAGGATCACCCCATATCTGAATCCATTTCCCATGAAAAGATTCTCCCTGTTCCATAAGGAGTTTCTCAACAAACAAGTGGGAAGACTTGGGGTCGGACGAAGAAATAATATAATCATAGTTACCACTCTTCAAATCTACCTCATTGGTATGACTAACAATACCACTCAAATTGTCGTAAATAGACTTCTTTTCAAATAAGCCTATAGCTTTTACATATAATGGGCGGAGAAACTTAAATCTTCGTCCTACCTTAGCTAAAGATTGTACTCCTCCTAATTCTATATACTTACATCGTACTCCTGACAATTCCATACTAGCATCAAAAGCCATATGATTCTTATCCGGGACTGTTGTAGCTAAATCAACATGATACCCATTTTCAACTAGGCCCATTATTGTTGCTTTGTTCCTTATAGACGATGATGTATTTATCTCTAATGGTCTGGATACTACATACAATATATTCATACACGTACTTTATATGATTTAGTCATTTTCTATTAATACAAAACTTATCAATCCTATTACGAATTACTGAAGAAGTTGCAATATATAACCTATTCCAGTCTGATTTAAACAAAAAGAATATCGCGGTGATACAACCTGCAAGCAATAAAAACTTATAATTACCATCTACACAAAAAACAACAGAAACTATTATTAGAAGCAGATGGACAACAATCAACCTTAATGTATCATATTTCAAATCAACAAATCTCTTCACGTGTATCAGTCTGACAATTAACATCACAAGAAAGCTTGTCATAGTGGCCAAAGCTGCTCCAAAGATGCCCAAAGAGGGAATCAAAAAATAGTTTAAGAGTATATTTAGCACTGCTGCTATAACTGTCGAGAAAAACATTACCTGAGTTTTCTTACAAGCTCGAAAAACCGCTGCAATAAAGCCTGCATATGAGGAAAATAATGATGCTAATAATAAAAAAGGAACATATTTCCAGGCCACATAAAATTCTTTTGAAAATAGAATGGATGCTAACGGTTTATTTAATATAATTACAAAAAGAAAAGCTAAAACACTAACTAATACAAAATTTTTGAATACACTTGAATAAAATATGCTCTGCTGTTCTTTATTATCATTTTCAGCAGAAGATATGGCTGATATATGCCATGCCATGGAGAAAATGGTCGTCAATGTTGTCATGAGCGTAGGAATCTTATGAGCAACGCTATATAAGCCATTGTCAGAAGATGAAAGCATTCCTGTTATCATGTATTTATCAACTGAGGTATTTATCCACCATGCAACAGTTGAAAGAACTAAAGGCCAGCTATATATAAGCATTTCTTTCAATAGTTGCCAATTAAATGACAAGATGAATAAGCTCCAACCTATACCTTTTGAAAAAACAATTAATAGTATTTGACAAGCATATCCGACAATCATGCTTAACAGAAAGCCTGATACTCCCATTCTAAATACTACCAGAAAGACAATGTTAGATACTAAGTATATAAAAGTCTGGAGAATACTTGAAACAGCAATTAGTTTTACCTTATCAACACTTTTAAGATAGTTAATTAATATTTCGTTTAATGCAGATAGAAAAAAAAGAAGCACAAGATAAGTCCAGTACAGACCAATTCCCTGCCCAATATGCCTGCAAAGTGGCGTTAGTACTGCCAGTAAAAATGTTGATACATAAACAAATAGCAGACTATTTGAAAGTACATGTCGTTTTGATAGATTTTTGTCAAAAGCGAACCGCAGTACGGACTCCGACATTGAAACAGTCAAAATTGGAACTAACAAATTGACCGTTGTTAGAACAAGATCGGCCGTACCGTATTCCGCAGTGGATAGTACGCTTGTATACAAAGGCACAAGAAGAAATGATAATGCCTTTGAACCAAATCCACTTATAGCGAATATAGTTGTATCCTTAAATAACCTGTTATAGCGCTGATCCATGACGTTTGTTTATAGAATCTACCTGATTCTTCAACACAGCTAGAAATTCATAGAAATAATTTCGTTCTGAATCGACAGCCTTTTCAATAGCAGACTTATCCGGATTGTTTATAAAATATTCAAGCTGATTGCATAGTGCTTTGCCATCATTAAACAAATCCTTTCCACCTTTGAAATAATGATTCATTAAATGCATTCTCTGGTACAAATCCTCTATTTTGGTAAGATGCTCCTTTGAACTGCTATTCCATAAATCTATGCTTATAGTAGGTACTCGGTTTACAAGGGAGAGTAATGATCCATGGAAATAATTGGTCACCGTTACTGAGAATAGTGAAAATATTTGTGCCCATTCTATTGGAGTCAAATCCCCTATATAAATATCAGATTGCTTACATTTGGTATACACTGAAACTATTTTGTACTTATTTCCCAAATTCCTTCGTATCATATTACAGATACTGTTCCCTCCCATTATGCCTATTACCTCATCGTTTTCTTTTATTCCTGCTTTACGAAATTTTTCTCTTATTCTATCAATGTTCTTTGGAAATGTTTGTAAATTTGTAAGTAATGTGGGATCACAATTATGGCGATAATCCAAATGGCATTTCTGTAGAAAGATCTCAGTTGCAACGTCTCTCACACCACGATATGCAAAATCTGACAACGTATCTTTTATATAATCTATTTTGTATGATGGTGTTGTTGGATAGTATAACCTGTCTAAAGTTGCTGCATAGCTCATTTTTATGCAATTAAGTCCTTTCAGGAAATATATATTAGGAAAAGGATATCCAATTGTCTCCCAAACACAATCACTACCCACAATAATTAAATCGTAGCGCCCTTCTAACCAAGATTTCACTTCTTTCACATCGTCTGTAATCAGGTTTTGTTCAGACAATGGAAGAAAGGAATAATCCTCTGCAAATGCGTTATTGAGAACCTTCTGCCTTTGCATTTGCAACGGATCAAGAATTGCTTTAATTATAAATTTTACTTTATCTTTTGCGTTATTCTCTCGTGCATAATGTTTAAACCAAGAATCAGAATAATTATTTTTTGCAGTTTGAGTTTCATAATCTATTACCTCAACAACATCATTGGGAAACTCTTGTTTCAAACGGTTCGACAGAGCATAACATTGCATGAAAGCCCCGTAATTGATAGACCTATGAAAAGTCAAAACACCTATTTTTGCCATTTTCTTGTTTTTTTAATGCCACTTATTCCACTCTTGATCTATGACATCCTTGGGAACAGAAAAAGTACGCCTTTTAACTGCCCTCATTATATATATCAAAAAAGATTTGACAGGACTAAACTTTTGTTTAAAAATATACCCTTTAAATAAGGTTCCGCCGAATCGTTCTTTGAACAGTTGGATTCCATGATATTTACTATCGGAATCTTCATTAATCCTACATCCTACAAAACTGAATTCATGTACTCCCTTTTGCTTCATTAAAAGCATACATTTCCAAAGTAATAAGTTCATAGCACCTGTCGAAGGTCGGTCGGCACTCGCTGCGAACATATAATAGCACCTCTTTTTGTCGTATAGCAAAATGGTTCCTCCCTGGGGCTCCCCGTTAAGGTAGGCTATAGCCATCAGCGAATGATGGGGCATCGTTTTAAGGTAGTTTCCGTAATAATCAGAACCGAGAGATTTCCCACCGCTACGTTTCCATGTAAACTCATCTAATTTTATATAATCACTTATTTGATCGGGGGTACATTCTTTGATGACAACACCATCTTTCTCTGCTTTTCTAATTACATTACGATGCTTACTGTGAACATTTGCCCATAATTCATCTTCTGTCAAAGTAAGGTCTACAATATGACTTCCAAAGGGTATCCATTTACTCTTTGTGGGATAAATATCAAAAGTTGAGGTTGCATTAGCAGCATCTACGCTATCTACTTTTATCTTAGTTTTAATCTCTTCTATAGCTTTTTCAAGAAACAACAATTTCTCATTCTTGTTGTCAATTATATTTCCAATATACAAGATTTCACAGGGGAATGATGCCGTTCTATAAAAATAAAGCTTCCTATAAACTATGGGCAACAAATAATTATGATCCCAAAGATAATACACTTCGCTTCCTTCAGAATGCACATATTCTATATACTCGCTAGTTACAAAAACACTCCCTATATGCTTTGCTATATCTGGAACAATTCCTTTTACTATGTTCATATTTATTAATATTGATAAATGTCTATCTGTTTCTACTTTTTCTATATATCTAAATTAGGTTCTCAAATTGTGCTACTTCTTTCATTGTTACAAAACGAATGTTTTTGCAAGTAGATTTAACCTGCCTCACAAAATTAACAGTATTCATCACTATTTCCGAACTAGAAATTTTAGGATGCGCAATAACGGCTATATATAATTCTTTTTCGTCTGCCTCTTTTTCATAATGGCGTGCTATCTTCTCTAATGCATTAGCGTGTAGAGAATCATTAGTAAAAAGAACAGGAGTCGCAATAGACGCTTTAATTCTGTCGACGATTGTATAATTTTTTTTACTAACCGAAGGTGTGCTCAATCCTTTTCTTGGAGGCAAATGAAGCTTTGGCATACAATGGGTTAAAATCCACTTTTGAGGGATGAGACCATAAGTTCCTATCGGTATTTCGTACATTCTATCTTTCTTATCGGTTTCCTTAAGCATATTATCGCCATCAAAAAACCAGTTTAATTTTGACGGTGTTATCGTATAATCAAATTCTTGTGCATAAGTTTCTTTTTTTAATCCCTTACAAACAGAACTATCTATTTTTATCCCGAGTTCCTGTAATGTTACCGTAATATCTTTCACTGGAGTATAACAAAAACCTCCCGCCCTGAAAGCGCAACAATGATAGTTAGGATTATCCCCAGCTAAATCATCGAGTTTTATTTTAGATTCTCTGATAATATCTGCTACATTATCAAATGATTTCAAAGCATAATAATGATTATTGAAACTCCACTCTCCTTCCTTATACATTGCTTTATACCAAATCGGATGTATATGCAACTGAACATCATGGCCTGCATTTAGCAAATAATTCACCTGTTCTTTTACCATTTTGGGGAACTCCGTCAATCCTAATTTGTTATAAGCTATTATTGATGGCGTATCTACAAAGAAAGTGGCACCTACCCCTTCATTGGACAATGCTTCGGCAATTTTATAGGTAGGATCTATAAGTACCTCCTTTTCAGAAGCGAAAGCCTTATTAAAAAAGAGTTCATAGTCGTATGTTAAAAGAATATTAAGCATAATCTTTTTTTGTATTAATAATTATTATATAATTCTAATGCTTTTCCTAGAAGGAATAGAGCCCTTTGTATATCTTCTTTTTTCAGCACGTATGCCAGTCGTACCTGATTCTGCCCCATCCCGGAAGTTGAATAGAATCCCGCTGCCGGAGCCATCATAATAGTCTCACCGACACATTCTTCAGGAGTATTCTCATCCTTCCAACAGAAATCCGTCAAACACCACGAACAAAACGTCTCAGCATCCTCAACCGGTATCTTGGCCACCGTATAGAACGCGCCCATTGGTACGGGCGTATAGCAACCATCTATCCTGTTCACACCGTCTATCAGGCATTTCCTCCGCTCCACATACTCATCATACATTTCCCGCGAGTAATTCTCTGTTCCCTCGATAGATGCCTCTGCTATAATCTGTCCTATCAGCGGTGGTGACAGCCTCGCTTGACAGAACTTCATCACTGTATTCCTTACCCGCTCATTCTTAGTGATTAAAGCGCCAATACGTATACCGCACTCCGAATAACGTTTAGATACGGAGTCTATCAGCACCACATTCTGCTCTATTCCCTCCAAGTGCATGGCGGAGATATAAGGTGATCCTGTATAAATAAATTCACGGTAAACCTCATCGGAGAAGAGATACAGATTATATTTTAGCACCAAATCCCGTATCTGGTTCATCTCCTTCTGAGTATAAAGATAGCCCGTGGGATTGTTCGGATTGCAAATCAGGATTGCCTTGGTTCTGTCTGATATCAGTTTCTCAAACTTCTCCACCTTGGGCAGACAGAAGCCTTCTTCAATGGTTGTGGCCACCGTCTTAATCACCGCGCCGGCAGAAACGGCAAACGACATATAATTGGCGTATGCAGGCTCCGGCACAATAATTTCATCGCCTGGATTCAAGCAACTCATAAAGGCAAACAACACGGCCTCACTACCACCGCAGGTGATAATAATCTCGTCCGCGCTCAGTTTTATCTGGTAGCGATCATAGTAGTTCACTAGAGCTTTACGCAGCGAGCGATAGCCCTGTGACGGACTATACTCCAGAGTTGTCCTATTTACGTGTTTCAATGCCTCTAAAGCCTTCTTTGGCGTTGGAAGATCTGGTTGACCGATATTCAGCCGATATATCTTCACCCCTCTATCTTCCGCCGCATATGCCAAAGGGGCCAGCTTTCGGATAGGTGACGCTGGCATCTCAACTCCTCGTTGAGATATTTGAAGGTCTGCTTTCACAAAGCAACGCTATTAAGCTTAGATATGATACACTCCATCCAATGGGCAAATGTTGTGACAGTCGAGGATAACCTTACCTTTCAGCTTATCCCAATTCTGCTTGATATGGTCGTGCTTTACCATAATTACAACCATATCCACCTCATCCAAGAACTGGTCAAAGTCCAGAATCTGGTTCTTAACAATCTCTTTCTGTGTGAAGAAAGGATCGAAGCTCTTCAACGGACGTGCAAGATGACGCTCCTGAATGTCAATCATCTGGAGTGTAGGACTCTCACGAACATCATCTACATTTTCCTTATAAGTAATACCGTAGAGACCAACACGACGGTTGTCCGTAATGTTGTGCTCTTCCATGATTTCGTGGATACGCTCAAGCACAAAGACAGGCTGATAGTCGTTGGTCTTCATAGATTCATCAATCACTTTGGCGAGCTGAGGATAGTCCCCAACCAAGAACCAAGGGTCAACAGAAATGCAGTGACCACCTACACCAGGACCAGGCTGGAGGATGTTCACACGGGGATGCATGTTACAAATCTTGATAATCTCATACACATCCATATTGTCGTGACGACATATCCTGCTCAGTTCATTAGCAAAAGCAATGTTCACAGCACGGTAAGTGTTCTCAACAACCTTGGTCATCTCAGCAGTGCGAATGTCGGTTACAACAATCTCACCCTGGCAGAACGAAGCATAATACTCCTTCACCTTCTCACCGATTTCTCGACTGTCAGCACCGATAGTGCGGTTGTTGTGCAGCAATTCATAAACCATGTTACCCGGGATAATACGCTCTGGGGCATGAACCAAGTTAATGTCCTCACCAATCTTAAAGCCATTTGCCTCAATCACTGGACGCACAAACTTGTCAATAGTACCAGGAGAAACTGTAGATTCTACCACGACGGTAGCACCCTTCGGGCAAACCTTCATCACTTCTTTCACAGCTGCTACTACATAGCAAGCATCAACTTTCTTAGAGAATTTGTCGTAAGGGGTGGGAACGCTGACGATGTACATGTCAGTCTTCTGGTACTCAGTGGTGAACTTAATACCTGCCTTAACAGCAGAAGCAAACAACTCATCAAGGCCATCCTCCTTGAAGGTGGTCTTACCTGCGTTCAAAGTGTTTACTAACTCTTTGTTGTAATCTGTACCAATGACCTCTACTCCATGAGAAGCCATCATCAATGCAGTGGGCAATCCAATATAGCCCAGTCCAATTACATTAATCATAATAATATATATTTAAAATAATTGATTTATTAACTCTTTTGTAAACCTCTCTGCGCCTTTGTCATTCATATGAATACTATCAAAAAAGTATTCATTATTATGAACAAAATATTCATCAGATGAGAAATCCAAAAAGGGAACACCGTATTTGTCAGCCAACTCTTTAGCTATTGTCACATATTCAGAATCGGCATTAATCCAATAAGGAGATATTGCAAGAATCAAATTGCTGTTTTTCGCTAATTGAATAAAAAGTTCTGCATATTTCAATTTCAACGAATCAACAGCGCCCTCCGATTTTACAACTTTCTTTATTTTATGCGGGTTAAATACTTTTTTTGTAGGAACAAAGCCATTTATGCTGTTTTCTCTTGAATTCGGATTTAGATAATTGAGAATTATTTCATTGCAAATATGATTATAGCAATACATTAATGAAAGTGTCTTGTACCTTTCTAATGGATCCACATCTACCAGCACATCAAAAACTTCCTTATTATTTCGATAAGGGCGAAGTTCTGTAATATATCGAGTATTATCTCCATCTGCGAAATCTGCCGGAGGGTAAATGTCATAAATAATCATCTTGGGGGTATACCTTTCCGTTATGGCTTTCAACAGAACATAATTATAAATAAAGCCTTGTCCGCTCTTCCCGCAATTGTAACACGACATTCCTAATGAATCTGATAAAATACGAGTATCATAATGCCTATATGCCCTTGAAGATCCAAAAACCAGAATATCGTGATCCACTTGATGCATTATGTAGCCACAACCAGCTTCAGTCTCACTGATTCTGTCCAAATATGATAAACCGATTCCAATCAATCTATCAACGAGAAATAATATAATGGCCAATACTGATAGCTTTATTGCGAGCCGCTTCATCTTTAAAAATTAGCATAGATAAACTGACCAGAATCAAGAACGCCTTGAGTAATAATAATGACGAGCAACATGATGTATGTCATCCACCTTATTACAGGGCTCGGGTTATTGAGAAGGGTTATCTTATTGGGCAACAATTCATCCACCAAATCTTTAATAATAACTACGAATGCAAAACATATTATCACAGAAGACGGACTCTCAAAATCAGAAAAACCGACATTGGTGATATATTTATATATAAAAGACACAGAATCAGTAAGAGTAGGCATTCGAAACAGCACCCATGCGAAATTTACGAATAGAAATGTTATGAGGGTCTTTACAAATCTGGCCACTCTCCCTTTAATGCTTATGTGTTCACTTAGAATCCTTTCAATGATTATCCACAATGCATGCGTTATACCCCAAACAAGAAAAGTCCAGTTTGCTCCATGCCACAAGCCACTAATCATGAATGTAAGGAGAAGATTTCTACATGTTTTTAACTTACCTTCCCGGCTTCCTCCTAAGGGTATGTAAACATAGTCTTTGAGCCATGTTGATAAAGATATATGCCATCTTTTCCAGAATGCACCAACACTCGATGAGAAATATGGGCGTCTGAAGTTTTCAGTAAGGTCAAACCCCAATGATTTACCAACACCCAGTGCTATCAATGAATAGCCAGCAAAGTCGCAATAGATTTGAATGGAATACATAACATTTGCCACAAAACAAGTTATTCCAGAATAAATTTCATAATTATTGAAAATGGAATCCACATACAATCCGGCGCGATCTGCAACAACCACTTTCATGAACATGCCCCACAATATCATCTTTAATCCGTCAACAGCTTTCGAATAATCAAAAAAGGGTCTTCTATTTTTGAATTGGGGCATCATCAAAGAGGCTTTGTTAATAGGTCCCGAAACTAGAGAAGGAAAAAACGATATAAACAAAGTGTAGTCAAGAAGGCCTTTTTCAACTGGAATCCTATGGTAATACACATCAAAGACATAGCCAATTGCCTGGAGAGTGAAGAAAGAGATACCAACAGGAATAGCCCAATTAAGACCTGGCATGTTTAAAGATAGTCCGAAAAGGGATATAACGTCATGTACAGAATCATTAATGAAGTTATAATATTTAAACAGAAGCAATGGCAAAACAGAAAGCGCGCCCCCCACCATTAAAGTTATTTTTCGGGAATCCCGATATCTGTCAACCATTATTGCTGTGTAATATGTAACAATAGTAACTCCTAAAAGAATCAGTGCATAAAAAGGGATAAAACTGACATAGAGAAAATAACTAACCGCTAACAGGAAAACATTTCTGGCCGTATGATATTTTGACGGTATAAGGTAATACAGCAGAAACACCAAAGGGTAAAGAATAATAAAACTGAAAGAGTTAAAAATCATGAGATATCCCAAATCTATGACAAATAGGCTTTCAATTCCACTAAACCAATGCTTGGACAATACGTGAGCAAGCCTTACCGTCTCCATAAGGATTTACAGCCTTGCTCATCTTCTCGTAAGCAACAGCATCATCAAGAAGGGTGCTTACCTCGTTGACAATCAGGTCATGGTTCGTGCCAACCAAATGAACCGTTCCACTCTTCAATGCTTCCGGGCGCTCTGTGGTATCGCGCATAACAAGCACAGGTTTTCCAAGGCCTGGTGCCTCCTCCTGAATACCGCCACTATCTGTGAGAACAACTGTAGATTTCTCCATCAGATATACAAACTCCAGATACTGCAGCGGTTCAATAAAGAAGAAATTGGAACGCGTCAAGTCTTCACCAAACACTTCGTGAATAGGCTTGCGAACATTTGGGTTGAGGTGCATGGGATAGACGAAGTCCACATCAGGATATTTCTCACTCAGATCCTTCATGGCCGTAACCATAGAGATAAAGCCTTCACCAAAGTTCTCACGGCGGTGGCCGGTAATCAGCACCAACTTCTTACCACCGTCCAAACGCGTCACATCATAACCCGCGTCAGCCAGCACCTTGTCCTGCGCCTTAGCCAGTGCAGCATCAGTCTTCAACTTGTCCACCACCATGTGCAGGGCATCAATCACGGTATTGCCCGTCACGAAGATCTGTCCGTGCGCCTTCTCCTCCTTCAAATTGCTTTCAGAAAGCGGAGTCGGTGCAAAGTCATACGTGGCAATGCGTCCCGTAATCTGGCGGTTCATCTCCTCCGGCCACGGGCTATATATATTGTTGGTGCGGAGGCCAGCCTCTACGTGGCCCACAGGAATCTGCTGATAGAATGCAGCAAGAGCAGCAGCTGTGCTAGTTGTAGTGTCACCATGAACAAGGACTACATCAGGCTTGCACTCCTTGAAAACATCACGCATTCCTGTAAGAACACGAGCAGTTACATCATAGAGATCCTGACCCTGTTTCATGATGTTGAGGTCATAATCTGGCTTCACATCAAAGATAGTCAGTACTTGGTCTAACATCTCTCGATGCTGACCGGTCACACAAACAATCGTTTCAAACTCATTGGGATGCTTCTGGAACTCCTTCACCAGCGGGCACATCTTAATTGCCTCCGGGCGGGTTCCGAAAACAAGCATTACTTTTTTCATTCCTGTATATTTTGTTAAATTATTCCTTATATTTTAAATAGCCGGCGGGTTCCCCGCCCCGATAATGATTCTTTCACTTAACCATACTACAATAAGCATTTCTCCCAATTCTCATAACTGAGTGAAGCATCACCCCTCTTCTTGAAACTTATCATCTCGGAAAACTAAATTGCCTTAACCCAACTGGAAGTAAATCCATTAGGGTCAGTAATAGTTTGTGAAACTATAGTATCACGATGCAATTCAGCGAAGATACTATCAACTTCACCAGGCATGACTTCGCCACCAATTAAACGAGAAATTTCTTCTTTTACTTCCTCGATGGTATGAGTTTTACCATCAGAAAGGAAATATCGGATTGCTGCTTTTATTTGTTCCATATAATTAATCTTGCGGCTTCGCCGCTACGTTTTTATCACGTTAAACATTCACGTATATATCATACTCATCGGCACTGTTCAGAATCATCTCGGCAATGGTAAGGCTGCCATTGATATTAGCGATGAAATCGGACCAACGAATCATGTGGATGAAACTGAAGAATCCATTATAGACGGCCTCGTGGTTGGGGCAATCCAACGGGGATGGATTCTTCTTGTTGAACATGTTGGACGAGAGGATTGTGAATAGCTTCTCGGTATGCCAGGTGGTGCAGTGGCGGTCGCAACAGGTGCGGGGCTGCAACATGTAGGCGTAGCTGCCCGCAGTGTCGGGCAGAACGACTGCCAGCACTGCATTGCGGTGGCTGGTACGGTCGTTGCGGGTGGATTCGCGCAGCGAGTAGGATATCTCCCAAGGTATCCACTGGTCGCGATCGTTCTTCCACGACTCCCTCATGCCTGGAGAGATGAGCACCACGGTGATGGAGCTGTCGTATATCTTGTCGCGTAGCTTGGACCAGATGGTCTCGTCTGCAAAGTCGGAGAGGTCTTCACCGTCGTCCTCGCCTTTGTTGATGTGGTCCTGGGCATCAACCTTGGACTGGAGGACATCGACATAGTGGCGGGCTGTGGTGGTCTCGTACCACGGCATGTGGTCGAGGTGCTGCACCTGCGAGTCGGCATACTTGTATGAGACGAATATCTTCTTGCCCATCAGTTCAAATCTATATGATGAAAAACACTGCTATCAGCACTACAGCCATAGAAAAATAGAGCGGCCACATCGTTTTGGAAAACAGCACCTCGAAATAGCAGACATAATAGTCATCAGCTTTCATCTTGTACAGTTCAACCTTTTCTTTCACGGCATCGTCATACAACAGACGGTACTGCTTCTCCATCTTAAGATAATAGGCATCCATGAACCAGAATATCAGCACCAGCAGCAATGCTATCGCCAAATAGACAACCGCAGTGCCCTTATCACAGTCATTCACGAAGAAAGCTCCTAACGCTGCCACAATAGTTATCATCAACCCCTTCAGGCTGAAACTATTGGAGTTCATCCGCGTTATCACATCCTGTATAAACGCCAAATGCTGCCGCCGGTCTTCAGAAAAATCCGCCATAATATCTAATTTTTTTTGCCCTTATAAACATCGTTGTGCTATATATTTGGATTCTTCTCAGTTGGGTTTTACCCCCTAATGAAATCCATGAGCCATCTTTTTTGAATGCAGCCTTATCTTCGTGAAGTTGTCTTGTCAAGATATGCTCCTTGCCTGTTTCATCGGTATATATCGAATAATATTGATCGAGACCAGCATAATCACTGTTGTCTTGGAAATCCTCATCATACTGCACCTCCGACATTGGCAGCACAGATATTTCGATCTCGCTCCCTGAGTTGGCGTTAGACTTCCTTTTTACCTCAAGTGACATAATCTCAAGAACATCATGTCCTATCAAAACCGTATTTTTATCAATCACCTCAAAACAATCTATCGGATTAGAGTAACCTCTATTGTCCTCAAGCACAAGCATTCTTTTCTCCTGCATTTCTTTGTTGTCAAAGAGTACTTTCAACCTATTGACTGCATCCGAAGCATTATAGTGTTTGTCATCAACGCCAGGGAAAGCCAAAGAAAGCCTGCTCGAAAACATCTTCTTGCATTCCTCATCCTCTATACTCTCCTTGGTTGAAGGTATAATCATCCCAAGTTTTTCATTACTGATGCTACCTCCAAACATACGCTTTAGTCTCCCGACCCACTTGTATCCATTTTCATCTACTCGGCCGAACTTTTTTACAAAGTTGAAAGAAAGATTCAACGGACGACTAAGATCCAAGTCCTCTTTATCAGTAAACTTGATATACTGTCGGTCGAAAATATCGAATGGCATTTCTCCGTCATGCCATTTATAGCCCTGAGTATTAGCCAAAGCAATAATGCGGGAAGAATGCATGCAACGTAAAGCGTAGCCTAATTCAAGCATGACATTAGAGTTGGGCATTTTCTTTTCTACACCAGGGATATCATACCCCTCCTCATTTTTGCGATATATAGTTGCGACTGGTGATATGTCACAAACGAAGATATCTGCATTCCGTATCTTTTCCAAGACAGTATCTGCGATAGGAATCATACCAGCCACACCGCGCGTATCTTCATCTACCTCAACATGACAATCATTCTCAGCCTCCAAGTGATAAGCCTGTGCCAACAATTCCTCCCTAATCATCTCGCGTTGCCCAGGAATGTCACTCTGCCAACAATAGAAGATCGTTATCTTCTCTATCTTACGCTTTCTGCGAAACCAAGTCATATAGCATGAGAATTTATTAATTGATGACTGTCTTTCAAGAAGAATTATTTTTTCCCTTTCATCGGGCCTGGATCTGGTGTCCCTTTTTTAGGGCGTGGTGACGAGGAAATCTTACTTGACTTACTATCCCTCACATGCTTTGGTTCAGAACTTTTCTTTACCGTTGTCTTTATCTTTTTCTCCGTTGCCATTATTAGGAAATCCTAGTCAATCAATTTATAAATTAGTTAGTTTGCACACTAAGCAACAAACTGCCACCAGCGCAAAAAGGAACTTCAGGACAAAACAAGCTGTTGTCAGATAAGGCGTAATCTCAGGATAGCCATTCGTTAGAGTTTCATCAATCTTCGATTTATCTCTTACCTTACTCTCTTCGTACCTGTATTTCATTGTTCCAAACAAAGCCATAATAAGATACTGCACGTAATCTATGGCAAGTGAAAGGAGTAGCCATATCAGCACACACCGATATGACGATACCTTTGCAAGGTCTTGACCACAGAGCACCCAAACTATCGCTATAAGCGAGTAATTAGTGCTGCGAGCCAAATCGCTCGCTTTACCTGTAGCATTATGATAGCTCTCTCTGAATTCTTTTAGCGTCATAAATTATTTTTGTTTTTGTGGGCCAGGATCCGGTGTTCTATGTTCTCCACCTGATTCATTGATTTGCTCACGTTCCCTTTGTTCTTCTTGTTGGTTTCCTTGCGGTTTCATTGTATATCACTTGTGTAATTTCTCTTTCCATCTCTTGTAATACTGAACAAGTCCGGTTTTTTCTCCGCCTCGAAATGTACGACCGTTTTTCAACTTGTCTAACAGTTCACCTACTTGTGCAGCATTACCACTTTTCCAATTCAGTTCCGTTACCAAAATGTCCTCTATTTGTGATGAAGTAACCTCTGGCATGTATTTATGAAAGGTACGAATATAGGTCTTACAGGTGTTTTCGTCATCAGGATGATGAAAATCCTTTGATTCGAACATTCGAATATCCATTTCTTCCAATGCAATCCTAAGTAGAGCCAGATTATCATTTTCAGAGCTTACATTTTTTATCACATCACCATAGACACATTCAGCATTCCATCTCTTTACCCATCCAGCCAACTCGTCTTTGAGCCATGAGACTGCCATGACATACTTCGCCGAACGGAAGTCATCAACTTTCTGTATGTCCTTTGAACCCATGTGGCAGCAAATAACAATACTGGTCGGTTGACTCCAGTCTTTATAAGTACGTTCTGTCAAGCATTGGATAGGTATGTCAATGCCCTTGAACCGTATTGGCTGAGAAAACATCCTATTCACAACATCATCACCAAAGATTTGTGCCACTGTGTTGAAATTGTTCTTGGTATAGCCATACAACACGATGCATTTTACATCAGAGTCATCAGCAACTATCTTTTTTGCTTTCTTCAAGCAAGCCAATATCGCATCTGGATCGGCCCCTTGAATATTAGCATAATATCTGTTATTCATTGTTTACCTCCTATCTTTAATTCGTTCTGAATGGCAGTATCGAACTGCATCGCTTGCGATCACCTGTGCAATCAGATTCAGTTGTTCGTCAATGTTGACAAGCCATCTCCGTCTAAGTGTCCGAACACATCCTTCAAAGTTATAGTTTCACGATGGTAGCAGTTCGTCTTGAATGCTTCTTGTGAAAGGCGCTTAACATCCTCATAACGATCCTTCGTGGACAGTGTTGTTCCCTCATAATAGTCGCAATGAGTATCTCTATAAGTATCCAGATACTCAACAATGATGAAATCAATCTTATCACAACTATAGCTGCGATTTGCTTCCGACATACTCCATTTCAGGCATTCCCGCTTGAAGTACAAATAGTCGCTCATGTTCCCTTTTGTTGAATCATTGACTATCACACCCGTGAGACTGTACGGTCCTCCATGCGAGGCATAATATCCGTCAACAGGAACATAGTATGTCTTCAAGATTTCATATTTTTCAACCGTGGTGATTATTTCGTCAATCTTGTAGTATGTCTGTGTACGAACTCCAAGAATTGCTCTTGGACTGTTATTGACAACAATCAATTTGAAACACTCAGTACTATCATTATCTGCCAGATATTTGTCTATCTGAAAATTTGAGATATGTTCTTCCTTCTGTGCCTTATACTGAGCAGCAACAATTTTCTCTTGATTCAGAGCTATTATTAAACTGGCTATACCGACTGCCAAAGTGCCTAACCCTATCAGAAGTTCAAAGTATCTACATTTACTCATACACTTGTCTATTCTGATTTTTGCTGAAATGTTTATAAGACGCAGTTTTTAAAAGTTATACTTATGAACTGCGTCTGGCTGTACCTTTATATTATCCCATATAAACTCATACTGTTCCGATTCCGGGAACTGAGGCGCATGAATAGTGAATGTACCATTAGATACCTTCTGTTGATCAGACTGGCTCGTGCTAAAGCCTTCAAAACAAGCTCTATCCATTTCACCGCCTATCTGCGCATACAGGATGATAAGTAACCCCGCAACGGCATTCATAAGGTTGCCAAAGTTGGCCTTGCTAAAGTTGGCATATCGATTGTGCTTAACCGAATTATAATCTTGATACCATGCCAGAGGGGCATATACTGCACTGTTCCACGACACAAAAGGCTTGAACACATGGTCTGTTGCCCATCTCGTGATTCTCACCTCGTATCCAGAGATCCGCGCTGCAGCAGCAATCTTGAAATAGTCCTCAGCATTCATCCTGGCCTTGCCATAGCCATTGGCATTCAGGATGCCCTTGCAGTTGGATTCAAACTCCGTGGCTGTCCTTAAGAACAACTCATATATTCTGTGAGAATATGCTACCACATTGGCATCGCAAGGTTCTACGAAATCAAAAATTTCATAGAGGTCGCGCACTATCAAGTGTGCAGTCGCCACCAGAGACTCCATTTCAGCCTGACAAGCAAACCGCTCATCATAAAGATACTCCGTGGTAACCGCAGGTTCACCATCACTGAACATTCTGTTAAACAACCCATAGCCCTTCAAAGGCCTCCACAATCTGCAATATGGCTTGGTTATTCCCATCACTTTTACGTATGTCGCTTATTACAGCACGCTTTATTAATCAATTTAACAGTTCATTCAACACGTTCTTCCACGCAGGAAAGGGAGGATTATCGTGAATTACAATAATTGGCAAACCGCTTAATACTGTAGCTTATTTAAAACCACATTATATAACAACCCGTTCAAACCATCCGTAAATCGTTTCCCGAGCTGATAATCCTTTATAGGCAGAGCGTTCCTTATAGCTTGGGGGCGCATTTGATTAACCCATTCCTGAGTTGGAATCTCTCCATTTGCGGCCTTTTCCTTCATCAATCGCTCCAATTCCAATAAGGTTTGATTATTAATATAATCATTCATTTCCTTCATCGCATTAATAGCCCTCTCTTTTGAGTTTGGCTCATAATCTATAATGTATGTACATTCATCATAGTCTGCCTGTTTCGTATATGCTCCATCTACAGTTAGTCCACTAATAGAATGAAGTTTGATTGCAAATAATGATGAGCCAAAGGATCTATCGACTAGCCCTTTGTCTTTCTCAGAAAGATTCTTTAGTTGCTCATCCTTATAATAGAGATTCAACAGATAAAGAGCAGCAAGTCCATGAAGGAAATGCTTAATTGATCCTTTAGAGAGTTCTTTCACTCGGTTATGTTTAACAGCCTGATATGCTTTATTCCAGTCTGCTGAACTTGACCCTCTCTTATGAGCTTTGTGCAGTGGACGCAGTACCTTGTTTTCCTCTTTATCAAAATACACGTTTGGTGAAACGACTTGTACCACTTTGGCATCAAGATTCCACAAACCGTTTAAATGGTTCATGCAAACGGTATCGAAATACATATCCTCGTCTGGTACAACAGGTCCTTCGTTTGCCAAATAAAGTTCTTTGGCCAATGCCTCTATTTCAATAACCGTCCTAATCAACAAGTCGGCTATCTTCATGGAATAAACCTCTTGTTGGACATCATTGATATATATTGTGTCAGCAAGCTCTTGGAATTCACGTTCCAAATTCTTATATACCTGCCAATAAAGTGTCGTCATTATCGCGTATGGTTAAAAATCGTTCCGAAACTTAAAATTTTGTTTTCTCGTAAAACATCAGGCTTCTTTGTTATCCCTCGGATTTTATCTTGACACATCAGACTCCCGTTTTTCCATCTTTATCCCTCATTGCCTCCTTCATCATTTTTACCACCCCCATTTGACTACTGTTCTCAATTAACATTCCTTCACGTTCCAGTATAAAACTTTCTTAAACCTATTGTCCATTTGCCCAAAAAGTAGTACCTTTGTGTAGAAATGGCCGGAAAAGGCCCCGAATCCCGGATGTCTGATGAATGTCTGATGAAACAGGAAACGGTGTTTCCGTTTTACACTCAGTATCAGGCTGTTATGCGGAAGTTCACATTAGCTGGGAAATCATTATCAGTCGTCGTATAACGAAGTCCTTCATTAATAAGCGAATTCATCTGTTGAAAAGAATTCAATCCCTCATTTCCCGGGCCTATACACGTGTGCCCATGAAGAATATTCCCATTCTGTTGACACAACAGCAAATCTCCACTATGGAACATTGAAAGTTGACACTTCTTTATCAGTTCTTTATAGGCGACAATCAATATTTCCTCGTACTTATCTATATATGATTTTCTAATCATAGTTCCATTACGGATTACTTCGTAAGCGTCCAAAAGTGTACGAAACCCTTTAAGAACGGGCATTACTTTACCTCCCTTCGGGAACAGTGACCGTTGGTTCCGAGAAGCCCG
>OCTX012184573.1_pt1 | contig 20322 bp, 13 predicted proteins | sample 1539691 | NCBI WGS metagenome assembly OCTX01 (sample SAMN02144231, study PRJEB22623) | gut metagenome | biome: sheep rumen | host: Ovis aries | place: New Zealand
ACTTAACTGTAATTTTTAAGCTCTGAAACGGCTTTGTTCATATAAAAAGTGACAAAATGTAAGTTCGAAAAACTTGATTTTACATTTTGACCCCCCCCTTTCATTTTTATAGAATATTTATAGGCAATTATATACGAGTTGTCCAAACACTCTTATTTTTTATACGCTCGTCCTACGGACTCGCATTGGATAGAGGAGTTAGGGTCCAAAAATCAGACACGGACCCTTAACAATCCTCATTTTGGACAACTGCTATATAATCTCCATAATAAATGACAATTGGATAAATAAAATGGTCTTGACAGCATCTTCGTCAAGACCATTTTGATTTCGTCATCGTCTTCGTTTTCGTTATTTCTTCAATATGTTTTGTCTGTATTTTTTAGGTGAAATACCGACGCTATCCTTGAAGAATTTGCCGAAGAAACTCTGACTTGTAAAGTTGAAGTGGAATGCAATCTCCTTGATTGGCATATTCGGGTTAGAAAGATAATGTTTGATCTCTTCAACTACCACATGTACTATCCATTGCTTAGGTGTTTTTCCACTCTCGCTTTTGATCATTGTAGAGAAATATCTTTTTGAAAGACCAATTTGAGATGAATAAAACTCCACACTTCTTTCTTTAGTGTAATTGTGAAAAAGAAGCACAAGAAAACGTTTCAATATGTCTGAACTCCTATTGTATAAGTCGTTTTTATTCTCGGCTTCGTTTCTGAAGATACCGTAAAGGTGGAGTATGTAGTAGCATACGGAATTGACAAGCGAGTCTTTCAACTTTTTTGTGTATTCATGTCCCGAGTGCACAGTATCTTTGAATACTTCAATTGCACTTTTAACAAACTGCGACAGTGTGTTCAGTTGATCTTGAGCTAAGTGCAGTGTAGGGTTAGTACGAAGATAGATGAGTTTTTCAACGTTGAATACAGAATATATAGTACGTTGTAAACGGTCGTCGGAAGAACCTAAAAGCAGTCCGCTCAAGTCGTGGGAACAGTCTATCAATGAGACGTTTCTTCCAGGCGTATATATGCAGACATCTCCTTTGAAAAGATCAAATGAAACGCCCTCGATCATTATCCTCAATCGTCCACTGTCGCAAATGAAGAGATAATACATATTCTTTATTTCCGACGATAAATCTTCCATCAAATGAAGGTTTTCTGAAATTATTTTCTTAAAAAAAATCCCTAAATCTTCGTTATTTATCATACTCTCAGATTTTTAATAAACAGGTGGACTTACCGATGCCCACCAGCTTTGATATACATTAGGTTGTACGTTCGATGTTCTAAACGAACGCTCTCACACCAAGTTTTCCACTTCTCTTGTCGTTTTTTGGACAACTGGTTATATAACCTCCAAATTATTTATTATTATAGGTTGACAAAACCTTCAATTTATATTTTGACATAGCTATTTGGAAAGCGGCAAAAGCAGACGAAAGATTGTTCTGAGACTGGCGGTGTAATGTCTCTGCATCAAGCAGATCTGTCAAATCCTCGGTACCAGCGCTATATTTTGCACTGCTTTGCCTAAGGTTTTCTTCCGACTGTATCACAGCGATTTCAGCAACAGACACTTGTTGCTGCGCTTCCTGCAGATTGCTCCATGCAGACTCGATGTCAATAGTGAGCATTTCAAGGGCTTCCTCACAATCGTACTTTGCCTGTTGTGCCTTCAATTTCTGACGTTGGATAGCATGAGATCCTCCCCACCAAGAAGAGATAGGAACAGAAACGTTGGCAAGAGTGATGCCATTGGTGATGTGGGTATCAACATTTCGTCGAACATTACTGGAAAGTCCACCAATGCCCATATTCATGCCAGTCACACAGACAGCCACTGTAGGAAGGTTTTTACCACGCTCCATTTTCACAAGCAACTCCTGTGCCTCAACATTCTTTGTGGCAAGTTGAAATTCAAGACGCATAGACGCCGCAGTCGAAGCGTCCATATATTCTGGCATCTGAGCAAAAGTGTTTTCCGGCAGATAAATGTCGAATGGTGTTTTAATACCACATTGCTGAGCAAGAAGCATAGACAACACACGGATGCCATTCTCCACTTTAAGACGATTGCTATGGAGCTCATGTTGTCGCAGTTGTAACTTCAACAAATCGTTACTTGTGGTTATGCCTGCGTTCACATATTGATTTACCAGGTCGAGCACAGCCTGCACTTGACGGTCGGCGGCATCAAGAGTCTGCAAATTGTACTTTAGTTGCGCTATCTGCCAATAATTCTCCGTCACCTTCTCCACGATGTCCTTCTCCTTTAGTTGGAGTTGCAGCTGCACTCTGCCAATTGTTTGCGAGCCATCTCCAGTTGAGAACGCGCTTGCTCCACCTTGCTCTGCGTCTCCACCCACTTTATGTCGGGCAGCGAGTTATTGTCATGTAGTTGTTTCATGCGCGTCCATGCATCATTAGCCTATGTCATCATAGCCTCTGCCATAGCCACGGCATTATTTGCCTGAGTCTTATCCAGTTCAGCTATCAATTGACCTTTACTGACGTGCTGACCAGCACTTACACATACTCTCGCCACTGTACCCGAACCAGTGAAACTCACTGATGTAGCAGATTGTTCTTCCACCACACCAACATAATCGCGTTCATCACAATTGGAGGCATATTCCACCACTTCTGTCTGAACCCTCACTACAGGTTTTTCCGTCTCATTCTTCTTCTCGTCTCCGCATGATACCAGCATCAGCAACGTACATAAGAATGACATTTGTCTCTTCTTCATTTAGTAGATAATAATATTTAATGTTAGTATTCTAATTTTATTCCAAAAGAAAGACTTAACGCATCACATATGGGGAAAGTCCTGTTTACCGTCTTGCTAACTATGTAAAAATCGCAAGTGCTGAGTTCCCAGATGGCACTTACCTTACTGACGAGAAAGCGTTTGTGCTTTGGGATGTGCAGTGTATATCTCTGTCCAACAAACAAATGAACCCTGACTTTTGAAGAAAAGAGATAATAACTGGCATTAGGATAACGATCCGGTTCACGAATCCAATATCTGCTATCAAGAACGGAATTGAGAAAAGCCCCACACGACAATGGCTGAAAAGAAATAACATCTTTATACAATAGTTTAGTACATGGCACATACGTTTGACGCAATGTAAATGTAAAAAAATGTGAGTCTTTATCATATTTAGGCACATACCCAAACATTATGTCAGTCTCGTTTTGACTACGTTTTCCATAATCCCATCCACAACCAATATTAAACAGTCCAGTACTTCCCGCATACTGTATCCTATAAAAGTCTGGAATTAGCGAATGAAGAAAACGTTGGTGTCGCTCCAACCGATACTCATATCTATCTATTTTCTCCTCTAATCCTTTTTCACAATTGTAGACAACTAATGTATCTCTATTTTGAGAAAATGAGTCTGGCTGAGCCATTACTCTAACCGAAAGAGTAATAAGAGAACTAATAATCAACAATCTTATATTCATAGTTGTCTGTTGTTAGTGTAAACACATAATATTGCCTATACTTAGCGCAGGTGATCTGATAAAAAAGAAGTCCATCACCAAACAAATCGGTCACCTCGGTGGAATGTCCATGTCCGTAAAGACAGAATAGAGGATTCGGAAGTTCATGAATGTAGTGATTAAATGCATCAGCGACATTATCATTAAACTCATCTGCAAACGGTCTTACATGCATAACGGGTATTGTGTTCCGTACAGTTGTGTCACCGATGAATTTTCTAATGAAGTTCAGGTCGGGCACAGGATTGGAGAAATCATACTCCAGAGAATTGGTATCAAGACAAACAAAACGAGTACGACCTGCCACAAACGAGAAATTCTCGCTTCCGAAAATTCTGCGATAAACATTCTTACCACTGCCTATGCAGTCGTGATTGCCAAGTAATACCACATAAGGCATCTTCAATTTCTGTAGTATATCTCTCTGCAATTCAAACTCTTTAGTTACGCCAAAGTCCGTTATGTCTCCACAATGTAACACAAAGTCAATATCATCACGTCTATTTATGCTTGCCACCTCGTCCTCAGTCTCATCATACCAACGCTGGGTGTCACTGATAACAGCAAAACATATTGTATCTCGATTCGCCAATAGAGATTCTATCTTCGCCATGTTTTTGACATTGAGATTAGTTTCTCCATCTACATCTCCATCATACGGATGGACATCTATCAAATCACACGAACTTAACGATGCCATTAACATTAATGACGTTAGTATTTTCCATATTTTTTCAGTACTCATATCGTTATCTATTGAGAAATCAAGAACAAAGATAGAGGAGAAAAAAGACATAATGGACAACACAAACTCCTTCAAATTGTTCTTAAACACCTGTCAAAATGCCCCAAAGGAGATATAGAACAGGACAAAAGAACTACCGAACAATATCAATTAAGCATTTTGACTACATTTGCATTAAATATCCAAACTAAGACTTTATGAAAATCCTTGAACTCCAATCATTAGCAAAACATAGCGTTGCTCTTTACGACAACAAACTGATGTTGTGCTCTGACATTCACAAACTTAAAGACGTGTTTTCATTAGAGAACAAAATAATTGACGCACTCGTCCTAGCACTTGTCACAGAAGGGCAGATTAACCTTGAGACAAAGGATGAGGATCTGCACCTGAAACGAGGAGATTTCTTTGCATGCTCACCTCATTGTATAATAAAAAAATCAATGGTGAGCATGGACTTTGAAGCTCTTACAATGGCACTTTCAAGCGACTATTGCATCGAGTTGGCAGACATGGCAGGTCTTGACTGGACGTTCCGCAGTATGATGCAACAACATGAAGTCATTAATCTCAATGACATTCAGATAGAATCCATCAAACACATGTTTGACTTTCTAAACTTCAAAGTCAAGACTCCTGATTCTTCAAACAAGGGAAGATGTATGAATCATTTGCTACTATCTTTAATCTATCAGTTGTTCGATTTACGAACTCCGCAAGAGATTCCACAACAAAGTTACTCCCCTCAAGAGAATCTTATACAAAGGTTCTCCAAACTACTTAAAGACAGCATTGTCCTCAATCCCAATGATAAGTCTGCGAATGGGGCACTCGCCTCTGGATACTTGAGTGTAAACGAATACGCAAGTCTGCTGTGCGTAACCCCAAAATACTTCTCCTCCACATGCAAACGGCTGACAGGAATGACCGCGGGTCAGATAATCGACGAAAATATTATGACTACTGCCAAACTGCTTCTTCACGACAATACGAAGAGCATAAAGCAGATTGCAGAAATCCTCGGGTTCTCAAATCAAAGTCATTTCGGTACTTATTTTAATCGCAAAGCAGGAATATCTCCACAAATGTTCAGGAATGGAGAGAAATTGAAATAAAGTATTTCATTCTACCACTTGGCAGAGACTCTAAATTAGAATCATCATAGTTGACATACACAAAATCTATGCATCATCGATTCTTAAAGTGACAAACAGAAGCAGTGAAAGAAAATAGGAATACCACTTGAGAAATCATTTACATTTTTATAATCACTCCACATTACTCAATGAAGTAGCAATCTTATAGGTCAAAATGCAGAGCGACGCGAATGAATTGCGTCGCTTCCCTTTTTTATAATTACACATTTACTCAATTTCATAATAAACCTTAAAAAAGCAGACAAAAAACACTTTTGCAAAGTTTTCCCCTTCAAAATACAATTTAAATAACTACTTTTGCAAATTGTTAGTTAGGTTCTAAGTAGTTTGGCCCTTATTAATTATGTGAATAAAAAAATACAAAACTATATGAAATCACTATTGATGAAATTGGGAGTGGTTTGGATAATGCTTTCAAGCTTACTTCCTTCAGTATTCTCCCAAGGAGTACTGGTAATTGAGATTTCCGACACACTTAACACACCGCTGTCGGGCTATTATGTAAGGATAAAGGATGCAAACGGAGCCATCAAATCCTACACGACAGATTCAGAAGGTCGTGTCCGTGATGACAATTTTCCAGTAGGCAACTATACTTATAGTTTTTCCTACGGAGACTACAACACTGGCAGTTTCACTGTGAAGTCAGGAGAGCCGACTTGGATCGATATAGACTTCCGTCGTGTAGCTGTAAATTTCAAGGATGAAAACGGCAAACCGTCAAGCGGAAATTTCGTCACTCTCTATAAAAGAGAGGCTGATGGTTCACGCACTCTCGTCGCACAGAAAACATCAGAATCTAACGGTACAGCATTGTTTGTTGTGCCAGAAGGAAATTATACATATGTGGCAGCAGACGGAGAGCACGACATTGTTGTTGCAGACAAGAATATCAACACAAACGTATCCGTATCATCGAAATTAGTGACATATAAGACTTCTTTTAGATTCGTAAAAGATGGCAAAACAATAAAATTGTATGCTAGAGACGTGAATGTCCTTCAGAATCAGAATGGATACTTCAGAGATTTCGGAATTGTTCTTGCCCATGGAGACACACAGTCAAACGGATATGTAGAATATGACATTACAGACGGAAAAATCTCATGTCCTGTCGGCGAATACAAATATTCCGTCAGCACAAGAGATTATGGTTATCTTGAAGGAACATTTTACATAACTCAGAAGAGCTCGGAATCGAATAATATCGTCGACATTATTATCCCAGAGGAAGAGGAACCAGAAGAAGAAATAATCACACCTGACGAAAAAGAGCCAACATACAATCTTAAGATTCACGTAGTAGACTGCGAGACTGGTGAGCCTATCCCTAACATCGCAGGTAGATACTCCATCCCAGGAACAGGAAACAGTAGATTTGCGACAACAAACGCAATGGGTCTTGCCACATTCAAAGTCAATGCTGGAACTTATAATGTCAGCATTCCATCAGAAACGAAAACAGGAATAGTTGTAAATAAAGATACAACTATAGAGTTCTGTTCAACACTTACGCCTGAGGAGCCCGACACCTCGTCACAAAAAATATTCTTCCAATTTTTCTTCAAAGAGGAAGAGGTTTTTCCTCAGACCATCAACAAAATTGACATCAAGAAAATTGAAAGCGGAAGTTATCTTTCATACGTGACATTGACACCTACTGAAGATTCAGTTTCTGGAATCAAAAAGTTTAAAGATCCTGTTGTCACAATCGCTGGAAGATACTACTACTCATTCCAACTTGATGAATATAAAATCACTTCATTTTCAGGAAACTTCGTACCCAACCCAGACAAGCCAATTGACACTGTAAAAGTTGTGTTTGAAGAGAAGCTTACCGTGAACATTAATATTATACATCAAGATTCCACACCTGCGAATGGTTCTTATAGTGTGACATACATCGACAAATATAAAAACAACCGTCGCACGGATGACACAGGACATATCGAGTTGGTTTTGCCTTCAGGAGAGTACTCATTTATTGTATTGGACCAGACTTCACAGTTCAACTTGAAGAATGACACAACACTTTATTTCTTCCTTCCAGACCCAGAACACACTCGAAACGTATATTTCAAGTTCTTGCACGACGGAGAAATCGTATATCCAAACGTGACTACCCTATCATTTTTCAGAAAAGAAGCGTCCCAACAATACGCATACCTTTCGTCTACACTATATGAAGACTTCGAAGATATAGGAAGGGCATACGTTTTCGACAAGCCAATAGAGTTGCCTGTGGACACATTCACAGCAAATTATTATATCGATGATTACGAATTCGACGGACAAATGTACCATCAGTTCATTTTGAATGCGTCTCCAAACGACACAACTGTATATATAGTGGTGCCAGTGAAAAGGACAGTCGAAATACAGATTAAAGACGCTAAGGGAGCCAATGTACAAGGTGTGTTTGCAAAAATTTTCAAATACAATGAAGAAGGCACTCTAGATCCATATTTGGATTACGACGGAAATTCTCACTCTAAACTAATGTCTGACGCCACCGGTATAGTCCGCGACCATTTGGTTCCTGGACGTTACCAGATCCAAATCTTGGATATTGTAAGAGACTTTGAGGTGACAGACTATGACCTACGTTTCACAATTCTCTCAAATGTAGAAATGTACAACGTCAAGTTTACAGTACTTTATAGTGACGATCATGCGCCAGTACCGAATTTGAAACTCGATGTAAAGAAAGGCAACGAATTCTACAACAGTGCCATCACAGACGGAGAAGGAATTATCAAGTTCCAAAGTGAAGCAGGCAACTACTCTTATATATTATACTATGGCGACGGCATCAGCAACAGCTACAAGATAACAAAAGACGAAGAGTTTGTGATCTATGTTGATCGTCCAGTGCTTGTGGACACTATCGCCCTAATCGGTGGAGAATACTGTCTAAAGGCAGGAGAGTCGACTAAATTCACAGCCATAATATCTCCAAGCAACGCAACTCAGAAAAATATCGAATGGTCTATCGACAACAATGTCATAGCGAAAATTTCAAGCGACGGTACTTTGACCGCCAACACCATCGGATTAACAGGAGTTGTCAACCTGACTGCGAAAGCGAAAGATGATAGCGGAGTGTCAGCTACCGTGTCTATCAACATCAGTGAGGAAGCATGTGTGAAATCATACACATTAGCATTCGGAGACGGATCAACAGAGATGTGGCTTGACGACTACGTATTCGATTTGGTTGTCACACCATCTGTAATCAAACATGAATACTATGGATACCAGACAAGCCAAGATGGTATTCACTGGGTTACAGCCGCCGATTTCACACAAGAGCCAAGAGTGACAGTCAATGCAGACAGATACATGCATAACGGCACTCACTATTTCCGTGCTATAGCGGCAGACGATGCCTACGATCTGTTGCAGATCCTTGATGGACACGTGGAGCCAACACCAGAAAACATGACCAACATAGTCGTTCTACACAACTACGAAGATGGACGTGTTATCACAGACAAGATGGAAATCCCTACCGTCTTCACTCCTCATGAGGTGAATGGAGCAAACGACGACTTCATGCCAGGCTACCCAGTTGTAATATACAACCGTTTCGGAGACGTGATCTGTAAGTCGGACAACGGATGGAACGGCACATATAAAGGCGAGACTGCCGACGCTGGAGTCTACATCTACGTCTTAACGATGAAAGACGGATCAGAGAAGAAGGGAACAATCCAATTGTATAGAAAATAAGAATAAGGTAAAACAGAAATGAGAAAGACAATATCAGCCATTCTGCTTTCCGTGCCATGTATTTTGGCAAATGCATTGGAGAGTTTGGAATGCAATTTCATAAATAAATTCGTGAACGTGGATGGATTCGAAGCTGTCTCACATCTAAACGACACTACCATCATCATCAAACGTTCAGACAGTCTGTTTGTAGCCAAGACAGACAACTTAGGCAAAGTGTACGACTACGTATACGATAAGAATCTGACATCTCTTAAAGCAGAAGGCCAAATAGCCTATGATGGAAAGGAAACATACTACTACACTAACGGTGGCAAGATGTATGTGGCCAAAATCAAAGACGGGAAAATAATGTCTACAGCACCGGCAGAGATCCCAGGCACAGTCATGGGACGTGAGAAATACGAGCACTCCGCACTTGTGTACGCAAGTTGGCACTACAAACCAGAAGACACAATCCGTGTGAGCAACCCGACAATCTCTACTAACGGAAAGCAACTTTTCTTTTCGGCAAACATTAAGGGTTCGAAAGGAAGAGACATTTATTCTTCCAACATAAACACCAACGGAACGTTTTCTCAACCAAGAAAACTAGGTAAAAGTGTCAACTCTGATGGAGACGAAGACTTTCCATACATCCGTAAAGATGGGCAGATCACTTTCTGTTCGAACAGAAAAAACTCGTCAGCGTTAACGGACAAAGGCAACTACAATGTATATATATCTAAGACAAACACTACAAATGCCCCAGAGCTGATGCAATCATTCGTTGAAAGGAACACTCCTGAGATTGTAAAAGTTGACACCGTTCCTACGCCAGTGGCAGACACGTTGGTCGCTGTTGTTCCTGACACGATAAAATCTGTTCCAGACACACTGATGGCTATTAGCGAACCAGTGAAAAAAGAGGAGCCAGTCAAACCTGTAAAAAAGGATGACGATGAATACGTGGATGAGCCAACTGAAAACGGACGAATACTTCAGGCTCTCGCCTACGATTCCGACAGCACTGGATATCCAGTGTCAGCACAAGCATTGTCTGATATATTCCAAGATGACCAAGATGCTATGGTGATGGCATCAAAGCATGTCGTAGCAGGTGTAGACAAGCGTATTTTCTACTTCGATTACGACACTGACGTATTGAATAATAAGGAATACGAAAAAGATATTAAATGTATCGTCGACTTCATCAACTTCTATCCAGGTAACTCATTCCTTATCATCGGACACACAGACGAAAGAGGAACACGTGAATACAACAACGCACTGAGTCTTCGTCGTGCAAAGAAAATTGAAAGTATTCTTACGCAAAGAGGAATCTCACGTTCTAGGATGTTCGTGATGGGTCTTGGAGAAGACCGTCCTGTGATTCGCCATGCCCAAACAGAGGAGCAACACCAGAAGAACCGTCGTGTGGAGATTTTGAAAATGGAGTAAAACCAATGCTTAAATTAAAAACAATGAAAAGGAATATATATATAAGATTGTTGACCATTCTGCTTGCATTGATCAGTGGAGTCAAGGCATATGCTCAACAGGACCTAATGGTGTCGCAACAGATTTTTTCACGAATGAACATCAATCCTGCTGGAACCGGTAATATCGAACGTTTTGACGCCTTCCTACTTGGCAGGCTTCAATGGGCAGGTGTGGACAACACTCCAAGGACAGGATTGCTGAACTTTGCCTACTACAACGAACCTCTACGTTCAAGCATTGGACTAACAGCCAACTACGACAACCAGGGTATCGGCAATAGTCAGACTAATGTACAGGCAGTTTACGCATACCATCTCGATTTGAACGAGAAGTATATCCTTTCTATGGGATTGTCTGCAGGTATAAACATCGGAAGTTTTGACCCTTACGCCAATACTATAAGAGACGAAGAACCTGATTTCTCATCATACGTGAAAGACAAGACAACAGAAACCAAGCCCGACTTTAACATTGGATTTGAGTTGACTTCAAAAAGTTGGATGGTCGGAGTATCAGCGACACACCTTTTGAAATCGGAACCGACGACATTCATGAGAGGTCGCCACATATATGCATACGCACGTTGCCTTGTGCCACTTGGTGAAGTTCTAGATTTAGCACCAATGGTTTCATATATACATCAGAACCAAGTAAACGAAGGAGAAATTGGAGCAATGTTGTTTATCAAAAAAATGTTTTGGGGAGGAGCGACATGGAAGCCAGACTTTGGCAACTTTGGAGACATGTCATTACTTGCAATTGATCTAGGTGTTGAAGTCAAGAATTTCCGCGTCGGCTACGCATATACATTTAACGTCGGAGAATACAATAATCTTCCTTCAAACACACACGAATTATTGCTTAGCGTACACTTCTAAATTTTCATTAAACTAAATTACTACAAAATGGGATGTACTTTTAGGGTGCATCCCATTCGTTCATTAATAACAGAACAAAAAAAATATTCATACATAACCAAATTCACGACAAAAAGGAGTAAAAGGCAACATTTTGCGACTCATATTTAGTTAAAAAAACATAAATGTAATTATCATTGACATAATTTTGCGTACTTTTGCAACATATTTGGACTACGCTCAATCAAAAGGATGTACAAAAAAGCATATATTAATGCAAGACACTAAATTGAGCTACTTCATCAAGGAGTCAAAACATGAAATAAAAATACACAACAAGATATTTATGGACAAAAGAAATCCTTTATGGAAAGTCATACTGACTTTCATGCTGAGTTTCGTCGGGCAAGTCTCTTTTGCCGATGGAATTTTGGTATTTCAGGTGACAGACACCAAAAACAAGCCGCTTGAAGGTGTAAAAATCAAATTGAGCGGAGACAGTGCAATTGCTGATTTGGAGCTAACGACAGATGCGTTAGGAAGGTACACAAACCCAAAGTTCAAATCAGGAACCTATAACTATGAAGTCATGTATGGCGACTGGGCTAAAGGATCCATTACGGTTCCTGAAGAAGAGTTCGGTTGGGCAAACATCAACTTCCGTGAATTGAGCATAAGTTTCAGAGACTTTGACGACAAAGCTCTTGTTGGCAAAACAGCAAAACTGTATGTTGACAATAACGGGGAAAAAGGCGAGTATATCAGCACAAAAATGAGTGACACTGCCGGATTAGTAAAATATATTGTTCCTGAAGGAAAATATATTTACGAGACTTTGAAAGGAGCTGTAAAAGTAACCGTTGACGACAAAGTAAAGACTCAAGAAGTGGCGATTCCTAGTGGCGACATCACACATAAAACATTCTTTGAATTCCAGAAAGACAGTCTGCCATACAACGTCAGTTCTAAGGCCATCAAAGTATACATACCATTAGCCAATGGCAAAGATTCTCTATTTGGCGAAGTGCAAGTGCCATACGGAGATTACTCAAGAACCAAAAGCAAGGTAAACACCAAAGCTGGAACATATAAATTTGAAGTTGAGACAAATCAATTCGGACTGGTTGTCGGCACTTTTAGTGTAGACGACAACGACCCTATTGACAGTCTTATCATACCTATCAACATCAACTCATACTACAACGGACATGGTGGAGACGCAGGAGAAGGTGGAGATCAAAGTGGAGACACAACCAAACCATTCGAAAAACAATTAGCCGTTTGGGACACTGTGCCTGGAATCGGAACATACGTAAACATAAATGTCTTCGACCCAGAAAATCCTGGTCAACCATTGGAAAATGTGTTTTGCTATATGGACATGTTGAGTGTAGGCAAACCAATGCCATACGCATTGACAAACAAAGACGGACAATGCACACTTTTGGCAAAGCCAGGTGAAGCATATACCCTGCACGTCGCAGACATTGAGATTGACATTCCCAACCTACAGTCTGACACTACCATCAATATAAATTTGGACAGAAAAGATTACACTGAACTTTTGTTCAAAGTCAGTTTTGAAGGAGAAGATTTCAATCCGACAACCATAGAAAAAGTTGTGTTCGACACAAGATACGAGACCGACAGTTTCTATATGCCAGCACAACTTACGATGCTGCCAACTAAAAACGCAAGCAACGACACTTTGTATTATATCAACCCATTAAGAGTTGGTGCAGGAGGCTACGACTTCATGTTCCATATCAACGAAATGAAAGCGTCTGGATTTAAAGACAACTATATCCGCGTCTTTAAAAATGATAAAAACAGAGATGCCCGCTACAATATCGCTCCAGAGTATAAAGTGAAGGTGATTCTTTGTAAATCTGACACTGTTTCCCGTTACTTAAATGCTTTTCCTGTCGTCATCAACAATAGCCAATTCCATACTAATTTCAATGGAGAGCTTATATATAAGACAGAAAAAGACAGTGTGTCGATCCAAGCATTCAAAGAGAAAAAAGATTTTCTTGTGACTGACGACACTACAGTATACTTCATTTACGACAGAATTGTCCAGAACGTCTACTTCAAATTCATCCACGACGGTCAGATTGTATATCCAGAGATACAATATCTTGAAGTTTTCGTTAATGATTCAAGCGATGTCAATGAATCTGCAGGTATTCTTGTTTCAAAAACAGGACATATCGGAGACAAGGAATACAACACATTCCCAGATAGTTTGAACCTTGAAGAAGGCGACTACTTTATCAGATACACGATGAAGGATTTCTACTATGACGGAACATTCGACTGGGAGTTCAACATTGAGAACGCACGCGGCACAGACACTACAATATATATTGTGGTTCCAACAAAGAGAAATGTAGAACTTATCATCACTGACGCGCTAGGCGAATATGTAGAAGGTGTGTTTGGTAAGATCTACAAATGGGATGAGTCTGGAGAAAAACTGATCAACTCATTTATATACGATGCTTCTAAGCATGACGAACTTAAGTCGGATGCCAACGGAATCGTCAAAGACCACTTGTTGCCTGGCAAATATCAGTTGAGAATTCTTGATATTGTAAAGAACTTTGTTGTGGGCGACTACGATTTGAAATTTGACATCAGAGATGGTGTGCCTCTAAGACATATCAAATTCATCGTTAAGAACAAAAACACTCAGAAGCCAATGCAAGGATTGGAATTGGTTGTGAACAAAGACAGTGCACAGTACTCTACAGACGTAACTTCTGAAACAGGAGAAATCGTAATCGAGTGTGTGAACGGAGACTACTCTTATGTGCTCAACTATGGTAAAGGTCATAAGGATTCATTCACAGTCAAGAACGACACTACAATCTATATCTATGTAGAAGACGAGGTGAAGATTGAAAGTCTTGCTTTAGACGCTAAGGACTGTGTGGCAGAAGGCGGTTCTGTCAAGATTGAACCAATCATAAATCCTAAGAGCGCGACTAGAAGCACTTTGAAATGGTCTTTGGACAACCCTGTCCTTGGATACCTTGACGCGACTGGCAAATTCACTGCCAACACAATCGGATTGACTGGTTTTGTGACAATCAAAGCCACAACAACTGATGGCACTAACATCAGTGCAGAAAAGATGATCCAGATCGGAGGCACAACATGTGGAGACAGCATCAAGACTGAGTTTGAAGGTGGTGGCGACGAAATTGCCCGCACAGACGACAGTTTGAAAATCATCATCACTCCAGGCAAAGAGACATTCAAACGTTGCTATGCTGTGCAGGAATTGCAAAATGGCAAGTGGGTTGTGATCGCAGGTCCAACTCAAGACACTGCAATTGTGATCTCAACTGTCAACATGACAGAGAAAGAGCATACAGTACGAGTAATCTCCGGAACAGACTGCGAGAAGGTTGCCAATGGTGAAATCACAAGCGGTGATCCTGAATCTGCAGACCAGATTGGAGATGAGCTGAAGATCAAAAACACAAGCATCTTCTTCAAGACTATCGTGAACGGAATCTGTGAAAAGATGGACAACGTACTTGTTGAAATCGACGGTGATAACCTTGACACTTTGATAGCAGGAACTAGCATCAAGTGGTATATTAAGGCAACCGGAGACTCTGCGTTCGTTGCCGTTCCAAGTGCGACAGACCAGAAGAGTGTTTCATTGAACCTAACAGGAGAAACAACAATCAAGGTCGCTTTGGATAACGGAACAACAGAATTGGTGAAGACACAAAAGACTATCGCTTCTGAAGACAGTCTAAAGATCAAGTTGACTACTGACAAAGAGAAAGCATGCTACGGTGAAAATGTCAATCTAAATGTTGAGACAGTCAACGGTGCATACGCTTCTATCATGTGGGAAGACAGCAGTAAGACAGCAGAAAGAAATGTGGCAGCAGACACAATATTGTACAAAGTAGTTGCTGAAAGCAAACTCGGCTACTGTCCTAATGTTGCAGACTCTATTAAACTTGTAGTCGACTTCAAGCCAGAGGTTGAGCTGGCAATCAGCAGAGAGGCTGTTTGTGATGATTCAAGCAACGTCAAGTTGTCAATCTCGTCGGCTCAGGAGAGAAACGATTTGATCTATACTTGGAAGAACTTTGAGACAAAAGACACCGTCTTGACAGATGCTCCAAAAGAGAACACTACATACGAGGCTACAGTAAGCACCTCACTTGGAATCTGTGAAAGCGTGACATTGAGCAAGTCAGTTTCAGTGGCAAGCAACGTTGAGTTCGCGGCAAAAGCTTCCGACAGCATATTCTGTAAGGGAGACGAGGTGAAGATCGCAATCGAGAAGATCAACGGCGGATCACTCAACGAAAACATCAAATTCACATTGAACGACGTCGAGTTCAGCGGTGACACAGCTAAAGTAGAGGTCAACACTTCAGTCTACGCATTACGTGCCACAGACTTGACTGGAGGATGTCCGGACGCAGTAGACACAGTTAGAATCAAGGTCGATCAGCCTGTTGAATTCACATTGAGCCAGACAGCGACAACAATCTGTAACGTCGGTTCGGACAGTGTCAAGATTACTATCAATGCCGATTCATCCGCAAATTATAGCTACGTATGGTCGACAGGAGACAAAGATGCCAGAACTATCACAGTCTACCCTAATGTAGATTCTACTTATACAGTAATCGGTGCGAGCCAATACGGAAAATGTCCTTCATTGGAGGATTCCGCAAGCATCACTGTCAACGAGGCGGTCAAAGTCACAATCGAGGCTGATGTAGACAGAATTTGTCAGACAGGAGCAGACTCAGTCAAACTTACAGCAATGGCTGAAAACGGAGAGCCTACTTCATGGATCTGGTGGGACGGTGCTGTAACAACATCTCCTGTACGTTCATTCCTTCCTACAGTAACCAGTGCTGTATGGGTAAGAGGAAACGACAATGTATGTGCGGTGAGCGACACTGCAAGCGTAACGATTTCGGTAGACGTGCCACACACAGCCCACCTTGCCACAACATCTACAAAATTCGTATATGGAGGTTCTATCGACATGGTCGCATCATTCAACGGAAATGTAGAAGGACCAATCACATGGTACAGCGAGAATACAGAGGGCGACGTCACAACTCTTGGAGAGACAGAAGAGTTGAAATACTCTGACATGCCAAGCGGAGATGCCAAATATTACTTCGTCGCTAAGAATGGTGCATGCGCAGACATCAAGAGTGACATCATGACAATCGCTCTTGTCGACGATATCGAGATTCCTACCGTCTTCACGCCATTTGAGAAGAACGGAGAGAACGATGAATTCATGCTAGGCTATGAAGTTGTGATCTACGACAGATTCGGCAACTTGATATACCGTGGCGACAACGGTTGGGATGGAACTTACAAAGGAGATGTGGCAGACGCAGGTGTTTACGTCTACTCATTAATTTTGAAAGACGGTCGTGAGATGAAGGGTACAATTCAGGTGTTTAAAAGAGACTAAAAATGAAATCAATAAATAAATTCACGCTATTGGCCGGACTTGCCACTGCAGGCATGGCCATAGCGGCACCTCAGGGTGGATTCAACAAATATGAGAACGCCACGAGAGACAATGTGACAGCCACATATAAAGATGGTTACGTCATATTCAGAAGCGGCGACAGCATTTTCGTCGGCAAACAGACTGCCAACGGAATTGAAAACAAAGAATACAATAAGAGTCTGACTTCATTGAAAGCCGACGGTGCTATCAGCTATGCCGACGGAATGGTATTCTACAGCAAAGATGGCGACATCTACGCTGCAAAAGAGAAATCGTTCGGAAAATTCAAGAAAGGCAAAAAGCAGTGGCTTCCGGGTCTTGGCAAAGAGAGAAACGAATTCCAGGGCAGCATGTTGGCTTACGCAAGCTGGAGATATATGCCAAAAGAGATGGCTTCTGCCAAGAATCCTTCCGTCACATCTGACGGAAACACAATCTATTTCGCTTCCAATGCGGAAGGTTCGAAAGGATTCGACATTTGGATGACAAACAAGAACGAGGATGGAGAATGGTCTATAGCCGAACGTCTTGGGAAAGAGGTCAACAGCCTTGGAAACGAGGACTTCCCTATCGTGCTTGGCGACTCTCTTATCGCATTCGGTTCCGACAGAAAGGGCTACACGACAATGCCAGACAGCGGCAAATTCCACACTTATATCAGCAAGATTGAAGAATGGAAGAGACCTCAGCTATTGTCCAAATACGAGTCGGAAAAGGCTAAAGAGGAAGAGAAACAGTTGATTGCATCAAAAGTAGACAAGCAGTCGAACAGCCAATCAACTGAAAATCAGCAGTCAACGACACCGTCTACTAACAATCAGATCGCAGACAACCGTGTTGCGGACAGCCCAACTAACACAAATGTGTCATCTGGAGCAAATGCTGGTGGACAGACGACAAACGACTTTTCTAATTTGTCGTATTCCCCAGTTGTGAACAATGTGAACCCAGAAGAGAAAGTCCCTTACAATCCGTTTGATGATGGCAAACCAAAAGAAGAGGAATTCAACTATGAAGACGACATCATCGAAGAGACGAAGTCTGAAAACGACCGTATCTTGGAGTTGTTGACAAAAGACGAGACTCCAATGGAGCCAACCAAGAAGGTTTCAGTGGCAGATCTTAACGACGTCTTCAAGAACGATCAGGAAGCTGTTGTGAAAGCCTCAAAGAATGTGGTTGCGACGGCAGACAAACGAATCTTCTACTTTGACTACGACAAAGATGTTGTAAACAATGCCGACTACGAGAAAGACTTCGAAGTAATCTTGGAATTCATCAATTTCTATCCAAAGAACAGTTTCCTTGTAATCGGACATACAGACGAGCGTGGTACATATGAGTATAACGACGCATTGAGTATGAAGCGTGCCAAGAAGATTGAAAGCATCTTGGTCAGCAAAGGTGTTAGCAGAAAACGTCTGTTCACAATGGCATTGGGAGAGTACAAACCTGTATTCAAGAATGCCCAGACAGAAGAGCAGCATCAGAAAAACAGAAGAGTGGAAATCTTAATAATGGAGTAAGGAAATGGAAATCAACATAAAAAAAGCACTTATTGCTTCTGCAGCTTCTTTATCAGCACTATTTTGTTCTGCTCAACAGGATTTGATGGTGTCGCAGCAGATCTTCTCACGTATAAATGTCAACCCAGCCGGTACTGGTAACAACAAAGGATGTGACGCATTCTTGCTTGGACGCATCCAATGGGCGGGAGTCGACAATTCACCTAAGACAGGATTGTTGAACTTCACTGCATACAGCGAAAATGTAAAGTCAAGTTTTGGTGCGACAGTCAACTACGACAACCTTGGCGTTGGCAACAGCCAGACAAACGCTCAGGCAGTCTACGCATACCATATCGACTTGAATCCAAAGTACATCCTGTCACTTGGTATTTCAGCTGGTTTCAATGTGGGGTCATTCGACCCATATAAAAACACGTTGAAAGACGACTCTGAGATTGGCAAGTCGACATTCGTTAGAGACAAGACGACAGAGATAAGTCCAGACTTCAACGCAGGTGCAGAGATAAGCAGCGAACACTGGATGGCTGGTTTTTCATGCACTCACTTGCTAAACGACACGTCGACTACATTTAGAAAAGGCCGCCATTTCTATGTATATGGAAGAGGATTCTTCAATATCACCCACAACTTTGATTTGGCGCCATTGATCTCATACATGCACAAGCACAACACCAACACCACAGAAATCGGATGCCAGGCATTCTTCAAAAAGATGATTTGGGGAGGTGTGGCATGGAAACCAGATTTCAACAGATTCTCAGAGATGCAGATGATGAGCATCACTGCAGGTTTCGAGTGGGCTAACCGATTCAGATTTGGCTACAGCTACGACATGAACTTTGGAAAATACAACAATCTTCCATCAAACACTCATGAAATCATGCTAAGTGCTCACTTCTAATATTGAATTAAGAATTAAGAGTTAAGAATTAAATGGGGGTGTATCAAGACTAATCAAGTCGCGATGCACCCCCTTTCTTTTGTTCTATTCATCTATGATTTGACGACCAATAACAAACGCTACTGTTCCCCCTACCAATGAGTAAATTCCTGCAATAAGATCATCATCTGGTCCAAGACACTCATTCTTTACCTCCAACAAAAAAGTGCTAATGAAAGATACGATGAAAACGGATAAAATCGTAACGAACATAAGTGTCAGAGTTTTAACCACTTTTTCCATTCTATCTCCCTTAAATGAAAAGAAACAGACAATCAAGCTGATAAAATAAGACACAAAAATCAAGGAGTTGTCTACAATTGGATGAATCCAAAATAGAGTTGCGGCAACTATACCCACCAACAACGATATGATGATTCCCAATCTCGAAGAATACAATTTGGAAACAATTAATCTGACTACCATAGTCAATTGCAGAGCAATCACCATAGCTGCATCTTTTGTCGGAGGAGGCCAGGATTCCGTAAGCTCACCCAAAGGGTCATAAACGCATAAATACACTACGAAAAAAATTGACAAAAGTATTTCTGCTGGACATTTTAACACTAACCTGTATAATTTTTGCATCATTTTGAATCTATTTAACGTGAATTCGACGAATTTTAAAATAGGAGAAAATGACAGTTGAAGTTTCATAAACGAGGATTGTTAAGGGCGGAACGCCCTAACCCTTCCCCACGTGCGAGCCGTAGGCGAGCACAAAAAATTAATAAAGCCACAGAGAATTAACGTTTACAGAGAAAAGCTACGCTTTTATATGAGAAAAAGAGATGAGAATCCAATCAGAAAGTGGAATATGATCAGCAGATTACAATTCATC
>OCTX012233759.1_pt1 | contig 20313 bp, 14 predicted proteins | sample 1539691 | NCBI WGS metagenome assembly OCTX01 (sample SAMN02144231, study PRJEB22623) | gut metagenome | biome: sheep rumen | host: Ovis aries | place: New Zealand
AATCAAAAATTACAAGTCCATGCAAAAGACCGAAGAAATCCTTATGACCATTGTCGTCATCGTAATGCTTCTGACGGTCATCCTGGCCGTGCTCCTGTGGCAGATGAGACGGCGGCGAGAGAAAATCAACCGTCACGAGGAGCGCAGGCTGGAGGAAACGACGCGCCGCCTGGGCCGCGTCATGTCTGTTCATGCTAAACTGATGTTCCTATAGTATGAAAGAACCCACTGACTCCCGGATGCTCCGGTTCATCTACCGCCACGAGCGACTGGCCAAAGCCTACGACTGGCTTGGCGACAACTGGCTCATGGTGGTCATCTATGTACTCTTCGTGGCCGTTGTGCTTTGCATGATCAACCTGATCGTGATGCTGCTCACGACCTGAAACAAAGATTTAAAAGAATGACAGACTAACTTTCCAAAGAAACCATGCATCTGTGTGGAAAGAGCTGTAGATAATCAACTTACACTATTTTAAAATTCGTCGAACTCACGTTAATTTACAAGTAGATACTATTAGCGTTTGCATTTTTTTTGCGGTTTTCGATTTTCACAACGAGTAAATTGGGCTTAGAATTGGAGGTGAATAGTCAGAACGTTCAAAAAGTATATTTTTAATCAAACAATATGTTATGAAAAAGATTTGTTATTTGATGTCACTGTTCCTGCTCTGTCTTTGGGGAGCAGGTATAGGAAACGTGAGTGCTCAACAAACTTACGTCAAATGGAAATTGGTTGACTGGCTCTCTGTCATAGCGGGTGATAAAGATGTGGTGGTTATTGTTGACCGTACAACCGGAATGGCCCTGTCGAACGACAAGGAAGACAAAGACCCCGATGCCGTGGCTGTGGAATTGAACTACGACAAAGACCGTATTCTGGGCGATGTACCAGAGAACGTGCAATGGACTTTTACCGGTAATCCGGGCAGTTTCCAATTTGCTTCAGGCGAAAATAATCTCTATGCCGACAGTAAAGGGTTGAAAGTAGGGAAGACAGTTGGGGAATTTCACGCTACTACGGTTGAAGATGTTGCTTACCTGCGTATAAAGGTTGATGATAAAGACTATTTTGCCGGAGTGGAAAAGAGTATGTTCACCAACAGTTGGAAACTGAAAGAAGTCAACAAGGACGGCAAGCCTGATGATGTTGTGAAGGACACTCGCTTTGCTATATTCAAAAAGGTGGAAAACACTCAAAAAGTAATTACATTAAGTTTTCCATATAAGGACTACGAATTTGATGAGAGTCAAAGAAATTATACAGGTGATCCAATTAACTTTGATAAGGCAACCCCTGCCCCCGCCGTTCCCGATGGTGGTGGTTCCTATGATCTTTCTTATAAAAGCAGTAACTATGCGGTTGCATTTCCTGTCAACCCCGATCATCCGGATGACATTAATTATTATGGAGAGAAACTTCGTGTAAAGAAAAGTGGAACCACTCAGATTGTAGCCACCATCAGTGAGACCGAAGAATATGACAAGGCTCAAGCTGTCTTTACTTTAAGAATCTACAACTCTGGATTAAGCAAGGGAACGGAAGAAAATCCGTTTACAGTGGAAGAGGCTATAAAACTGGCGAAAGGTGAGGAAACATACGGAATTGGATATGAGGAAGGACGTTGCTATTTTATCAAGGGTATCGTTAACAAGGTGAATAACGGAATGCTCAGCATGTTCGGCGACATGGGACTCGACGAGATAATGGGCGATGACATGGACATGGAAGAGCGCATGGGCGACATGGATGATTTCGATATGAGCGAGATAAGTGAGATGATGGGTGGCATGGACCTGTTTTCTATGATTCCCGGCTTTGGACCATCAGAGGGTGTTGACTACTATATCTCCGACGACGGAACTAAAGATAACCGCATTAAGGTGGTGAAAGGTAGGGGATTGTTTTCTCCTGTAGCTGTTTCAGCACAAGATTATAATGGACCTGAGCCAACCGCTATTAGATTTTTTGCAAAACTTGAAGACTTGAGCCCGGGCGACGAGGTGCTGATATTCGGACCGCTCGAAGTTTCAGAGGACACCAATATGTTTGCAGGTCTGATGGGAAACAGCGGAAATGAACAGAACAACCAGAATAACCAGAACAACCAGAATAATGGAGAAGAAAAGGACAAGAAAAAAGTCAAAGTGGCTGAACTGAACTACCTGTATAACCAGAAAAAGATGCTTTTGGTTCAAGACCAGCACTTATATAATTCTGATAATTACACGAAGCACATTCCGGAAGATAACAAATTCTTCTTCACGCTCAACGGAACGCCGAATGGTGCTGTTCAGCCTGCCCAGGTGAAGAGTGCTGACGAGGAGATTGCCAAGTGGGTGATTGAGAAAGAGGACAATGAGCAACAGAAAGACAGCCTGTTTACTCCCTTGAACCCGGGACATACTAAAGTCACCACAAAGGTTAAGGTGGTTGTGCATGAGAAAGATCCTGACGTTGAGGACTCAAAGGAGAAATACTACACGATGAAGCGTAAATTCAATTTGGAAGTGCTCCCGATTGATAAGGATCCGGAAGGCAGGAATGTGGGTGAATATGTGTTGGTTAAGAATGTTAATGAATTTGATGATGAAGAAGCATCACGTCGTTTGCTGATCGTCGGAACAAGAGTGAAAGAAGGTGAAAAAAATGAGGAAGGAACGGCCGAAGATGAAATAACAAACTACATTTTAGGAACCGAAGATGCAATGATGGGTGGCGGTAAAGGAGCCAAGAAAATTGACAATGAGAAAATCAAGAAAAACGATGGACGTGAGTACATCAAGTATGAGGACGTACCGGAGAAATCTCAGGAAATTATCCTTGAGAAAAAGGATGATACTAACTACTGGTATCTGAAAGTAGGTAAGGATGAGAATAACAAACCTCTCTACCTATATGCTTCTGACTATAAGGAAGAGAACAACGAATCATCTGAAGGCCAGGAAGGTCAGGAAGGTCAGGAAGGCCAGGGAGGTCAGCAAGGCCAAGGAACTGGTGGAGGAACTGGAGGAGGAACTGGTGGATTCAATATGAACGAGATGATGGAGATGTTCTCGCCAAGCTCCGGACTTAAGGTGGGAACATTGGATGGAACCTCTGACGGACAAACCACAGGGGAGGTTGTCGATAGTTGTACAGCTACCATTGCTATTTCTCCCGACGATATCGCTATCGCCACTATCAGTTATCCTAAGACTGAAGGCAAGAAAAATACAGTCATGTTGACCAGTTCATTTGATATGGAAGGCATAATGAATATGTTTGGCGGCAAAGAAGATGGGCAGCAAACATCAACTGGCATGAATTTCGACTTCTTCATGGGAGCGTTCAACTCTGTGAAGGCTGACGACGAGAAGGGCATGAAACCTCGTATCTTCATGTTCAAACAATATGATGAATATCCCATTACAATAGGTGAAACCGAATGGATGACTTTCGTGAGCGACTATGACGTGGAGGCACCAGACAACGTGGAGGCATACGTGGTGACACGTGTTGTTCCCGGAACTACCCAATGCATGGCTGCTTTGAAACTTGTGGGTCCTGTGCTCAAGGGAGGAGTACCTTATCTGCTGCATGCTCCAAAGGGTACTTACACCATGAAAAGAGATGACTCTGAACCTAAGGCGCCCGCAGTGAATAAGTTACAAATCAGTGATAGCGAAACTGGTGGCTATAAGACTGGTAGCAGTGTTTATGTGTTGGGACAGAAGAACAACGGTGTTGGTTTCTACAGATGGACTGGACACAAGCTTGGTGCAGGTCGTGTTTATCTGTCTCATGTGCCCGAACCTGATGTACCGGTTTCTGCTCGAGAGTTCATCAGCTTCGGGGAAGATAATCCTACTGATATCTCTTCTATGCTTATGGATGAGCAGGAGAAAACTGTTACTTATTATAATTTGAGTGGTCAGCGTGTGGATAAGCCTCTGATGAAGGGTGTTTACATCACCAATGGTAAAAAAATCTTGGTTAAGTAATTATAAATATGGTGTGACACATCATATCTTAAAACAATAAGAAAGATGAAGAAAATATATATGCATCCTTGCACAAGAACAGATGAGGTTTCCATTTATCAGTTCTTGAAGGTTGGCTCGCTTCCTGTCAATGACGATGAAGAAGATGACGACATTGATGATCACGACGGACTGCTCGTCAAACCTGAGGATGAGAACTGGTTGAATCCGCCGACCTCTTCCTTGTGGGAGTGAAAAAACTGATTTTTCAGTTTTGACATGATGAGAATTTTAATATTATCTTTACCGCAGCTTATGACTCATAGGCTGCGGTTTTTATATGACTAATAAGTGTTTTGAATTGTTTTTTTCATGAATAATGCGTATATTTGCAAACGAATTCTTATGAATTAAGTAAAATGATGATACAAAGAGGGTTTAAAATACTTGCTCTGCTCTTGGTTTTGCTTTGCGCCAGCTTTACCTCCGATGTCAGGGCGCAGAAATTGTTACGTTTGTTGCATTATGCGGATAGTATGCTGACCGCCCGCTATCGCAGTTCAGACATTGACACGGCTTACATCATGCGTCCTCAGACTAAGTGGACATTGACAGCAAGACTCAACGTGTCGGGAGCCAAGTTGGAGATGGAGGGGAACCAGATGGGCACCCCATTCCGCTCGGAGATTACAGCCGACTACAAATCGACGGTCAGTCTCGGTGTCAACTATCTTGGTGTGTCGGTAGTCATGGCTCTGAACCCTGCCAAGATTATGGGAAAGTACAAGGACTTTGAACTGAACCTCAACTCTTACAGCAACCGGATGGGCTTTGATTTTATATATCAGAATGCCCGGAATTTCAAGGGGTGGCACAAGGCCGAGGGAACGCCGCGCATAGAATTGCCCCCAGAGGTGGTGAAACTGAAATCGCTCAACGTGAATGCTTATTATGCCTTCAACTATCGTCGTTTCTCCTATCCTGCCGCCTTTATGCAGAGCTACATTCAGCGTCATTCAGCAGGCAGCTTCCTGCTCGCGGTATCCGGACAGGGACAACGTGTTGACACCAAGAGGCAGTATGAGTCGGTGCTGAAGGTAACGAACATCGGCATCGGAGGTGGATATGGCTACAACTGGGTGCCCGGCCGCAATTGGTTGTTCCATCTGTCAGCCCTGCCTACGTTTACTGTTTACAGCAACACATCTCTTAAGGTGAATGACAATCGCATACCGATTGACTATCATTTTCCCGAGGTGATTATCACCGGGCGTGGAGCACTCGTACGCCAATTCGGCAATATGTTTGTCGGTACCACAATGGTATATAATTTCACAAACATCGGCAGCAAGAAAAAACTGGCTGTCCACAACAGCAAGTGGATCACACGCCTTTTCGTCGGTCTCAGATTATAGGTTGTGTAAACCAAGAGTTATCGGGGGAGTCCCTCATGGCGGGCGGCATGAGGGAGGTGATAGGAATGAAATCCAAGAGTTATTGGGGGTATCCAGCCTGTAGATACCATGGATGGAAATTTTTAAAATTCGTCGAACTCACGTTAAAGTAAGATGTGTTCTGCAAAAACACGCTGGACGCTGCCAAAAGCAGATGATTAAAACTTCATTCTCATGCCAGAACTGTTAAAAACTAAAAATTTAGATAATTAAACTAAAAATGAAAGTTAAATGTTCATTTTTAGCATAAAAAACATTACTAAAATTTTCGATAATTAAAATTTTAGTAATAAATTTGCGCTATAATCAAAAGTAAAAGCAGATGAACAGGAATAAAGACCAACGGACGCTGACCAAGGCGGAGATGGAGATTATGAACTGCCTTTGGGACAATGACGACAAGCCGATGACCGTACGTGAGATTCAGGAACGCTATGCCGATCCGAAGCCGGCCTACACGACTGTGGCCACCTTCATGAAGATACTGACACAAAAGCAGTTCGTGGAGGCAAAAAAACGGGAAGGCGGTGGAAAGACGTTCTTCTTCCGCCCGCTGATATCACGCGACGAGTACCGAAGCCGGGTGATGAAGGACGTGAAAGAAAGTTTCTTCGGAGGTTCAATCAGCTCGCTTGTCAGCTTTTTTGTGAATAAGGAAAAACTGTCGGAAAAGGAAAAGGACGAACTGATGAAAATCATGGACAGCTTAAATAGCTGACAAGATTTTTTATTTCGTAACGTGACTGACAGAAATACATAAAGTAAGATAAGACCTAATTAAAAAGAGCCCTGCAATGATATACATAATAAAATCGATGATGGTGTTGACACTGCTGTATGTGCCCTACATGCTGTTGCTTCGGAAAGAGTCGTTCTTCCGTTTCAACCGCATGATGCTTCTCGGCTTCGTGGTGCTTTCAGTCGTTCTTCCTCTTCTGAATATTCCACTGTTCGACATCGGCGTCCATCCATTTGAAGGCAAAGGCGAAGTGACTGTGGGCATGCCTACGATTGTCGGTATTGGCGATGGCGATGCTTTAGTCGCTCCGGGCAAAGCAGACAAAGCGACAGGAGGGATTGACTGGTGGTCGGTATTGTGCTGGACTTATGCCACAGGCATGGCAGTCACGTGTGTTGTGAAACTGCTACAAGTCATCGGAATTTACCGCCGGATCCATCATGGAGTCATGTGGACCGACAAGGTAGAAGGCTCGACCGTGTATTGTCATTGTGGAGACACAGCACCTTTCAGCTGGTTCCGAAGCATCGTCATCAGCGAAAAGGACTACGAACAGAACGGCGATGTGATCATACGCCATGAGTTGGGACATATCCGACATCATCACTCCAGCGACATGATGCTGGTGAATGTATTCCAGATCATACAATGGGCTAACCCCTTCGCCTGGATGCTGGGCAGCTCGATGCGGGATATCCATGAATACGAGGCCGACGACACTGTACTGCGCAGCGGTGTCAGCGCACGTGAATATATGAGTTTATTAATGAGGAAAGCCGTCGGCTCCAGTTCCTACGCCTTTGCCAACGGCTTTAATCACAGTTTGTTAAAAAAACGAATTACTATGATGTTACGAAAAAAATCAAATCCTTGGATGCGTACGAAAGCATTGTACGCCATCCCCATGGCCGCGCTCGCACTGAGTGCTTTTGCCACCCCGCTGATTAGCAGCCAGAAACTTGCGGACGAACTGTCTTTCAGCGATGCTGACAACAAAGTTACGGAAATTATTCCAAACCAGGAAATTTCGACACAAGAAAATGCAAACGAGGCAGTTGAAAACGATGCAAACAAGAATGTCACGGAGGCCGGGCAGCTGCCTTTATTGAGCAGTGGCCAGGATGAGGAAACGCTGCCAGCAGATAATCCGAAGTTGTCTGTCAATGAAGAGCCTGGTTCAGTCAATGCCAGCCAGCATGACAAAACATCCGCTGCAGCCAACCCATCGCTTGCAGAATCGCCCGACACAGTGGCACCTATAAACTATTCTGCCACACTCTCCTACCCCGCCTCATCCGACGATGACAAGATTTATGACATCTGCGAACAGCTACCTGAATATCCCGGCGGATTCGAAGCATTGATGCAAGACCTCATGAACAACATCCGTTATCCTAAAATTGCTCATGAAAACGGTGTGGAAGGATATATCAACGTACTGTTTGTCGTGGAGAAAGACGGAAAATGCTCAAGTTTCGAGATTGCGAAAGCCACCTACAACCAACTGAAAGACAGAGGAAAGACAGAGGCAATCATACTTTCCGGCCATGGTCTCAAAGAAGAGACAGGCAATCAAGGCAATTCTGAAAGCAAAGGTTTATCTGTGGTTGGATTTAGTGAAAAGAATGCCAAAAGCACAGAAACCTCAAAGGAAGTGATTGCTTCTGCCCAGAAAGCAATGAACGACGAAGCTCTCCGAGTTGTCAGGCAGCTGAAGCAATTCAAACCGGGCATCCAAGACGGCAAGCCGGTCAGAGTGAAATTCAATCTTCCGATATTCTTCAAACTGCAATAGAAAACAGCATCAAACAGAACGAGGATGCATCAGGCAAAACTGGTGCATCCTCATTATTTGTGTTTAACACTGTAAATCAGAAAACAATCGGGTCCCAACCGAAGTCCTGGTACATGGTGGCAGGGATTTTATTTTTCTTGACATAACCGGCAATGGTTTCTTTACGCTTTTCCTCACGTGCCTTCGCGTCGGAGCTGATGTGCTGGAAGTCATTGAATTTATCGCCGAAGATTTTCTGGGCGGTAGGAAGGTAATTGCTGCCGTCCTCAACCCTGTCGAAAGCGACGACCTCGAAGGTCTCGCCTGTCTGCCTCACGTGCATAAGCCCCGGGTGGCTTCCTCCCGACATGGTCTTGAGCGTGTCACCCGACAGGTTGTAATTGAACACCCAGAAGTCGCCCCAGACAAGGATGTCGTCGGGGTTGGTCTCATCAACTGCGATGATGGTCTTGCTCGGTATGCAGTATTCACCTGGAGAATACTGCGATCCGATGGAATCGATAAGGAAGCGGTCAACCGCCAGTGGATAGGAGTCGGTTTCAGTCGCTACGACAGCTGCCGTAGAGTCCGTAGATTCAGCGGCTGTGGTGTCAGATGATTTTCCTTGTTTGGAATCACACGCCCCCAAGGCTATAGTCAGGCAAAATGCTGCGCAAGGGAGCCATTTGAGATTTTTTTTCATTGTTTATAGAAATTTTTAGGATTGGATTAGAATGGATAGGAATGAATATGAAGTGAAGAGTTATTTTGTGATTTGCTGCACATCGTTGTCCCCCGGTTTGAAGAGCAGTCCAGTGCAGGTCTTGGCATCCGCCTTGTAGGTCTTCAGCTCCACTTTTGTCCAGTCTATCTGGTCCGTACGCTGTGCGAGAGGCGCATGCGGAATGACCGACCCGTCACGCACGAGGATGACTGCCGGTATGTGGCCTGCCTTGATGGTCTGATAGCCACCCTCATAGACTTTTCCGTCCTGGTAGTCTATCCACTTGCCTTTGGGCAGATAGACTTCTCTCTCCGTGCCGGACTCCATCATCGGAGCGACCAGGATTTGGGAGCCGAACATATATTCATCCTCCACAAGCCATGCGCCCTTGTCGTGAGGGAATTCCACGAAGAGGGCACGCACCATGGGCAAACCGCGGTTGGAGCAGTCCTTTGCCTGTGCATAGACATACGGCATCAGTTTGTATTTCATCTCGGCGCACTCACGGAAAGCCTTGGTGAAGTCTTCGCTGATGAGCCAGGGCTCGGTGGGCGGCGCACCGTGGGCACGGGTGTGGCTCGAGAGGAATCCGAACGGAAGCCAGCGACGGTAGATGTCCTCCGGCGATGCCGTCACGAATCCGCCCATGTCGTGGCTCCAGAAGGAGAATCCGCTCAGTCCGAAGCTGAGTCCTCCGCGTAGGTCACCGAGCATGCCGATGTTGGTCGTGGCTGCGTCGCCGCCCCAATGGAGCGCATACCGCTGCGAGCCGGCCCATGCGGAGCGTGCCCAGATGATGCCTTGGCCTGGGTATTGCTTTTCCACGGCCTCCCACAGCGCCTTGTTATAACGGAGCGGATAGAGGTTGTGCTCATAAAGTCCGCTTTTGCCGGAATGGTAGATGCCGTTGTAAGGCGCGGCCTCTCCGAAGTCGCACTTGATGGTGGAGACGCCCTGTTTGAGCAGGCCGGTGATTTTCTCCTGATACCAGCTGACCGCATCCGGGTTGGAGAAGTCGAGCACGGCATCCTCATACGGCATACCGCCGTTGAAATTCCTCACGTTCAGTCCATTGTCGATAATCTCCTTGAACAGGCTGTTTTTAGGGGTAAAGTAAGGGAGTTGCCAAAGGCAGGTGTGGAATCCGTCGTCGGCCAGCTGTTTGAGCATGCCGACGGGGTCTTCAAACCGGTCTTTCGCGAACTGGTAGTCACACTGCCAGTCTACGCCGAACCATCCCGTGTCGAAATGGATGACGTCCGACGGAATCTGGTGTTTCCTCAGCTGGGCTGCGATATCCAGGCCCTCTTTCTGGGAGAAGTAGGTGATACGGCTCATCCACGTACCGAACGACCATAGCGGCAGCATCGGCGATTTGCCGGTGATGTTGGTGTATTCGTCAAAAATCTCTTTCGGCTCACCAAAGAAAATGAAGAAGTCCATGAGCTCGTCGGCCATGAAGAGCCGGTCGGCGCCGATGTAGCTGGCTCCGAAATCGCAGGTGACCGGAGCAGAGGTGTGCATGAAGATGCCGTACCCTCTGTTGGAGAAGAAGAACGGCACAGGCTTGTACTGCCCGTCGGTCTCCGGACCCTGGGGGTCGGTGACGGAAAGATGCACTTTCTGCCCCACTTTATTTAATGATGTGAAAGACTCTCCGCATCCGTAAATCCGCTCACCGGGTGCCAAGGTGAACACGGGGTTGATGCTTCTGGAATTGTCTGATCCGCGCTTGATGAAAGAGAACGGGAGAAGTTTCACCTGGCTGGAGTCGTTGTCTATGATATGTCGAGTCTGGGTAAGGATTTTCCCTTTCGCGTCCTTCACGACTATACGCCACGGGTATTTACGGATTTCGATAGTTCCGAAATCCGATGAATAAGAGATGGCATCAGCGGTCTGATTGGCAATCCACAAACTCTTGCTCTTCTCGGCACTGGCCATGGAAGCACTGTTTTTGAATCCATCGCAGAACATGGGATCATCCTCGTCCTTGTCCGTCGGCTCAATGGGTGAGGTCAGAATACGGATTCTGACCGTCCGGGGCGAGATGTTGTCCAGCTTGATTTTCAGGTTCGGGTCGTTCTCGTATGCAGCATCCGGGAAATCAAGCATCTGCATCCTCACAGGCCAGTAGCCATTGAGGTTGAAGGCCTGTCGGGGCGAGAGGCGGTAGCGTTTCCAGTTGAGCAGTCCCTCCCCTTTCATGTGGTCGAAGGAGACAATGGAGTCCGCGAGGAAATAGGTGTTCGACAAGTCGTTGAAGTCTGTCGACATGTCTTTCTGCATACATTGCAGATACTGCACGCCGGCATTGGTCTGGATTTGCGCGGTGGCAGGAAGGAAGCAAGCGGCAGAGAGGCCGATTGCAGCAAGTAGTTGTTTCATATCGTTAGTATTTAGTTGTTCATAAGGATTGTTCGCGATGGTATCGCTCACCACTTAACAGGCAATGAAATGCTGTGCTGGCAGAATTGAAGGCTGCCATCATTTGTGATTTTAGTTACAAGACGCGCCGCGGCGCGTCTCTACTTGGCTTAGTTAATTGACCACGGGAAGCCAGATTCTGCTGGGATGCTCCTCAGAATGGAGTAGTTGTACGGTGCAGGGCTGGAATGCTTCCTCGCCACATTCATAGATATTGCAGAAGGTCTGGGGATTGCGGTCGATGAGGGGGAAGCAGGAACTCTGAACCTGAACCATCAGACGGTGGCCGGGCAGGAACGTATGGGCGATGTCAGGGAGCTTGAACCTGACGTTTGTTGGTTGTCCGGGGATGAAAGGTTCCGGCGATTTCGGATGGAACCGGTAGTTTTTCATCGCCTTCGGGTCGGTGGTGTTGAAGGCGGTGGAGTCGAGTTCCATGCAGTTGCGGTATTTTCCCCTCATCACTTCCCATCTCACGAGCATCTGATAGCCGGCCATGAGCGGACGGAATCGTGAGCTCTGCTGACCACTCATATATTGGCGGACTTTCTCTGAATATTCGAAGTCGTCGGGGAAGACATCGATGATCTTGACGATGAAATCGCAGTCGGTCGTCGAGATTGCCACATTCAGGTCTGCCTCCACTGAGCCGTCGAGCACGAGCGGCTCTGACAGCACATCCGTCTGGAAGACCTCCACGTCCGTACGGGTGGCGGCGAACCGCTGGTCGGCTGTCATATAATCCGACGGACGGCTGGTGAGCGGCTTTCCGTAGAAAGGAACGGGCCTTGCGGGGTCGGAGACGTATGCGGTTGTTCTTTCCGTCGGTTCCGCCTGCCCCAGTCCTCCGTCATGCTGCAGATAGAACGGTTCTGTCTTCCGGTCCGAGGTCCATCCATCAGGGAAATGCTTCCATTTGTTTTCCCCCGTCTGGAAAATCATGGCCCCAGGTTTCGGTTTCTCTCCTTTGTCGTTCAGATAATAAGAGAAGAAGGGATATTCGAAGTTTTCAAGGTAATAGAACATGTCGGTTTCGCCTCCGAACCATATGTCACCAAGATATCCGGTTGCCCCCCGGCTCCACACGCCATGCGACCACGGGCCTTCCACAAGATAGAGTTCGGTCTGCGGCGACTGACGTCGGATGGCGTTGTATGTGGTGAAGGCTCCGAAGCAGTCTTCCGCGTCGAAGAGGCCTCCCACCACCATGACGGCAGGCTTCACGTCCTGGCAATAATAGGCCACATTCCGCTCCTCCCACCATGGGTCGAGGTCGGGATGCGCAAGCATGTCGTTCCAGAACTTGCAGCTGTCGCCCAGCAGGCGGGTCATATTCCTGACCGTACCCAGTTTGAGATAGTCATTATAGACGTCTGTATGTACCACGTCGGTGGGGTTCACCTGATTGGGGTCTATCTGGTAGGTGTTCCAGAAAGAAGACTTGTTGACATGCTCGAACCAGAACTCGAAGGGAAACATATCCAGGACGAAAAGCGCCCCGTTGTGGTGCGTGTCGTCGCCACGGAACCAGTCGGTGACTGGAGCCTGGGGAGAAACTGCCTTGACTGCCGGATGACCGGAGAGGCCTGCCATCATGGCGTAGAATCCAGGATAGGAGATGCCGAACACCCCCACCCTCTCGTTCGAGTGGGTGTTTTTCACAAGCCAGTCCACGGTGTCATAGGTGTCGCTGGCTTCGTCGATTTGAGATTTCCCCCGTTTGTCCACGATAAACGGACGCAGGTCCTCGAACGTTCCTTCGCTCATGTTTTTTCCTCTCACATCTTGAAAGACAAGAATATACTGATCGGATGCATATTTGCTCCATGTGGGTCGCCACAGATCCATGAACTCCTGCTCGCCATAAGGGCCCGACCCATAGCACGACCGGTAGATGAGGACCGGATGGCCCACGGACTTGTCCTTCGGCTCATAGATGGAAGTAAAGAGCCTGACTCCGTCCCTCATGGGGATCATGACTTCGCGTTTTGAATAATGCTGTCTCACCCATGCCGAGTCCATGTTCTCCACTGCATCTTGTGCGTCGGCACAGAATGGGAATAAGAGAGTAAAAACAAAAAGAAAAAATGTTTTCATTTGGAATTGTTAGTTGGTCACTGCAAATTTACGAATAAAAATAGAAAAGCAACCTTGGAAATGTAAATAGTTCGGAGGTAAGGCGCAAAAAAATAGCAAAAAAATCAATGCGGATGATTTTTTCCCTCCCGAATGGCATTTTTTTTGTAAATTTGCATATCAAAAAATTGCCTATGACAAAAGAAATAGAATTGCATAGTTGTGCAGACCTGATAGACTACGTCAGCTCGACGGGGTTCCTCCCGCTCCTCAACAGCGGAATAAGGGGATATAGCGCAGAGGAGCTGGTGGACGAAGACTGCCGTTACGTGACCCTGCCCGGCGGCGGATGGGACTGGCCGTTGTGGAAGTGGAAAGGCACGGTGGTCCGTGAGGGAAACTGCGCCTATGGCAAGTTTTTCAACAAGAAAGCCGGATTCATCAGCATGGACTGGTTTCCCGACTTTCTGAACTACCGCCGCAGCGTCTGTCCCGGCATCACCGAAGACTCGATAGAAGAGACCATACTGATGGTGCTTCGTGAGCAAGGCAGCATGATCACTCGCGAGCTGCGTGCCGCCTGCGGATTCACGGGACCGAAGATGCGCAGCAAATTCGACGGATTTATCACCCGTTTGCAGATGAGCTGCCACATCGTGACCGAAGACTTTGTCTATCCGGTCGACCGTCACAACCATGAATACGGCTGGGGATGGTCGCTGCTGACCACCCCCGAGCAGCTGTACGGCAAGGAACGGCTGATGACCGACCACAGTCCGTCGGAGTCCTTCAGCCTGATGTTCGGACACTTAAAGGACGAGTTGCCTGAGGCTGAAGACGCACAGATCAACCGCCTGCTCAGATAACGCCTACAGGTAGCCGAGACCACCGCATTTGTGGCAATGCTGTTTTCCGCGGCATTTGTCGTGCAGGCAAGCACCGGAGCAAGGGCAGGCAGAGGGATGATCGTCGGGCAGAATCTCAGGAAAATCCTTGCACGGTCTGTTGAAATACCCTTTTCCTTTGCATTCAGGACAACGACGGGTCATCGGCTTCAGGTATTGCGTGGCCACCCATCCATAATCAGGATAGCACGACGCACCAGTCATTCCGCAGTTGAGGAACTTCACATAGGTGAAGCCATTGCGCTGCTTGCCGGCATAACGCACCCTGCTGTCCTTGAAGAGCTGACATTTCATCTGAAATCCATCGTTCATCATCACGGCATAGTTCTTTCCCGGACCCGTGCGGACATTGACATTGTCGCCGGTGCAACGGTAGACGGTCTGTGCGTTGGCAATGACGGCAAGGAAAAGCAACGTCATCGCAAGAAAAATTCTTTTCATAAGCATAGGTGTTATTTTATGAGGTTTTGGGGAGTATATGAGATACTTTTATGGGGTAAATGGGTTGAATGGGCTTGTTGGGCTTAATGCATCCATCAGTCCTTCTAATGGCAAAGTTATGATTTTATTTTGGATTGACAAAATTATCTGGCAATTTGTGGCATACCGATGCATAAAAAGTTTATTATTATTGTATATTGAGTTTTTTTCAAAGTCAGAGGTCAAAAATTCATTTTTTTTCCGTATTTTTGCATAATTTTATATACTCTTATATCGTATCACTCAAAATAAACATTCCTATATGGTACCCATGAAGCAACTTTTGTTCGGTGCGTTGCTGACTTTCAGCACCCCGTCTTTTTCACAAGACCTGATGATCGCCCCGGGTTGTCAAAGTTTACAATCATCAGAAGCCAAGCAGACCGTAGAACTGATAAAGAAAGTGAACGACTCTTGGCAGAGCCGCCACAAGGCTGAGTGCCGCGGATTCTGGGACAACGCAGCCTATTTCACAGGTAACCAGGAAGTTTATGCAATGACTGGAGAGCAGAAATATCTCGACTACGCTCTCCGTTTCGCAGAGCACAACAAATGGAAAGGTGCCACCGAGCAAGACAAGTCGAAATGGGAATACAAGACCTACGGAGAGGACATGAAGCATGTGCTCTTCGCCGACTGGCAGATTTGCTTCCAGATATATATCGACCTCTACAAGATCGAACACCGCGCCGAGCGTCTTCAGCGCACATTGGAAGTGATGAACTACCAGGCTGACATGTCGGAGACCGACTTCTGGTGGTGGAGCGACGCGCTCTACATGGGCATGCCCATCTTCACGAAATTGTACACGGTGACGGGCAACGAGAAACTCCTCGACAAGCAATACGAAAGCTTCAAGTGGACCGACGAACTGCTCTTCGACAAAGAATGCCAGCTCTACTACCGCGACGGGAAATATGTCTATCCGAAGGTGAAGACCAGCTGCTCTGACGGTAAGAGCTTCTGGGCACGCGGCGATGGATGGGTACTGGCCGGACTGGCCAAGGTGCTTCAAGACCTGCCCGCCAAGCATAAATACCGTCCTTTCTATGAGGACAGATTCAAGCAGCTTTCTGCCGGGGTGGCCCGCTGTCAGCAGGAGGGAGGCTACTGGAGCCGTTCGATGCTCTGCGAGAACGACGCACCGGGATACGAGACCAGCGGAACCGCCTTCTTCACTTACGGACTGCTTTGGGGCATCAACAACGGGTATCTGAAGAAATCGGAATATGAGCCGGTGGTGAAGAAAGCATGGAAATACCTGTCGGAAGTGGCTGTCCAGCCCAACGGCGCTATCGGCTACTGCCAGCCTATCGGAGAGAAGCCAGACCCCACGCGCACAGTGGACGAGAAGTCGGAACACCCGTTCGGAACCGGAGCTTGGCTGCTGGCCGCCTGCGAATATGCAAGGTATTGTAAGTAACAGTTTTCAGTTATCAGTTTTCAGTTATCAGTTATCAGTTTTTTTCTACACCTAATCAATTATTGAGATGAAGCAGTTTTTCAAATATGTGTTAGCTACGATCACCGGTATCGTCATTCTCTTCTTGTTTATGCTTCTGATGGGCGTGATTTCCATCATGAGCATGAGCAGCCAGTCGAGCGTGAAAGTGAAGGACGGCAGCGTTCTTGAAATCAACCTGACAGGCAACATGTCGGAGCGGAAGGAAGACAATCCGCTGGCATCTCTGCTTGGCAATCCCAACGCGAACAACATCAGCCACGAGAACGTGATGAAAGCGATCAAGAAGGCCAAGGAGGACGAGAAAATCAAGGGTATATACATTCAGGGAGGAATCCTGACTGGAGCCACACCAGCTATGCTGGAGGAGATTCACGACGCGCTCGTGGACTTCAAGAGCTCGAAGAAGAAAATCGTGGCATACGCCGACAATTATTCTCAAGGAAGCTATTATCTCGCTTCCGTGGCCGACTCCATCGTGATCAACCCGCTCGGAATGTTGAACTGGGACGGACTGGCCTCTCAGACAATGTATCCCAAGGACATGCTCGACAAGCTCGGCGTGAAAATGGAAATATTCAAGGTGGGCACATACAAGTCGGCGGTAGAGCCGTACATGCGCAGCGACATGAGCGACGAAAACCGTGAGCAGCTCACCGTGATGCAGGATGAGATGTGGAGCAGGATGAAGGCCGACGTGGGCAAGAACCGAAAATTGTCGGTTGACAAGCTGAACGCACTGGCAGACAGCGGAATGACATTTGCCGACGTCAACATATACAAAAGCTCGAAGCTGATTGACAAGACGGCCTACAGCGATGAGGTGCCACAGCTGATTGCCAACACGCTCGGAGTGGACAAGGATGATTATCATGTCATCAGCGTTGACGACCTGGCTTCCAGCATGAGCAACGAGCCGAAAGGCACCAGCGGCAATATCATCGCAGTGTACTACGCCTATGGCACCATCGTGGACGAGGCGGCAAGCGGCCTGGGAGCCGGTGCCGAGATTGTGGGACAGAAAGTGAGCAAGGACCTGCTGAAGCTGGCCGACGACGACAACGTGAAGGCATTGGTGCTCCGTGTGAACTCTGGGGGCGGCAGCGCATACGCCAGCGAGCAGATTTGGCATGCTGTGGAGAAGGTGAAGGCAAAGAAGCCTGTCGTGGTGTCTATGGGCGGATTGGCGGCATCTGGTGGATATTACATCAGCAGCGGTGCAAACTGGATCGTGGCTGAGCCGATGACGCTGACAGGATCCATCGGCATCTTCGGAATGTTCCCCATCGCCAAGGAGCTGCTGAACGACAAACTCGGCGTACATTATCACACCGTAAAGACCAACGAGTATGCTGACTTCGGCGACTTCTCACGCGACATGAGCGAAGGCGAGAAACGTATGCTGCAAGGCTACGTCAACCGCGGCTATGAGCTCTTCACACAGCGTTGTGCCATGGGACGAAAAGTCAGCCAGGATTCCATCAAGCAGATTGGCGAAGGCCGTGTGTGGACTGGCGAGCATGCCAAGAAGATTGGACTTGTCGACGAGCTGGGAGGATTGTCCGCTGCCCTGGAGAAAGCCAAGAAACTGGCGAAAGTCGATGACTACAGCGTGCTGAACTACCCGGCTAAGAAGAGCTTCTTCGACAAGTTGTTCGACGAGAATCCTGCCGACAGCTATGCACGAGGCAAGATGGAAGAGACTTTCGGTGAATTCTACACCATGTTCCAGATGCTGAAGCACCTGAATCCTAAAGGAAACATACAGGCGGAGCTGCCATATAAGATTAAGTTCAACTTGTAGTTCCTATTTTGATTGTTTAAATTAATTGCTTATTATTCAGGCTAACAAAGATGGAGTTTAACAGTTCAAAGATATGGTATCCGCTGATTCCCTTTTCCTGGCTCTACGGGATTGGGGTATCAGTGCGGAACTTCCTGTTCGACTGTGGACTGCTCAGAAGTTCCAGCTACGACATACCCGTCATCAGCGTGGGAAACATCACGGTGGGAGGCACTGGAAAGACACCTCTCACTGAATATCTGATCCGTCTTCTCAGTCCAAAACACCAGGTGTCGATTGTAAGCAGAGGCTACAAACGGCAGACAAAAGGCTACGTACGCGCCACAAGTCAGACAAGCATGAGCGACATCGGGGACGAGCCGTTCCAGATGAAGCACAAGTATCCGCATATTCATGTGGCTGTCGACGAGAACAGGCGTCGGGCCATCGAAAATATATGCAGTCCAAATGTTCAGCCATCAACCGACGTCGTGCTCATGGACGACGGATTCCAGCACCGGTATGTACAGCCCGGAGTCAACATCCTGCTCATGGACTACAACCGGCTTCCGCATAAAGACTACCTGCTACCGGCTGGAAAACTTCGAGAGCCTAAGTCCAGCTGCCGACGGGCCGACATCGTGATCGTGACAAAATGCCCTCAGGACATCACACCCACCGAAGAGCACGGCATCGAGCGGTCGCTCAACCTTCAACCGTGGCAGAAACTCTATTATGCAACATACGGATACGGCAACCTGGTGCCGATGCGGAATTACATCAGCAAGATGCAGGACGGCAGCACCGAATCATCAATGGAACTGGCCGAAATACCGCTGTCCGACCTGAAGGCCAACAAATACGGCGTGGTGCTCCTCACGGGCATCGCATCGCCCCAACTCCTCGAGAGCGATATTCGGCAGATGTGCTCTTTCAGCTCAATACGCTTTGAGGACCACCACAACTTCACGAAGAAGGACATCGACCTGATTGCTGCAAAAATCAGTGAGCACGACAGTGGCAACACCATCGTGGTGACAACTGAGAAAGACGCCATGCGACTCATTGAATATATGCGCAACAACCCCTCCGACGACGTTGAATTCATACGCAACCGATATAAGAACTTTTATGTCATTCCCGTGGAAGTGAAATTCATGAAGGAGATGGAAGCTGAGTTCAACCAGTTGATTCTAAGCTATGTGCAAAAAAATTCACGCACAAGTACATTGAACTGGAAATAATATCGGTAATTTATAACAGAATAAACAACCACACATAAAACGAAAAAGAAAGATGGCGACAGATATCAGCAAACTTGGCGAATTCGGACTAATCAGGCATCTCACCCAGCACATTGGCATCAAGAACAAAGAGACTCACTACGGCATTGGCGACGACTGCGCTGTGCTGAATTATTCTGATGAGAAAGACCTTCTGGTGACTACTGACCTTCTGATGGAAGGCATTCATTTCGACCTGACCTACATGCCGCTGAAGCACCTGGGCTACAAGTCCGCAATGGTGAATTTCAGCGATGTGTATGCGATGGGAGGCACACCTAAACAAATCACTGTGAGCCTGGCATTAAGCAAGCGCTTCGGCGTCGAGGACCTTGAGGAGTTCTATGCCGGCCTGCAGATTGCCTGCGATGCCCACCAGGTAGATATCGTAGGAGGCGACACCACACCATCTCTGACAGGGTTCGCCATCAGCATCACCTGCATTGGTGAAGTGGAGAAAGGCAAGGCCATCTACCGCAACGGAGCCAAGGAGACGGACCTGGTATGTGTGTCTGGCGATCTGGGTGGAGCCTATATGGGGCTGCAGCTCTTGGAGCGCGAGAAAGCCGTATACTACCAGCAACTGAAGGAGGCAAACCAGCTGAAGGGCGACGCACGGGAACGGGCTCTGAAGAGCATGGAGGCATCGCAGCCCGACTTCCATGGAAGAGAATACCTGCTTGAGCGTCAGATGCGTCCGCAGGCACGGCGCGACATCATCGAACGGCTGCGCTCTGCCGGCGTCCAGCCAACTGCGATGATGGACATCAGCGACGGGTTGTCGTCCGAACTGATGCATATTTGCAGCCAGTCGAACACAGGATGCAGGATATACGAGGAACGCATACCGCTTGACTACCAGACTGCGGTAATGGCGGAGGAACTGAACCTGAATGTGACTACATGTGCATTGAACGGCGGAGAGGACTACGAACTGCTCTTCACCGTGCCCATCACCGACAACGAGAAGATGGAAGAGATGGAGGACGTGAAAGTCATTGGCTACATCACAAAGCCTGAACTGGGCATGGCTCTCATCACACGCGACGGCAATGAGTTCGAGCTGAAAGCCCAGGGATGGAATCCGCTGAAAGATGAAGAATCATAATAAGTGAAAAGTGAAATCTTGGAGCAGCGAGTGCAAAGTCAAACATGTTTGAACTTTGCCGAAATCTCCGTTTTAGCCGAATACGATGCCAAGCTTGCTTGAGCATTGTTGAGGCGTAGGAGATTCACCGAAGGT
>OCTX012215464.1_pt1 | contig 20303 bp, 33 predicted proteins | sample 1539691 | NCBI WGS metagenome assembly OCTX01 (sample SAMN02144231, study PRJEB22623) | gut metagenome | biome: sheep rumen | host: Ovis aries | place: New Zealand
TCTACTTGTGCATCCAGTTTTATTATCAGGATATATTTCAAATGTATACTTAAATATACTATCCAAATTATATTCATTAAATGTATAAGTACCATTATTAGTATTACCATAAACTATTGTTTCAGGAGTCTTATTAACATGTTTAAATGAAACAAATATATTAGGAGTAATATTATAAATGCTTATTTCAAAATGAGGTTCTCCTTCATATGAAATATTATATGATGCTTCCACTTTCATAGCTTCAGCACTCAACTCATTTCTAACATTTATAGTACATGTTGCCTCATCTGCATTTGCAAAACCAATAAATGAGAAAAAGCACAAAATAATAAACAAATATTTAAACTTCATATTATCACCATATTCTATAAATAGTATAGCAAATAAGCATTCCTTCATCAATAAATCATAGTGTGTTTTTATGTACCAAAAAACACATAGCTGACAACTATGTGTTTCGAGTTTTTAAGATAAATCATTATTCTAAGAATGTCAGTTCCCGAATAACAATTCCTTATCCTTAAGTAGAGTTTCTTTCTCATATGCGCATATACTTAGTAACAGATAAGACCTCTCGGCATCATGTAATACGATAAACCGCTCAAATATTGGATCCATCCAATACAAGCAGTTAAACTAAGCAAAATCTTGATGTTTTTAATTTGGATATTATAAACTACCCGTTTATAATTCGCATAACATCATTTTAATAAGTAAATAAATTCGCTCTTGATTATTTTGTTTGGATAAAATAACCTGTGCATAATTTTTTTACCTCGCTTAGTATATTACTTAACTAAGTATCTTAACTATACAACCCCACTTAATTATTGTCAATAATATTTTCAAAAAAATTATTTTTTTCTTATATTTGTTTCTGTATAAATATTACATGCTAATCTATACTCATCTAACATATCTAAAGAAACTCCCGTAACTCCGTTGTTTCCAGGATAGTCTTTAAACTCTTGCAAATAATATTTAGAAGGACTTATATATTTAGCTATTGATACCACATCTTCTTTATTAATATTACTTACTACAGTTGTTCTAAATTCATGATCTATTTCACTGTTCTTTATGATTTCAACAGTTCTTTTTATATCTTGAATACTATTAGTAGTATTAGTTATATCTTTATAATGTTCAAATGATGTCTTTATATCCATCGCAATATAGTCTATCAAATTATTATTTATTAAATAAGAAACCATATCTGGATTAGTACCATTAGTATCAAGTTTAACTAAATATCCTAAACTTTTAATATCTTCTATTAAATATACTAAATCACTATTTAATGTTGGTTCTCCCCCTGTAATACAAACACCATCAAGTTCATTTTTTCTTTTTTCTAAAAATTCAAATAAATCTTCCCTAGTAATACTATTACTAGGATCCATTTTTATTAAATCTTTATTATGACAAAATGAACAGTTCATATTACAACCAGCAAGAAATATAGTTGAAGCAACCTTACCAGGATAATCAAGTAAGGTTGTTTTATTAATACTTTTAATTATCATAGCCTTGTAACATTTATAACGTTTGATGTAGATTGGAGAGAAGAATCTTTCATTTTATCGTAGTTATAAATTTCATTATTCTTAACAGTCTTTCTATATTCAGCTAAAGAATCGCCATATATTTCACTAAAGATTGGTCTAATCTTTTGGAATTCTAATAATTTCTTAGCATAAATATTATTACTATTCTTTCTTAATATTTCTTCTGCTACTTGTTTTCCGATTCCTAGAAGTTCAGCACTTATAAGTAATAATTTATATGTTTCTTCACTTAATGGGCTTTGTCTTGGAACTTGATTAAAGTTAAGTAAGTATTTTTTCATACCTAATATCTTATTACCATAGTCAACAAAGACATCACTAAAAATTATCTTTGTAGTCTTACCAATTTTACCACCACGAGTTATATGGCCGCGGTTAATTTCATCAGTAATAGTTTCACTATAACCCATATTAAACCAAGTCATTATTCTAAGAAAATGTCTCTTAGAAAATCTACTAGTTTTAATACTACTTAATACTCTCATATCAGATGCTTCCATCATAATATTATATAAGTCTTGATCAAGTGATCTTTCTATCTTTAAATCATTTCTAAGACGCATATCAAAACCATTTTTACCATTGATAATTTCAATATTATCATTTAAATACATCCTAAATAAAATAGCACCAATTAAATCAGATTTACTCTTTAATAATTTAAAGAAACCAGCTACAAAGGCAATCTTATAAATATCTCCTTGGCATGGAACTGAATCATAATAAACTGCATCTTTTGGTTTTTGAATTGTTTTCTTATCAGCAACTTCCATTCCAAAATATTCGTTATGAGTACCATATTTAACTATTATATATGATAGTAATAAAACAATTACTCCTACTTCAATAATAACTGCAAATGATATTAAAAAACCTCTTGAAGTATAAGCATTAAATAGTACAGCAAAGTCTGCTCCATTTTTTGCTTTTTCTAATTGTTCTTTAAAAGTAAGTTTTGAAGTAGTACTAGTATTAAATTTAACATTTTTATTAAACTCAACAAGTAATCTAATCATTGAAGATGAAGAAACATTATAAAGTGTTCCTGAAACTCCATTATCCGTTTGTTGTACTGATTCGTTAACACCAAGTATAGAACTAGAAACAATATTTTTAGCAACTGTTTCATCTTCAAACTTTATGCTATAGTCAAGTGATCCTGCTTTTTGATCAGTTATTCTAGAATATACATACCAATCAATACCATAAACATTATCTTTAAACTTTGTAACAAACTTAGATAAATCAAATTCAATTGTATAATCACATACTTTTGGAGTAGTTTTAATCTTTATAAGTTTTTTATATCCTTGATCAGATAAAGTATAAAAATAATTCTTATTCTTTTGAAAACTACTGACCTCTTCATAATGAGTATTATAAATATCAGTAACTTTAATATTAGATACTTTAGAATCAGGAACTCTAAAAAGAGCTATTTCAAACTCAGTAAAATTCTTTTGAAATAAAGCATTAATACTAACAGTAAAATGTGCAGAGCCATCATTTTTAACTAAAATATCATAGTTTAATTGATTAAACTCTTTAGCACTTACACAAGGAAGAAATAAGAAAAAAGCAAAAATGAAAATAACTAAATACCTTTTCATATTAAACCTCCATATAAACGTGTTATTAGATGACTAAAAAAATCCATATTCATAAATATTATTAAAAATGCTAATACCAAAAATGGTCCAAATGGAAGAATATTGCTCTTTTTCTTAGCACTTATAAAAATAGCATATGGTAACGCAAGAAAAGCTCCTAAGAATATATATAATATTCCAAGCTTAATACCAAGAACTAGACCAACAAAAAACGATAACTTAATGTCTCCCCATCCAAGTGACTCTTGTTTAAAAGTTGAATCTCCAAACACTTTTATTAAAAGCATAATTGAAAATAAAACTAAACCATATATAAATCTTGTTGCAACATCAATTAGTCCAGCATCCATAAAATCAACTATAGAAAATAATACTATCCCTGCAACAAGTATTTCATCTAAAATTATCATATATTTAGCATCACTCATCATAGTAGTTACAAATACTGAAACTACAATTATAGATGTAAGTGTTTTATATGAAAAACCAAACATATAAAAACTTAATGCAAATAAAACTCCAGTAAGTAACTCTGATAAAGGATAAAGGATAGATAACTTAACCTTACATTTAGAACACTTACCACCCTGAAAAATATAAGAAAAAACTGGTATTAATTCATACCAGGTTAACTTATGCTTACAATTATCACAATGAGATCCTGGAAAGAATATCGATTTATTGTTGCTAAGTCTATCAGCCATACAATTAAAGAATGACCCAAAGAATAAACCAACAACAAATAAATATACCATTATCAACCATTGTGTCATATTATATTTCCTTCCTATAACAATTCGCTGTATAAACCGAACATAGGCATTATGATTGCAACTACTATTCCACCAACTACAACAGCTAAGAAAAGAATTAAAACTGGTTCAATTAAACTCTTCATAGCATCAACCATAGTTTTATGTTGAGTATCATAGTAATTTGCAACTTTTTCCATCATTTCAGCTAATTGACCAGTTGATTCACCAGTTACCATCATGTAATAAGCAACTTCAGGAACTGCCCAATTATTCTTAAACGCTTCAGATATTTTATCACCACGTCCAATATAATTAACTGTATTAATCATGATATCTTTATAAATTTCATTATTTGTAATTTTGACTAAGATATCCATTGATTCAGTAATAAATACGTTATTTTTTAATAAATTTGCAAAAGTTCTAGTAAATATTGTTATTTCTTTATAAATAATCATATTACCAAATACAGGCAACTTCATAGCAAATTTCTGCATATAGTATCGAACTGATTTTACTTTCTTATAAAGTACCACTAACACAATTATAAATATAATTATACCAATAATAATCGAAACAATATAATTTTTAAGGAACTTAGAAGCTGCAATAATGAATGCAGTTAACTTATTAACCGAAGCACCAGCAGATTGATATATTCCTTCAAATTGCGGAACTAGATATAAAAGAATAAATGCTACTACACCAAACGCAAATAATAAAATCAAGATTGGATAAGTTAAAGCACTCTTCATTTCCTTTCGAGTTTTTTCAACATTACTATAATATGCAGCCATATCATCAAGTGTTCCTTCAAGGTCACCTGTTGCTTCAGCTGTCTTAACCATATTAATTAATAATGAAGGGAAAACTGTATTTTGATTTTCCAAGCAAGTCGAGAAATTCTCACCAAGAGTTAAATCATATACAACTGTATCAAATACTCTCTTTAAGAAATCAGTTCTACCCATTTGTTTACTTAAAATACGCATAGCATCTGTTAATGGGATACCAGCTTTTAAGTATGTAGATAATTGTTCCAACCAAAATACTAAGTCTTTCGTACTCATTTTATGGTGAATAATTGATCCACTACCATAAAATCTTTCAATAGACGCAGAAGTCTCAATTTTAAATACCTTATAACCTTCACCTTCAAGGAAAGTAAATACTTCCATCTTAGAATAAGCTGGGAAAGTATTAGTTACAACTTTATTATCAGGATTTAAAGCAGTATATCTATATGCTACTTGATGATCTGATCTTGGAGTTGTATTACTATTAATTTCTGCAATAAGTTTTTCTCTATCTTGAAGCAATTTAGGGCTAACCTTAATTGCTTGTTGATTAGCGTTTGCAATAGTATTTTCTTGTTTTACAGTATCTTTAGTTTCTTCATTTTTTACTTCTTCAACTGCTGCCATATGATTAGATTGGTCCATAATATTCACCTCTAATTATTCTTTTACTATTTTAGTATATCATAATTCAAGAATTTACCATATATTATTTAAAAAAAAGAGAAAAAAAAGACTTGATTAGTCAACTAATTCAAGTCTTACTTCTAAGGCGTCATCGCCTTTTCTTTCATTTAATTTAATAATTCTAGTATAACCACCATTACGTTCAGCATAACGAGGAGCTAATTCATTAAATATTTTATTAACAACTTTTGTATCGTTATGTAAGAAAGCTAAAGCTTTTCTTCTTGAAACTAATGATCCGCTTTTACCATAAGTAATCATCTTATCAACGAATTTTCTTACTTCTTTAGCTCTTGCTTCAGTAGTAACAACAGATTCGTTCATAATAACATCTTTACAGATTCCAGCTAAAATACTTCTTCTTATACTAGATTCTCTGCTTAATTTTCTGTACATTATATTCTTTTCCTTTCTCTGTTGAAATTAATCACGGAACTTAAGTCCCATTTCACTAACTTTGTCTATAACTTCTTTTAATGATTTTTTACCTAAATTACGTATTTTATTAACTTCTGATTCTTTCTTATCAATTAAATCTTGAACAGTGTTAATATTTGCTCTCTTTAAGCAATTATAAGCTCTTACTGAGAATTCAATTTCTTCAATAGGAGTTTCAAGTGTCTTAGTGATAGTATCAACTTTCTTTTCTGCCATTATTCCAGTAACATCAGCGATTTGATTTAAATCAGCTACAATATTTAAATGTTCGATTAAAATTCTAGAAGCTAAAGCCATTGCTTCTTCTGGAGTAATTGAACCATTTGTATTAACATACATTATTAATCTATCAAAATTTTCATTATGACCAACACGAGCAGATTCTACTTCGAATGCAACCTTATCGATTGGACTATATAAAGCATCTACTGGGATAACACCAACTTGTTCACCCATAATCTTCTTATTTTCTGATGCATCAACATATCCACGTCCGTTATCAACAGTAAGTTCCATATTGATCTTACCGCCCTTAACTAAATTACAAATAACTAAATCTGGATTAACGATTTCGATGTCAGCATCGTGTTCGATATCTCCAGCAGTTACAACTCCTTCTTTTTCAACTGAAAGTGTCATAACTTTCTTTGTATTAGAATAATTTTTTACTACTAATGATTTGATGTTTAGGATGATGTTCATAACATCTTCTCTTACTCCATCAATTTTTTGGAATTCATGTAAAACTCCATCTATTTTAACGCTTACTACAGCTGAGCCAGGCATACTTGATAGCATAACTCTTCTTAATGCATTACCAATAGTTGTTCCAAAACCTCTTTCTAAAGGTTCAAGTTCAAATTTTCCATAATTCTTACTTTGATCATATTCAGTAATTTTATAGTTTGGTTTTTCGAAATTCATAAATAATCCTCTTTTCTTCTAATACTAATTTCTTGGTCTTTTTGGTGGTCTACATCCATTGTGTGGTACAGGAGTTTCATCAACGATTGAAGTGATTTCAAGTCCAACTGTTTGTAAAGAACGAATAGCAGTTTCTCTTCCTCCACCTAATCCTTTAACGAAAACTTCAACTTTTTTAACTCCGCTATCCATAGCAGCTTTACCAGCTTGTTCAGCAGCAAGTCCTGCAGCATATGGAGTTTTCTTTTTAGATCCTTTGTATCCAATAGTTCCTGATGAAGCCCAACTAATTGTATTACCTTCTTTATCAGTGATAGTAACTAATGTATTATTATATGATGAAGAAATATGAGCTTGTGCTTCAGGTATATTTTTTCTTACTTTTCTTTTTCTTCTATTATAAGCCATCTTAAACTAACCTCCTATTTTCCTTCTTTTTTCTTATTAGCAACTACTTTACCTTTACCCTTACGAGTACGAGCATTTCTGTTAGTTCTTTGTCCATGTACTGGAAGACCTTTCTTATGTCTGCTTCCTTGGTATGAACCAATTTCCATTTTATTCTTTATATTCATTTGAACTTCTCTTCTAAGTTCACCTTCTACTGTATAATTGTCTACTTCAGTTCTTAATGCAGCTTCTTGATCTAAAGATAAATCTCTAATCTTCATTTCAGCATCTACACCAGCAGCAGCACAAATTTTCTTTGCAGTACTTTGACCAATACCATAAATTGCAGTTAAACCAATAAATACAGCTTTATCTTTTGGTAAATCAATATTCTTAATACGTGCCATTCTATTTCCTCCTAACCTTGTACTTGTTTGTGTTTTGGATTTTCACAAATAATCATAACTTTTCCTTTTCTTCTTATTACCCTACATTTTGGGCATATAGGTTTTACTGATGCTCTTACTTTCATAAAATAACCTCCATTTTATTTTCTATATTTTATAATCCCATGTGTTAAATCAGTTGGAGACAACTCAACTATAACTCTATCACCTGCTAAAATGCGAATCAAGTTCATTCGGATTTTACCAGAAACACGGGCCGTTACAATCATCTTGTTATCTAACTCAATTTTATAAATATCATGAGTTACATCTATAACTTTGCCTTCAACTTCTAATTTTTGTTCTTTAGCCATATATTTTTATTCTCCTGTTAAAATTTCATAGCCATCTTCTGTAATTGCCACTGTATGTTCATAATGTGCTGCAGCACTTCCATCTTGAGTAACAATTGTCCAATCATCATCAAGAATCGCTACATCTCTTTTACCAGCTGTAAGCATTGGTTCAACAGCAATGACCATTCCTTTTTTTAATGTGATTCCAGAACCATATCTTCCATAATTTGGAATAAATGGATCTTCATGCATATCATGTCCAATTCCATGTCCTCCAAGTTCTCTAACAACTCCTAGTCCATGTTTTTCAGCATATTGTTGAATTCTAGCAGAAAGATTTCCAAGTGGAACACCTGCTTTTAATTCTTTAAGTCCAACATAAAGTGACTTCTCAGTGTGATACAATAAATGTTCTGTTGATTTTGATACCTTACCTATACGGATTGTTGTGGCTGAATCAGCCATATAACCATCAAGTTCAACAACGATATCAAAAGTGATGATGTCTCCGTCTTTAAGTATAACATCGTCTCTACCGATTCCATGTACTACTTCATCATTAATTGAAACGCAGATATTTCCAGGATATCCTTCAAAACCTTTGCAGGCTGGAATTCCACCCATGGACTTAATAAATTTTCCTGCTTCATCATCAATAAATTTAGTACTAACTCCAGGTTTAGCAATACTTGCTAAATACTCATGAGTTTTTTTATTGATATGACCTGCAGCTTTAATTTTTTTAATTTCATCATCACTATAGATATTTATCATTGTATTACGCTTTCTATTCTTTCAAAAATTTTATCTTTATCATCTAAACTACTTACAGTTTCAAGTACACCATTTCCTTTATAAAAATCAAGTAATGGTTCAGTATTTGAAATATAAGTTTGGAATCTATTCTTAAATGTTTCCTCGTTATCATCACTACGTGTTTCTAACTCAGTTCCACAATTATCACAAATTCCTTCTTGTTTAGGTTTAAATCCATCTAAGAATTTGTTATATCCTTTTTTACATTTAGGACAAGTCATTCTACCAAGTGCTCTCTTCATTGCAGTTTCTTCATCTAATTCAAGATAAATAGCAACTCCGAAATCATTGTTAGTTTCTTCTAATACACTTTCAAGTGTTTTAGCTTGAGCAATGTTTCTAGGATAACCATCTAGGATGAATCCTTTTTGTTTAACATCATCTTGCGAAAGTCTTTTAACTAATAAATCAGTAATTAAATCATCGCTTACTAATTTACCAGCTTCAAGTATTTTAGAAATTTCATTTGCAAGTTCACTTCCTGATGCTATTTCATCTCTTAGTAAGTCACCAGTTGAAATATGAACGTATCCATATTTTTCAACTAGTAAATCACTTTGAGTACCCTTTCCAGCAGCAGGAGGAGCGATAAAAACTATATTTTTCATCTTATCCTCTTCTACGCTTTCCAGTGTCTTGATAACTTCTTGATACAGCAGAACTTTCAAGTTGTTTATATGTTTCTAATGCAACACCTACAACGATTAATAAACCAGTACCACCTAAAGCAGTTGTACTATTTATCTTTGTAACACTACTTAGTAATACAGGAATAGCTGCAAGAATTGCTAAACTAAGAGATCCTGCTACTGTTAGTCTTACGATAGTTCCTTTAAAGTATGCTTCTGTTCTCTCACCAGGAGTAATACCAGGAATATAAGCTCTACTCTTATCTAAGTTTTCACTCATTTCTTTAGGATTTAATTCCATTAATGTATAAAGGAATGCAAATCCAATTATTAATAATACATATAATATAAATCCTGTTGGAGTTGTATATGTAATATATGAATTTACAAAATTACTAAACGCACCTTCACCTTTATCAACAAATTGTCCAATCAATGATGGAATACTAGTTAATGCACTTGCAAAAATAACAGGCATTACACTAGCAGAATTAAGTTTTAAAGGTAAATATGATTGTTCAGTTAAATTTGAACTAGCCGTTCTAGTACTATGTTGTATAGGAATTCTTCTTTCAGATATTTCTGTAAATGTTACGCCTATTAAAATAAATAAGTAAGCAAGTACAAATATAACGAATAAAGTAATTCCAACTGCTGTTGCAAACTTTCCACCAGTTACTAATTCTTGAAAAGCAGAAACAAATGTTGAAGGTAAGTTACGAACTATACCAGCCATAATGAATAATGACACACCGTTTCCTAAGCCTTTCTTAGTAATCTCGTCAGCCAACCATAATAACAAAGCAGTACCAGCAGTAAATATAACTGTTGTTTTAATTACTTCAATTGTTGAATCGAAGTTCATAAAAGCAGTAGCATATATATAACCTTGGACAAAGGCAAATAGAATTCCTAGATATCTATTAATTCTATTTATCTTTTGTCTACCAGTAGCTCCTTGTTCTTTTAATTCTTTAAAGTATGGAAGTATATCCATTTGTAATATTTGAGTTAAGATTGATGCCGTAATATAAGGCATAACACCTAAACTAAATATTGAAAAAGTTTTTAAGCTTCCACCACTCATTAGGTTTAATAAATCTAAGAATCCTAAACCCTCTATTTTACTTTTTGCACCAGGTACAACAATATTAGATCCAAAGGCGAAAATTGTAAGTATAAGTAGTGTGAAGTATATTCTTTTTCTTAAATCTTTATTACTTGGACTAAATAGTCCACTAAGATTCTTGAACATAACTAAATCACCTCTGTAGTTCCGCCTAATTCCTCGATCTTAGTTACAGCAACAGATGAGAATCTGTTAGCTTTAACTGTTAATTTTCTTTCTAATTTTCCATTAGCTAATACTTTAATACCAGCCATTTCTTTATTAACGATTCCTTTTTCAATTAAAGTTGCAGGAGTAACTACGTCTCCATCTTTAAATTTGTTTAAATCAGAAAGGTTAACAATAGCAAATTCTTTTCTGAATCTAGCATTGTTAAATCCTCTCTTAGGAATTCTTCTGTAAAGTGGAGTTTGTCCACCTTCAAACCATGCAGATATTGAAACGCCACTTCTTGAGTTTTGTCCTTTTTCTCCTGATCCAGCAGTTTTACCCCAACCAGATCCGTTTCCTCTACCAACTCTTTTTCTTGTTTTAGTTTCTGGAGATTTTACTAATTCATTTAATTTCATATTATAGCTCCTCAACTTTCTTTCCACGTAATTCAGCGATTTGTTCAGCTGTACGTTCAGATTTTAAAGCACTAAGAGTAGCTTTAGCAACGTTAACTTGTGTATTTGATCCTAAAGATTTAGAAATGATATCTTTAATACCAGCAGCTTCAAGTACTGCACGAGCAGCACCACCGGCTACGATTCCAGAACCTTTTGGAGCAGGTTTAATCATAACTCTAGCTCTTCCGCAAGTTCCAATAGCTTCATGAGGAATAGTTCTTCCATCAACCATAGCAACTTTAACAAGATTCTTTCTAGCAGCTTGGCTAGCTTTCTTAATAGCAGCTTGAACTTCAGCAGCTTTACCATTTCCTAATCCAATGATACCTTTACCATCACCAACTACAACAGTAGCAGCGAATCTCATTATACGTCCACCTTTAGTTACCTTAGTAATTCTAGAGATGCTTATTACTTTTTCATCTAAAAGTTTTTTATTGTCATTTACTCTTTCGTTTTTTGCCATAATTCTCCTCCTAGAAATCCAATCCATTTTCACGTGCAGCATCAGCTAAAGCTTCTACACGTCCATGATATTGGTATCCACCTCTATCAAATACTACTTCTTTAATTCCAGCTTTAACAGCTTTCTTAGCGATATCTTCACCAACTGCTTTAGCAGCTTCGATGTTTCCACCATTTTTAAGTTTTAAACTTAATGATGAAGAAGAAACTAAAGTAGCACCTTTAACATCATCAATTATTTGAGCGAAGATTTGAGAATTTGATCTAAATACGTTTAGTCTAGGACATTCAGCAGTTCCAGATATTTTATTTCTAACTCTTTTATGTCTTCTTAATCTTGCAACATTTGTAGCTTCTTTTTTAATCATATTCTTTTACCTCCCACTATTTAGATGCTTTCTTTCCTTCTTTACGTCTAATATGTTCGTCTTTATATCTAATACCTTTTCCTTTATATGGTTCAGGTAATCTATTTTCACGAATCTTAGCAGCAAATTCAGATACTTTTTGTTTATCAATACCAGAAACACTTAATTGTGTTGGTCCTTCAGAAGTAACAGTAAGTCCTTCTGGAACAGACATTTTAACTGGATGAGAATATCCAACATTAAGTTCAATATTCTTTCCATTAACTGAACATCTATAACCTACACCAACGATTTCTAGATCGATTTTATAACCTTCAGAAACACCAACTAACATATTAGATATATTAGCGTTTACTGTTCCATGAAGTTGTTTTACATTCTTACTTTCACTGTCTCTAGTAGTAGTTAATTTATCTCCATCAACAGCTACAGTAATATGTGAGTCAACTGATCTTTCAAGTGTACCTTTAGAACCAGTTACTTTAATATTATTTCCATCAAGTGTAACAGTAACACCAGCTGGAATTGTTAATACTCTATTTCCAATTCTACTCATAACCAATGTTTTCCTTGATTACCAAATGTAAGCAAGTACTTCTCCTCCTAGATTTTGTTTTCTAGCATCTCTATCAGTCATAATTCCTTTAGAAGTAGAAATTATAGCAATTCCTAATCCGTTTAATACTCTAGGAAGTTTATCATGTTCAACATAAACTCTTAATCCAGATTTAGAAATTCTTTTTAATCCAGTGATAACTCTAGTCTTCTTATCTTCAGTATACTTAAGATTTAAAGTTAAAGTATTTCCATTAGTAGCTTCTACTAATTTATAATCACTGATGAATCCTTCTTCTTTAAGAATTCTTGCGATTTCACAAGTCATCTTAGTTCCGATAACATCAACTGTATCATATTTTAATTGATTTGCATTACGAATTCTTGTAAGCATATCTGCAATTTTATCTTCTACCATGTTTTTACTTCCTTTCTACCAACTTGATTTCTTAACGCCAGGTATTTTACCTTGGTTAGCAAGTTCTCTAAAACAAATACGGCATAAACCAAATTTACGAATAACACCATGTGGTCTTCCGCATCTTTCGCATCTGCTATATTCTCTTACTTTGAATTTTTGAGGTCTTGCTTGTTTAACTTTTAAACTTGTCTTAGCCATATCAATACCCTACTTTCTAAATGGCATTCCGAATCCACTTAATAATTCATAAGCTTCTTCGTTTGATTTTGCTGTTGTAACAAAAACAATGTCCATTCCTCTTAATTTTACAACGTCATCATAATTAACTTCAGTGAAGATTAATTGATCTTTAATTCCTAAAGTGTAATTTCCGAATCCGTCAAAAGCTTTGTCAGAAATACCTCTGAAGTCACGTACACGAGGTAATGCTACACGGATTAATTTTTCCATGAAATTATACATTCTTTCTCCTCTTAAAGTAACTTTAACTCCAATAGGTTGTCCTTCTCTTAATTTGAAACCAGCTATTGATTTTTTAGCTTTAGTTACAACTGGAGCTTGTCCAGTAATTTCTGCTAATTCATTTTTAGCAGCTTCGATGAATTTGTCATCTCTTGCACCATCACCAACACCAATGTTGATAACGATTTTTTCAAGTCTAGGTACTTCCATTACTGAAGAATAATTAAATTTTTCTTTTAGTGCAGGAACTAATTCTTTATTATATAACTCTTTTAATGCGTTCATTATTTTTCACCTGACTCTTTCTTTGTAGTTTTTTTAACAGTTTTTGCTTTTGTTGTAGCTTCTTTAACTTTTGTATCTTTTCCTTCTACTACTTTAACGTTAGATATATGAATTGAAGCTTCTACTTCAACAATTCCACCATTTTCATTGTAAGCACTTGGTTTAACATGTTTCTTAACAACGTTAACACCGCTAACAACTACTCTGTTTTTCTTCTTTAGAATTGAAGTAACAGTTCCTTCTTTGCCTTTATCTTTTCCAGCAAGTACTTTAACTTTATCTCCGACTTTAACCATAATATCCTCCTATAATACTTCAGGTGCTAAAGATACAATCTTCATGTAGTCTTTATCACGTAACTCTCTAGCTACAGGACCAAGAACACGAGTTCCTACTGGACTCTTATCATCCTTAACTAATACACAAGCATTGTCTTGGAATTTAATATAAGATCCATCAGCTCTTCTTACACCTTCTACACTTCTAACAATAACTGCTTTTACTACTTTTCCAGCTTTAACATTAGAGTTAGGAATAGCTTTTTTAACTGTTCCAACAACTACGTCTCCAATGTTTCCATATTTTACTTTGCTTCCACCAAGTACTCTGATTACCATAATTTCTCTAGCTCCAGAGTTATCAGCTACTTTTAATCTTGTTTGTTGTTGTATCATAATAACCCTCCTACCTAGATTTCTACAGATTCAACTAGTACTTTATCTAGAACATATCTCTTAGTTTTTGATAATGGTCTAGTAGATACTAATCTAACTGTATCTCCTACTTTTGCTACATTTTTTTCATCATGAGCTGCATATTTCTTAGAATACTTAACTCTTTTATGATATAGAGGATCTCTTCTAGAAGTTTCAACTAAAACTGTAATAGTTTTATCATTTTTTGCACTTACGACTTTACCAATTAAAACAGTCTTCTTAGTTTCACTCATTATTTATTTCCTCCTTCTCTTTCATTTAAAATAGTCTTCATACGAGCGATAGTCTTTCTATCTTCGTTTATTTTATGAGGTTTTTCAACAGAACCTGTAGATTGTTTCATTCTTAAATCGAATAATTCATCTTTAAGTTCTACTATTTTAGCATTTATTTCTTCAGTGGACATTTTTCTAATTTCACTAGTTTTCATTAGCTTCACCACTTTCTTCTCTTACAACGATTTTTGTTTTTAATCCAACTTTGTGAGAAGCTAATCTTAATGCTTCTCTAGCTGTAGCTTCAGGAACACCTTTAATTTCAAACATGATAGTTCCTTCTTTAACTACTGCTGCCCATTCTTTTACGTCACCTTTTCCTGTACCTTGACGAGTTTCAAGAGGTTTCATAGTTCTAGCTAAATGTGGGAAAATATTTAAATAAATGTTTCCTCCACGTTTAGTAAATCTTGACATAGCAACACGTGCAGCTTCAATTTGTCTAGCAGTTACATAACCACCAGATTTTGCCATTAGACCATAATCACCTAAATTTAATTCAGTGTGTCCTTTAGCATGTCCTTCGTAACTAACTCTATGAGGTTTACGATATTTAGTTCTTTTTGGCATTAACATCGTTCTTACCTCCCTTACGTTCTACTCTAATTTTTGGAGCAGATTCTTTTCCTTTTAATACTTCACCTTTATAGATCCATACTTTAACACCGATCTTACCATAAGTAGTATGAGCAGCTGCTTCAGCATAATCTATATTAGCTCTAATAGTATGTAGTGGAACAGTTCCTTCAGTATATCCTTCTGAACGAGCCATTTCAGCACCATTTAATCTACCAGAAACTTTAGTTTTAATACCTTTAGCTCCTGATTTCATAGTTTGTCTGATAGCATTCTTTTGAATCTTTCTGAAGTTTCCTCTATTTTCGATTTGATGAGCGATTGTTTGAGCAACAATTTCAGCACTTAAGTTAGGATTTTTAACTTCGCTAATAGTTACATAAACTTCTTCGCCACATGCTTTCTTAATTTCTTTTCTTAATTTTTCGATGTCATCTCCACCATGTCCAATAATTACACCTGGACGAGCAGTAAAGATTTTAACTTCTACTTTATCGTTCTTTCTATCAATGTCGATTTCAGATACTAAAGCATCTTTTAATCTATTTGCTAAGAATTCACGAATTTTAATATCACTATTTAATTTCTTAACATAGTCTTGTTTTTCAGCATACCAATTAGATTCCCAATTTTTGCTGATTCCAAGTCTTAATCCACGTGGGTCAACTTTTTGTCCCATAATTAAGCCTCCTTACCATCACTAACTTTTACAGTTATGTGACTTGTTCTTTTATCTCTTCTGTCGATTCTTGATCTTGAAGCAGGTTTAACTCTCTTTAAAACTACTCCAGGATTTGCGAAGCATTCAGAAACAACTAAATCTTCAATTTTAGCATTGTAATTGTTAGTAGCATTTGCTACAGCAGAATTTAAAACTTTTTCGATAAGTCTTGCAGATTTAGTGTTTGTATTCTTTAAAATGTTAGCTGCATCAGTAACTTTTTTGCCTCTGATTAAATCAATAGTCATACGGCATTTACGAGGAGCTACCATTGCATTTTTATGAATTGCATAAGTTTCCATCTAAATCCCCCTACTTTCCTTCTTTTTGACCAGCATGTCCACCAGCTTTACGAGTTAAAGCAAATTCTCCTAATTTATGTCCAACCATTTCTTCAGTAATGTATACAGGAATGAATTCCTTACCATTATGAACTGCAATAGTATGTCCAATGAAATCAGGGAAAATAGTAGATCTTCTAGACCAAGTCTTAATTACATCATGCTTATTTTCATCATTTAATTTTTTAACTTTTTTCATTAGGCTTTCATCAGCGAAAGGTCCTTTTTTCAAACTTCTTGCCATATTATCACCTATTTACTATTCTTTCTACTAACAATTAACTTGCTAGAAGCTTTTTTAGATTTACGAGTCTTGTATCCAAGAGCAGGTTTACCCCAAGGAGTCATTGGGCTCTTACGTCCGATAGGAGTTCTACCTTCACCACCACCATGTGGGTGATCGTTAGGGTTCATTACAGATCCACGGTTAGTAGGTCTAATTCCCATATGACGAGTACGTCCAGCTTTTCCTACGTTAACTAATTCGAAATCTTCATTTCCTACAACACCGATTGTAGCCATGCAAGTTCCAAGAACTTTTCTAGTTTCACCAGATTGTAAACGAACGATTACGTATTTTTCATCTCTACCTAAGATTTGAACACTAGTACCAGCACTTCTAGCGATAGCAGCACCTTTACCAGGTTTCATTTCTACGTTGTGTACTAATGTACCAACAGGTATATTTTGAAGTAACATTGCATTACCAACTTTGATATCGCAAGCTTCTCCAGATTCTATAATCATTCCAACTTTTAAATCTTTTGGAGCGATTATATATCTCTTTTCACCATCTAAATAAGTAATTAATGCAATATTTGCATTTCTATTTGGATCGTATTCAATAGTAGTAACTTTACCAGTTACACCAAATTTATCTCTTTTGAAATCAATAACTCTATATTTTCTTTTAGCTCCACCACCAATGTGACGAACTGTCATTTTACCTTGGTTATTTCTTCCACCAGTTTTGCTTCCACTTGAAAGTAAACTTCTTTGAGGTTTATTTCCTTGAGTAATTTCTTCATTTACTAAAGTAGACATTCCTCTTCTACCATTTGTAGTTGGTTTATATTTTCTTATAGCCATGTCCTTAACCTCCTACTAAATTTCTATAGCGTTACCTTCAGCTAAAGTAACGATAGCTTTCTTATAAGTTTGTGTTTTGCCAGTGTATCTTCCAACTCTTTTAGCTTTAGCTTTTGTATTAAGAGTTCTAACTTCAATAACTTTTACACCGAATGCTTGTTCAATTGCTTGTTTAATTTGAGTTTTGTTAGCATCTTTACTAACTTTAAATGTATAAACATTATTACCAATAGCAATTTGAGATTTTTCAGTTATTACTGGAGCAATAATTATATCTTTCATTAGTTAAGTGCCTCCTCAATATATTTAACGCTGTCTTCATCCATAACAACTACATCAGCGTTTACTACGTCATAAACATTAATTTCATCAGCCATGATAACAGCAATGTTTCCTAAGTTTCTAGTTGCTAAATATAATTTTTCAGCATCATGTGAACTTACGAATAATACTTTACCAGTTAATTTTAATGTTTCTAACATTTTGATAGCATCTTTAGTCTTAGTTGAAGCTAATTCTAATGAATCAACAACTACTAATGATTTAGAAGCAACTTTTTCAGATAAAGCTGTTCTTAATGCTAATCTTCTTTCTTTTCTATTAATTTTGAATGAATAACTTCTAGGAGTTGGTCCAAATACAATTCCACCACCTACATAGTGAGGAGCTCTAATAGAACCTTGTCTAGCGTTACCAGTTCCTTTTTGTCTATATGGTTTTCTTCCACCACCAGAAACTTCACTTCTACCTTTAGTATCAGCAGTTCCTTGTCTTTGTGAATCTAATTGTAATTTAATAGCTTTCTTTAAAACTAAATCATTACCTTCGATTTTAAATACATCATCATTTAAAGTTAATTCTTTAACATTTTCACCTTTAAGGTTTAATTCTTTAATCTTTGCCATCTTAAAAATTTCCTTTCTCACAAAAGCAATTAAGCTTCAGTAGTTTCCTCAACTTTTTCAGATTCATCAGCAGCAGTTTCTTCAACAGTTTCAACAACTTCTTCAGTAGTTTCTACTGGAGTTTCAACAGCTTCTTCTTCAACTTCATAAATGATGATATCTTTTGGTTCAGCTTTTCCACCTTTAACAGCAGTTCTGATTAATACTAAACCATTTTTTGGTCCAGGTACATTTCCGCTAACTAAGATATAGTTATCTTTAGTAGAAACTTCGATGATTTCAAGATTTTGAATAGTAACTGTTTCAGTTCCCATATGTCCTGAATTCTTCTTACCTTTTAAAACTCTCATTGGTAACATAGTACCCATTGAACCAGGTCTTCTATGATAATGAGATCCGTGAGTTTCAGGTCCACGAGATTGACCATGTCTCTTAATTACACCTGTAAATCCTTTACCTTTTGAAGTTCCAGTTACGTCAACTTTTTCTCCAACTTCAAATGTGTCAGCTGCTATAACAGTTCCTAAAGTATAATCAGCTGGATTTTCAACTCTAATTTCTTTTAAGAAGCGCTTAGCAGATGTGTTAGCTTTTTTAGCATGTCCAATTTCAGCTTTAGTAGCATGCTTTTCTTTCTTGTCAACTGCAGCTAATTGAATAGCGTTGTAACCATCAGTTTCAACTGTTTTAACTTGAGTAACAACATTAGGTTCAACTTCAATAACAGTGACAGGAATAACTTTTCCATCTTTTGTAAACTTTTCAGTCATTCCGACTTTACGTCCTAAGATTCCTTTCATAATTTCCTCCGTATATTTTTTTGTTTAAGTTTTTTAAATTAGATCATTTTGATGTCAGCAACTACGCCAGCAGTTAAATCTAACTTCTTTAGAGCATCCATAGTTTGTTCACTTGGATTTTTGATGTCGATTAATCTCTTATGAGTTCTCATTTCAAATTGTTCACGACTGTCTTTGTATTTGTGAACAGCTCTCAATACAGTAATCTTTTGAATTTCTGTTGGTAGTGGAACAGGTCCTGAGATTTCTCCACCAGTTCTCTTAACAGTGTCGATTACTTTAGCACAAGCGTCATCTAAAACTTTGTGATCATAAGCTTTTAATCTTATTCTGATTTTTGACATATTTAATGTACTCCCTTCGTTTATATCTTTGTATAAACATAGCTCCGTAACGAATTAACCTGAACACTGATACCAAGTATGCAACTCCTCCTGGTGTGTCAGCAACCTCGCACATCTACGCCGTTTAAACACTAACATTATACCTGAAATAAATATCAAAATCAAGTAGTTTTTTCAAAAAATTACCTAAACTATCTTGACACGAAAAAAAGCACATAAATACGTGCCTTTTATCTGCTATTTGGAATAAGTGCATCTACTACATTTATAATAGATGTAATCATTTCATCAAATCCATGAAATCTATATGAAGACATTATTCTTTTAACATCTTCTCTTTCTTCTTTATCTATATATCCTTCACCTTTAATTAACTTTAAAGCGTTATCTTTTACAAGATCCTCATACTTAAATATAAAGATGTTATAGATTATTACAAGAATAAGCAATGCTAAAGCTATTTCACATATACTTATATCTGCAAGTACTCCTATTATAAAAAGAATATAAGATAATAAATTAACCATAGGAATTATATCTCTTAATGAATCTCTTAAATGCATCATTTTATTTTTCTTATTATCATTAACTGCTTCTGTTGCTTTCATAATACCAACACTTACTGCATAAAGTGTTGTCTCATCAAATACATCATCCGATAATTTAATAACTTTTCTATTACTATCATATAGATTTAAATTTTGTTTATTATTAACTACATAAACAGAATCAAAACTTTTGTTATCTAAAATATCATGACAAACTTCGCATCCAGTTATAACTCTATTGTTTTTAATTTTAGTATATTTTGTTTTAACAATACTATCACCTATTAAAATAATAACTGGTATTAATAATAAAGATATATATAAAATAATTAC
>OCTX012255780.1_pt1 | contig 20293 bp, 20 predicted proteins | sample 1539691 | NCBI WGS metagenome assembly OCTX01 (sample SAMN02144231, study PRJEB22623) | gut metagenome | biome: sheep rumen | host: Ovis aries | place: New Zealand
GTCAGGCTCTCTTCACCCGCAAAGGTCTCCTTCACCCTGTACTTACCGTACACCCGGAACCCGGACTCCATTTTAGGAACAGGGGGCTTCTTCTGCTTCCTGACCGCCTCTGCATATTTCTCGAGATACTTTTTACCTTTCGTTGTGATTTCCAGCATTACATGCTCCTTTCCCAGGATCAGAAGGTAATCGGTCTTCCGTCCCGCATTGTTTTCATTTTTCATGCCTGTCCTCCCAATATTTTTACGAATGTTTTACCAGTGCGGCGTATGTCACACCGCTGTCAGTTTGTTACATTGCCGCTGAGCTTCGGCCTTGCTCCGCATTTCGGCGTATGCATCCGCTTCCTCATCAGTTCTCATCTGTGATTCAGCTCCCCTTTGGGGCGTCAGGTCCGGGCCATAGCTTTGCGAGAGCTATCCCCCGTTTTCTCCATCCTTGGCAGGCTGAATGACCGTTTCGGAGCGTCTGCTCCTTTCGGTCATCGTCTCGGCCCGCTTCCCCGGACAGGTACTGCCGGTACGCTCATTCTGTTGACCTCCTCCTTTCTAAGGTCAACCTTATCAAAATAGTGGGACGTTTCCCGTATATCCGAAAAGCAGGAATCCGGTACATTTCCGGCGTATTTCCGCGAAGTCGGAAAATATCCGAAGAAGATTACTGAAACCTGTTTTCAGGGAGGACATTTCGTGATATAATGCGAACATATATTCGATTTGACATAAGAGAGGACAGTTATCAATGTATTGTAAACTTACGACTTGCGAAAAACTGGCCGATCTGCGGAAAGCCCGGGGGTACACACTGAGTGAGCTTTCGGCCCGCACCGGGATATCCGTCTCCGCTCTGGGAGATTATGAGAATAATGAATACAAGGACATCCCCGGGAGCTCTCTGGAGATCCTGGCACGCCATTATGGTGTCTCTATCGATTATCTGAAGGGTATTACGGAAAACAGTACGGAAGCGCTCACACCGCTTGCTGAGCTCCATCTCAGTGATGAGGCAGTCGCGGTCCTGAAGAGCGGCCTGATTAACAACCGGCTGCTCTCAGAGATGATTGCGCACACCGGTTTCAGAAAATTTATGACTGATTCCGAGATCTATGTGGACCGGATCGTCGAGATCCGGATTAAAGATATGAGCACTATGCTTGAAACCGTCCGGAGCCGCCTGATTGGCAAGGCAGGCGCTGACCCGGAGGATCTCTACATGTCCACACTGAAGACCGCACAGCTCTCCGATACGGATTTCCTCGGTCAGGCCCTCAAAGAGGATCTCATGGACATTCTTTCTGATATTCGTGAGAGCCACGTGACGGATTCCACCACGGCCGACTCCACCGGAACGGATATGGTCCGTGAGTCTCTCACGTTTGCCGAACAGTTAAGCGATTCCCCAAAGAATAAGAAAATTATCGTCATGCTGCAGGCGCTCGGCATACCATACAGCACGCTCTCGGAGGAAGAGTTCCGTGTTCTGGTCAACGTCCTCGGCCGGTCCAATACGACCAGACCGAATCCGAATATGTGCAGGAACCTGAGCCATGGCAGAGGCAAGAAGAAACGAAAGATCGGCTAACGCATCAACACTTTTTTAACGCATCATGAGTGTTAAATCCGCTTGACTCCAACACTCACGAGTATTAAACTAATCCCGGAGGTAATCAATATGCTGCCTAATAAAGAAACACTTACCATTGAATTTAAAAGCGATAAAAAGAATTATTCTGACGCCGATATTATTGATGCTGTCGTAGCCTTGGCCAACACAGATGGCGGAGATATTTATCTCGGAATCGAGGATTCTGGAGAAGTAACAGGTGTAGGAAAAGTTCACAAAAACTTCCTGACGTTAAGTGCCTTTATCGCAAACAATACGATCCCCCCTATTCCAGTTCGTTGCGAAATCATTGAAGACATTCTGCCCGTTTTAAGGATTTCAGTGCCCAAATCCCACAGTGGAATCATTGCCACCGCCGGAGGAAAAGTATCTCATCGTAGGCTTAAAGCTGATGGCACTCCCGAAAATATTCCTATGTACCCTTCCGAATTTGCAACACGGCTATCAGACTTACGTTTACTCGATTATTCTGCAATGCCACTCCTTGATGCATCGCTTGACGACTTCGATTCATTGGAGATCGAACATTTACGCAAATTAATACTTGCTTATAATGGAGAAAAATCACTTCTTGATTTATCCAATACGGATTTATTTAAAGCGTTGGGCTTTGTACGGCAACAAGATAATTCCTTAATACCTACTATCACAGGCCTACTATTAATCGGGAAAGTTGATTCTATCAAAAGATATATTCCGACTCATTCGGCATCTTTTCAGGTTCTCTCAGGAACAGAGGTCAAGATAAATGAAGATTTTTGTCTTCCCTTGCTCTCAACAATAACACGGCTTTATGAATATCTGAAGGTTTGGAATCCAGAGCAAGAAATTGAAATGGGATTATTTCGAGTTGCTGTTCCTGATTTTGATAAACGTGCTTTTCGAGAAGCTTTAGTAAACGCCTTCAGCCACCGAGACTATACAAAAATGGGGCGTGTACGCATCGCCATTAACGATGATGGTTTAACCATTGCAAATCCCGGAGGCTTTATAGAAGGTGTTTCTATTGACAATCTTCTTAATGCAGAGCCCCACGGTAGAAATCCGCAACTAGCTGACGCATTAAAGCGTATTGGGCTTGCTGAGCGGACAGGCAGAGGAATAGATCGCATTTATGAGGGTTCCCTAATCTATGGTAATCCACTCCCGGACTACAGCAAGTCCACTTCTGTCACGGTTTCTCTGTTTATACCTCGCAGCAAACCTGATCCCCAACTTGCACGTTTAGTAACTAACGAACAAAACCGTCTTGGTCGCCCGCTTTCATTGAATACTCTTCTGGTTTTAAACTTACTAAAAGAGTTGCCCAACGCCACCTTGCAGCAGCTTTCAGACGCCACCCATCTCACTGAACTTGAAACAAAGAATAGTTTAGATTTTTCTATCGAATGTGGCATTGTCGATATTTATGGCAACGGAAGGAACAGAACATTTATACTCTCACCAAAAGTCTATGATACTAAATCCAAGAGGATCGGTTATGTTCGGCAAATTGATATCGATGAAGCTCGATATCCTGAATTAATTATTAATTTGGCAAAAACCAACGAATTTATCTCTCGCGCAGATATAATCCAGTTACTTCACGTAGATGCAAACAAGGCCTATCGCCTCCTAAAAGCGCTTGTTGATCAAGGTTTGCTTGAAACAGTTAACAAAGGGCGCTATTCTAAGTACAAATATAGTGGACGATAAGTCAATACGCACATTATTGCTCACTATGATTTTCTAACGCTCACCTAACGCTCATTTAACGCTCATCTGATGCGTTAAAAACAAAATGAGGCCCGGACGCATGACCGTCATACCGGTCATGTATCCGGGCCTGTTCACCCATTTTTTTACGTCTTATTCCATCTTTCTTATGCGGAAAATGCGGGCTCTCAGGTCCGAAGAAGCCTTATTTTATAAGGGTTTCTCGTCCTTGCAGTATTATAGCCTACGCTCCCGTGCTTGACAAGAGCATTGCCTTATTTATTTTTTGAGAATACATTTTTAGGATATTCTGAACAAATTTGACCTGCATCTTGTTCGGCTCGAGCCGGTAACGATCAATTTCAGTGACCTTCTCCTGCATCGCCGCCTTGCGCTGCTGCCGGACCATTTTCCCGCGGAGATACTCAAGCCGGTACTGCTCAATGAACTCGGAATAGCTCTGTGTCGTGCGTCCATCCCACAGCTCATTGAATTCACGGAGTATATCCTGCGCCAGCTCACCGGTTTCAGCGGAAACGATTTTTGTGTTCCACTCACGATTTTTTGTGATCGCGCTCAGCGTCATATTTGAGCTGCCGATAATGATCCGATAGATTTCCTCTTTTCTGAAAATATACCCCTTTGTATGAAATCCCCCGGTCTCATCATCCGTCCTGAACATCCGGAGCTCAATATTTTTAAGCGCGGCAAGTTTCTCCAGCGCTTCCGGCTCGCTGAAGGACAGGTAGTCGGTCGTGAGTATTTTCCCGGGGATTCCCTTTTTCTCCAGCTCCTTCAGGGTCTGCAGGAGCGGCGTGATCCCGCTCTTTGTGATAAATGCGACACTGATCTTGAATTCATCGCAGTATGCCAGCTCCTGCTCGATGGACACCAGGACCTTTCGCCCTAGCGAGGGGTTGTTCGAGAGGAATTCCGGGCGGTAGGCCAGGTTTGATCTGTAGGTGCTTTCGAGGGCGGCGGTGTGGAAGCCGTCGAGGAGTTCTTTTTTATAGTCAATAGTGGTTTTCAAAGATAGCTCTCCATTTTTCATTGAATTTCGAGGCACGGATTATCGCCAGCCGCAATCTCCGACTAAAAGCTCTACTTTTACAGTATAGCACTGGATTCTTTATCTTTTCAGGATAATTTCCGTCGCATAGCGAATTCTCTTTTATAACCTATCCCCAAAATAATCAGACACATCATCTGCAAACGTTCATTTGAGGAGATTTGCAGATAATGTCTATTACTTTTGTCACGGGTTCACTTGGTAGAACTATAGTAGCGACAGCCATTATAAATTTCAATGATACCCATTTCAAGCATAAGCGCCCAAGCATTAAACACATAAAACCACCAGGATACCGCCCAGTTAAAGATGGAGCTATATATGTGCTACATCGTACACATATTATTGGAGACCAACTGTTACTTCATGGCTCATCTGATGCGCGTAGTCTCTTCACAGAGACATTGGATCTGAACATAAAGCAGATGCTACCAGCAGAAAACAAACTAAAAAATATGTTTTAAAAGCTAGACATGCCGTAAAATACAGTATTACTATTTGCTACTATGATTCCATTCGAATTACACCTAAAAGCAACAAGCAAAACGCCAGGTAATGAGTTTTTACTTTATTTTTTCTACTAACCTGTTTACATCATAATACGTTAATTGCCCCTTTTCAAAATAATCATGGATAATTCTTCCTACCCCTTTGGGGAAATATAGAGCTGTGGTTATTGCAAATCCGGTTTCTGCAAAAAAACAAACGTTTAAGATATCCAGTGTAGCATGTTCTTCGACTGTTTGAATACTCATACTTCCTATGGTTTTCCCTGGCTCGGATCGAAATTGGCCAAATTTAACCTCATACAGCCCTAATTGTCCTAATTTTTGCAAAACAATTCTATTCTTTAACGAAAGTTCGTTAAGATAGCTAAATTTCTTTCCTCCTGAAGTTACATGATTATGATGATCCCCATTTGTCGAAGCTTTAATGTTATTAGAAATAGGTATTTCTCCTTCTTCCTTCATGGATTTGAGCTTCTTAGACAATTTTTCCTGCAATGGAATAAATTCATCGATACCAACAAAGGTATATCGATTAGAATATTCGCGAACAGCACAGCTACAGAATATATCAAATTCATCACCAATCTGTTTGCCTAAACGTTTTTCTCCGGTTAGAATTCTATAATCAATCAATACATCTGCTCTATAGCAAGGAATTAGTAATGTGTACAGCATTTCATAATAATGCTCATCCTCTTTGAAATTTTCTATTTCTTCTGTTCCAGAAATAGAAAATTCCTGATCCCCATCACAAGTATCGAATTCAACCATCTCTATATCATGAAGTAATGCATTACTGAACACGTTATTAATCAGTATCAACGTTTTCTTCAACTCAGTATCACTAATATTTTCAATCTTTATCGGAAATGGTTGTAATACTCGCATACGCATTCTATCAAGAATCCCCTTATACAATATAATTGGGATTCGGTTTTTAGGATGATTACACAACATGTTTATAGTTTGAAAGAACGGAATATTTTTGCGTATCTCACTTTCTTCTGTTAGTTCAAACATATATGGATCTATCAGAACACTCATGACAGTCCCTTTCTTTCAAGTGCAGCTTCAAGAATTGCATTTAATAAATCTTGTGTCTCATCATGAAAATCTGCTGGATATTCAATATTACCAAATCCTGAAATATTAGCTTTTTCTACCTTAGTTCCGGATTCATTATGGAAAAAGTTTACTGCAGCAGAATCTTTTGGGTATTGTTCTTTTACAATATGATATCGAAGTCTTAATAAAAAGTATTCGCTATGTGTTTCTAATATCACTTTTCTTCCATATTTACAAAATTCTGTAAACATATCTGCTAATCTACTCTGAGAGTATGGATGCAAGTGTAATTCAGGTTGCTCAAACACGAGTATTTCGTTAGGTTCAGATAACAGTACAGATATTAAAACAGGTAACACCTGGCTGGTTCCTATACCAACATTCATAATATCAGACTTTACCTGTTCCATATTTTCAATCGATACACTAAATCCAAAAGAATTCTTTTTATCAACACTAACTGAACTTGCAATATTTAGGTGTACCATCCATGCGGCTAATGCGTCGGAAAGTGTACATTTCTCCATGCCATCTGGCAAAATATAGTCTCTGATTTTTTTGTTTTCATGTAATAATACTGAAGCAAAATAAGACCCTGTCGGACCTACATATTTAGGAATAGATTCAAAACCGATATTGTATAATCCCTGCGGAGTCTCTCTAATAGGGCCAACAAAGAATATTTTTGAAATAATGTCTCTATAGAAATCCCTATAAAAATCAAGTGAATACTTTAACTGAGTTAGATTGTTCTCTTTTTCCTCATAACGATCAAAATGAATAAAAGGATTTTTGCCCAAGGAACTTCTTCTCAAGAAACTATCTACCCCATGCGCAGTCGAATTATACTCCTCTATAAAAGATATATACTTCTGGATTCTATTTTGAAGATCATCCGTCGCTTGACTTCTGGCTATCGCCATACTCAATACCTGTACGCGTAAATCTCTCGGGAAAATGCTCGCTACCAATTCATATCTTGGATCCAAAGTGTTTCCATATTCTCTTATTAAAGAATAGATTTGCTTAGCCAAATTGTTATCATTTTCAGATACCTTTATCTCGATAGAATTCTCCTTAAGATTTTCTAGTAATTTGAAATAGAATTCATCTATCCCATTAATAGCAATTGGTCCATCAGTAGCAATTTTTGTAAATTTTCCGCCAACGAGAACGCCTAATAATTCATTTAACAAACCTACAGCTTTGGAATTGAGATATTCATCATAATGAATATAGTATTCAGATATAAGAAGGTTGTTTATTCTCGCACTGTAAGGGCTACGTTCACCATTTATATAAAGTATATGAAACAAATTATCTGTTCTTCTAAATTCTAAATTAATATTCTCATATTTAATACTCAGAGAATCTAATACAGCAGAAGTCCCATCATCGCCTCTTTTAAAAACCCACGAAACAGAGAAATCGTCATCATCTAATGATGTTTCTGACCGCTCCGTTTGAGCAAGTATCGCGGTGAATTCAAAGCGTTCTTTATCATAGTTCGAGATTACATCATCAAAATCTCCTAGCGCAACATACTTACCAGACAACAATAACTCTTCATCTGGGCTATTACATTCCATTGTTTGCTTTATTGTGAGCAATGCCTGAAGGGCCGTACTTTTTCCACTACTATTAGCACCTAATAGCACCGACAGATCTGAAAAGAAAATGGTCTGCTTTTCTGAATATGATTTGAAATTATCTATTTCTATCCCTTTTAAAACTATGCCCATAATATCTCCTTATATAAAATTCAGCCAACTTAAAAAGTTGACTGAAAGTAATCTTTTATACTATTATTGGTAATTGTCTGATGACGAGAGTATGCATATTGCCATGGTCTTTGTCTATGGGTTAATTCAACAAGGTCATATGCTGATTTCTTACCAAACTCATTCCATACGGCTTTCAAAGTTTCTCTAACATCAGTATCAAAAATAGAGCTACAACCTTCTCGTTCCGGAATTTCGTTTCTTCCATACTTTCTGAAGAATTCATAGACCTTCTCATTGACCGGTCCATACTGCCAAGCTTCAAACTCATCTGGAAATGCGGGAACACCATCCCACACATAACTCCATCCCTGGGCTAAATATAAAAGTTTTTGCAATTTTAATGGTGTTAATGAATACTTGTTTTTCCCGTATGACAAAAATACAAAATAGCGTGCTGCCTCCATCACATCAACCATATGTATTCTCCTCCCTGTCAAATCTCTACGGTTTAAAAGTTATCAACAGAAAGTGGGATTATACACTTAATCATCGATTTGTCAAGTGTTTTCTGTAGTTTTTAGTATAACAGACATTTCATAAGACTTCAATCAGAACTTGACTTTTTAGGATATCTTGAACTTTTAGTATACTCTATGTTTCTTACATACGGCATCAATAATAAGTATGAAGAAATTGTTCGCCTAGGAGAGAGACTTAATTCTATCCCAGAAAGACTTGTTCATTATGTCATTCAAAATATTCTTTTGAAGGTAATTCTATTTTTCCTCTGGCAAAATTAACAATTTTCTCCATGATATTTAAAATAATCTTTGCATACCCCAGTTAGTTTTCAAAAGAAAACGCTCAGCCTCGGCCTCTTAGTTCTATTCCTAAGAATTCGGGCGTTTTCACACCTCCGTTCCCTTTCAAAACAATCAATTTCGTTGCCACTATTAATATCTGCGCTGTACATGTTGCTAATTCCAGCCGCAAGTTGCAAAAGCTAATTGCTCTTTATATAACATTTCACATTTGGCATATTTGTTGCAAATCCATCGCAATTCATTGACACAAAAGCAACAGGACAATATATTTATATGTATAAAATTCTTTTTATAGGGAGGTGCATCCATGGCTGAAACAAAAGAAATAGCATTTCTTTGCATTAGATTAAAAGAATTACGTGAGAAAAATGACTGTAATATGGAAGAAATGGCAGACAAAATCAATATCTTAGAAGGGATTCCTGTCGGAACAGACGGAAAGCGTCACGGAACAAACAAATCGTCCATTTCCCGAGTCGAATCTGGAAAGACAAGCGAAAAAACACTTGTTGAAATGGCTAGAAAGTATTGCAAAATTTTCGGCATGAACGACAAGCAAACAGAGCAGTTTCTGAGAGGGGATCGCATTGCCGTTCCGGATACCTCGGCGCTCCTAAGGAACCCACAATTAATCGACGAATTAAATAAGGAGTACAGCAAGGTTATCATTCCCAAGATTGTCGTTGATGAACTCGATAATTTAAAAAACCGAAACTCCGGTCCTCTTGGCAGAAAAGCATGGGAAATTATCCGTGGGATTAGTTATGGCCGCAGCACCATTCGTATGGACTATGCGGGGGATCCTGCTGAATCTAATAACGACTGTCGCATAATATCCATTGCTCAGGATGCCTCTGATAAATATCATAGTAATGTAGATATTATTACGGATGATACAGACTATTCTGCATATTTAAAAGGCAACGATTCTGTCTCTGCAATTCATTTGCGAGAATATATGGCAACAAAGCAAGAAATCCTTAACATGTCAAAGCTTTCAAGGATTGATAGTTATTACGCTGATTCCTATGAAGATTGTGAAGTTCCTTCTGCAGAGGAAATCAACGCATATTTACCAGACGGAAATACTTTGCTTATATCGGCGGTACGCAATCGAAACATACCGTTAGAAAAAAGAAAAGCGAAAATAAAATGGCTCTTGAAGCATAACGCTGATATTAATAAACGTGATAACAGCCGACGTTATTTTCCCGCAATTTCCCATGCGGTACAAATGGGTGACTATGATATGTTCATCTTCCTGTTAAATGAATGCAAAGCCAACCCCAACGTAGGGAGCAGGAACCCCTATGATAGTGGAAAAGTGCGCCAAAAAAATGAGGGTAACATGCCATTAATGATTGCTGCGTGGGAAGGAAAAAAACATTTTGTCGAAGCATTATGCAGAGACGAACGAACAAGCATCAACCAGCAAGATGCCAATGGTTTTACGGCACTTATGAAAGCATGTATGAATGGACACTTTGCTGATAGTCGAGAAAACAAGACCTGGAATATTAAAGATATCTTGATAAAAGCCGGTGCTGACGAAAAAATAGTTGACATTGACGGTCGAACAGCAGCCGATTGGATAAATGAATACCACGAGTCAGGGCCTTTACGAAAACGGTTTTCTCGAAACAATAAGCATTCCGGAGAAAGACGATGATCGACAGAATCTGTATCTCCATAAACAATCGATGTAACCTTGCCTGCCGGTATTGCCATTTTCATGAGAAAGGAACCTTTGAAGCTCATGACATGGATGTGTTTGAGATACTGGATAACGTCAAAAAGTATGCCTCAGACACCTTCAAGATTGGATTTGTCGGTAATGGTGAAGCATTTCTCGATTGGCCGCTCCTGAAATCATACATCCGATATTTGGAAGACAGCCCTTTTATCCATGCATACACGATCACCAATGGAACTATTCAACTTCCGGATGCAGATATTCATTTTTTGGAGGATCACAGAATAAATGTCGGTTTCTCCATTGACGGCTACAAAGAGCTTCATAATCTGAACCGCTGTAACTCTTTTGACCGGGCAATGGCATCGGTAGAACATTATAGAGAGATCACCGGGCACTATCCTACTTTCAATGCCACAGTCGGAAAAGATAGTCTGGAAAATGCAGATAAAGTCATAAACTTCTTCTCCGGCTTCGGTACCAGAGTAACATTCTCTCGTATGATTGGAAGTCAGGGAATATCTCTTGAGGAATTTCGGGATTTCCTAAGCAAGGCGGAACAATATATTCCCGTAAGGCGCGGCGGAACAGATTGTACTATGTACGGAGGCCAGTGCGGAGCCGGAACAAACAATTACTTCTTTGCAAACGGATATGTCTATTATTGCGGTAACTGCATTGACTTACCTCCATTGGGACCAAGCAGCACTTCTTTTGATAAGCTTGAAAAAATCTCCCTGCAATTTGACCGCAGTTATTGTTACAAGGAGTCATTATGCGGATAGGCTTATACGGAATGCCCTCATCGGGGAAAACATATATCCTGGACCGGATTGACTTCATCGAAGTCTTTGCCGGTAGCAAGCTGCTGCACTGCATAGATTCCGATTTTGATTTAAGAGATAAGGTCGGCAGGGAGCAAACCAGAAAAGCCATGGCAGATTCTCTTTTAGCAAAAAATGACTTTATAATGGATGGACACTACGCATTTGGAGACGAACTTGCTTTTACCGAAGAAGACGGAAAGCTATATGATACATTCCTGTATCTTTATTCCAATCCTGATCTGTTAGCTTCGCGAATGAACGCGTCCCCAAAAAATCGACGATATTTGAAGTATGATCTGGCATCCTGGCAGCAGAAAGAAATCTCTGGACTCCGGGAATACTGCCATACCCACAATAAAGATTTTTATATCCTTGATAATCCGCCTTCAAATGATTACAGCGATCCGAACATGATACTGGATTTTATTAAGGACATTGTCAAAGGATACAGCTGTGTGGCCTATGCGCAAAGGTGCGTTCAATCTATTCTGTCCACCTGTAAGGAGAGCACAGTATTTCTTCTGGACGGTGATAAAACTCTAACGATTGAAGACAGCAGTAACGCAGTGTTTGGTTACAAAACGCATCTCTTCGACGGAAACTTCTATACCGGTTATCAGCGCTGGAAACAAGAACGGGAATTCAAAGAATATAAGATTCCTGACATACAAACTTTACCGGTGCATCTGAACGAGAGAGTTCTTTCTTCCATAACAGGTCCCGCATATATCCTTACATCAGGGCATGAGCGGATTTGGGAATTCATAAGTAAATCATTAAACATGCCCTGTTTCTGCGGAGCTGATATGTCTGCGGAGACAAAACTGTATATAACCAAAACGCTTCAAGATAACAATCTTTCGGTCATTGCTTACGGTGACAGCATGAATGATTATTATATGTTAAAGCAGGCGGATCGTGGTTTTCTGGTCAAAAAACCGAACGGAAGCATCAGCCGATCTTTGAAAGAAAAAAACTTGGAAGGGTTAACGATCATATGACAGAAATCATACTGACAGATGAAATTCGTCATCTTATCTCTATAACAAAATCAAACTCCGGCATCAGTGGTCCAGAACTTGCGAAAGCACATATGCAGTTAGGCGAGAAACTGGCCGAACAGATAAACCTCCCACCTGAGGATACAACCGCAGTCGCGATAATGCGCGGCGGTATCTTCTTTGCTGAAGGGATCTACTTCAAACTTGGATGCCACTTCCAGACATATGATCCGAAGCATGATATTTTTGTCCGGCCAGCTACCAAACATGTCCTGTTAGTGGATTCAGTAATAAATACCGGAAAAACGATACTGGATATATTACAGCCTGACATGCATGTTGCATGCTGCGTGATCAATGAGCATGTTCTCCCCCTGTTTGCTGACCAATTATACACCGTACGAGTTTCTCAAAATTCCTTTGTCGGTTCAAATATAAAACAACAGCACGGAAATGTAGGCCCCGATACTACGATGAGATTGTTCAACCTTTTATAAATCCCCGAAAACTCACAGAATTTGAGCACCTGCCTGCTTGGTATGGTGCTCTTTTTAATTTGTCTGTTGCAAAGCTCTCATTTTTGTTGCATTTTCCCGCTTCAGTGCCTCATCTGTTGCGCAGCCTTCTTCTTGGTTGCGTTTATGCTAGTATATCCCTTATTTGTTGAAACTTTGTTCCTTATGTTGCGTTATGCTGCCATTATATAGACATTTTTGCAACCGCATAATATACTCTGGTTGTAACTACAAAGCAGCTCCATTTCTAAGACAGGAGGAAAGAAAATGAAAACCAAACGGACACAGGAAATCGTAAACAGCTTCACTGCATTTACAAAAGACACCTACCGGAAGGACGAAGTACTCCCAGAACTGCTTGCACTACAGGAAGAATTCGTAAATCTCACCTTTCAAAATTCAGATGAAACACCAAGCAGTCGCAAAATCTGGGATGTTGAGAAGAAACTGGAAGAGTTGAACGATGAAGCCAACGGTGCAGCGACACTTGAACTTCAGAGATTCGAAAAAGGCTGCAAAGATTTCTGCAATATGGTCAGAGCGCTCATTTCCGGCAGCCGAGGTGAAGCAAGGGCTTTCCGTAGCCTCGAGCAGATCAGATGCTCTAACCACATTCTCAAAAACGTAGAACTGACAACCGGCAAAGTTCGTACCGAACTTGATGCGGTCGTCCTCACAAAAGGAGGTGTTTTCATTGTAGAAGTTAAGAACACTGCAAGAAATATTTTCATCGATGAGAAAGGAGGATTTTATCGAACAGGAACCTATCTCTCTTATGACTCGAACATCAAAGCAAAGATGACAACCAGAGAAGCCCTCATCCAAAACATACTGGAGAAGACCGGGCATGGAGAAACCAGAATCCAGAGCATCCTCGTATTTACGGACACCCGGATTGAAATCAAAAACTGCTGTGACGGATTAAGGGTTTGCTTCCCAAGCCAGCTTCCTCATCTGATTGACAGCAACCAGAAAGGGGCCTGTCTCACAGAAGACGATCTCGAGATCATCCGCAATCAAATCGAGGCAGAGCGCAGTACCGAAAGCTACCTCATCGATTTTGATGCTACACAGTTGAAACAGGACTTTGCTGAAGTCATGACCGTTCTCGAGCATGCAGCCTCTAAGGAAGAAACCCTTTTAGGAGCAGCCAAAGAACCTGCAATCAGACCGGTTCTCAACACACAACCACGTCTCTGGTCCCGACTCTACAGCACGCTCTCTTCCCCCTATGCAAGGGCTGCAGGGACAGCAGCAATACTGGCACTCAGTATTTTATCTACGGCAGCTACTATCGACAAACCCTACTAAGAAGGAGAAATGCTCATGAATAATTCCGGGAAATTACTCGTTTTACTGTTTCTCATCCTTTGGATAATAGCACCGGACCCTATTCCTGGACCGATCGACGACGTGATTATGGCTGTTATAGCAGTGGCCGAAAGCAGAGGCTTAAAAGCAAATAACTAACGATTACAGCTCTGCACTTGCCTTACAGGCTCTTCAGGCTGCCATCACGGCAGCCTGACCCTTAAATCTCAAATAATCAAAATAGAGGAAAACAATTATGGCAAAATGTGAATGGTGCGGCAAAAAATTCGACCCGGAAGTAGCTGAGGACGAATTTGAATTTGAGACTTACTTCTATCGTTATGAAAACATCCGACCTTGTCTTTGCGGCGAATGCGCAATCAAGGCAATCGAGAATAAAGACTCCGAAGTATATTACGAGACATGTGACAGCTGCGGAAAGGAATTTGACGTCTTTGAAGATGAATTGAGATTTAACAATCATTTTCCGAATGATTGCATGGATGATTATCGAGACATCTGGGATAAGCTGACCTATTGTGCTGACTGCGCTATAGAGAAGGCAGAAAACGATTCCTCCATCTATTCTTCCGATTATGATGACGATGATGAAGTAGATGAGGGATGTATAGCCTGCGGCAATCCAGCCTATCCTGATTGCAAATCTGGGTGTCCGGCATTCGATGATTAAGAACATCTCTTCCCAGATGGTCAGCACATCACTTCACCTTTCTCAAAGGAAGAAGATTTTCACCAAACACCCGCGCCGGAGGCATTATACCCCCGGCGCTTTTCCGTTTCATTTTTGCGTGTCATCACCCGATAAAATAAGCTCATTACCTACAAGCACTGTTTCCTATTCTTCTCATCATTCATAATATCTATAACCAATGCCTTATACTTTCTCTGAATGGCGCTCTGCTTTCTCAGGTTTGCATCTAAGCACCCGTCCGCCCCGGCTGGCAGCTGCTCTATTTCACTGACCCATTTTTCGACGATTGCTTTCACTTCTTCCTGCGCTTCAGCTTTTAATTCATCCAGCTTCATATCAGATATACCCAATTTCCAAAATATCTTCATAACAAATTGTCTGTCTCTATTATACCGCTGCAAGCGTCAAGAATCCGCATAAACTCACTAAAAAGCAGCCCGATAAAACCAGTTTTTTCACCCTCGTCCCTTGCTCCCTCTCTCGCCTTCTGCTATACTATTCCCGTAAACCACCCACCCGCGTACAAGTCACGCTCCTCGCACCTGTGACTCAGGCTGCACCGGACAGCATCGGACGAACTGGGGCACCAGCGGCTTGTATTCCTGCATTTTCATGCTCGCGCCTGGGTGCTATGTCTAACTGTAAACCTTTTGAAATCTATCAGCAGCTATTCGATTCCGGTTATGCCGCTGAGAAAATGGAGAAACACTCCAGGTAGCTACTCCACTGATCTCAAGCTTTAAACCATACGAACGTCAGACAGCCCCTATTGGGGAGCTGCCGATGTTGCTATGCGTGTAGAGCTCCCATTTTGGACCGTTTAGCCTGTACACGCACGGTCGTGTATGGGCCTTTCATCTATCATGGTCCAAATTGGAGGTGCGAAAAATGAAAATAAATCGCGCAAGCGCTCTACGGAACCAACACCATTTTGACTAATAAAAAATCCGTCACTAAAAGGTAACTCCCACAACGTTGCAGTCTGCATTAAGTCTTTCACTTGCTATTCTTGCAGAAGTTCAACTGCCTTTACTATATGAGCGAACCCTTCTGCATTGAACTTTCTGAGCTTGGAAAGCTTTGAATACCGTGAGTTTCCTATGTCTGTTTTGATATATAGACCATAGTCATCGATTCGCTCATATGGAGCATTTTTCAAAACACATGCTGCCATATGCATTACTTTGCATGCCATGACTGCAGCTTTCTCTGCTGAGAATCGTTCATCATATACGTGAGTTACAATACTTTTTATTCCCTGCAGATATTTGGAGTAGTCATTTCCATACTGACCCCTTGATGCAATACATGCTGCAGCCTCCAGTGTATCCCACAGAACATCCTCCGCTTCAGCCTCTATCCCTCTGTACCTTATCTCAGATAATACCGTTCTTAAGTAGGATTGACGGACATCTTCAAAATTTTCGGTCACATCCGCAAGCGTTGCAATATCATACATCTGCTTAATGATTTCGAGTTCTTTTCCTACTCCGAAGGGTATTCCGGTTGTATGAGGCGCGAATGCTGTCAGTTTATCACCAAGAATACAATCTACGCTCGGCAAATTCACTTCGTAATAAGGCTCTTCTGTAATCAGCAATTCATTTTGAATAGGTTTCCGAATCACATTGGAATAGTGGTTTTCTTCAAAAAGGATATCCAGCAGAATATAGAATGGTGTCTGTCCTTTGAATGGGGAATTGTAATAGTATTTATAATGCCGTTTTTCAATACTGTTTTTTCCTTTTCTAATCTGCTGCTCAACTTTTTCAAACGGAAAAATCTTTCCCGCCTCTTCCAGATAATGATCCACGTTCATCCCCGGAGCAACAATAATATCGATGTCTGTAGAAAGCCTTCTGGGCTGTTTTAGAAGCAGCAAAAGACTGGTTCCGCCTTTAAAAATAAACGGCATCCCAACCCTGCACAGAGCCTCAAGGAGTCCAAACGCATAAATGCTCCTTTCCAGAATGAATATGTCCACCATTCTGTTTTTCTTCAATTTCATCACATGTTCCAACGTAAAATTATCATTTGTCAACATCGATTAACCCACCTTCAATTCCACATTCGTTTTTCCCTGCAGAAACTCCCTTAGTTCTGTCTCTTTATTTCTGCGCCGGGCATAGCGGAACATTTTAACCTGATCCACCTCATATGTGGCAAAGATGCTTTCCAGTGCCGCAGGATAATCTCCCGGAGAAATCATTTCCTTAAGTCTCTTATTGGCAAACAGATCTACGATCAGCTTTTCAATTGCCAGGTTAAATGGCATTTTTCTGCCTTTGGGAGATTCACTGATCAGCCGATCAATGATAATACTGTCATTGCTGCCATACCGAAGAATCTGATTCTGGTCCGGTCTCAGCAGAACTTTTCCTTCAAATTTTGTTATGATTTTCTCGAAAACGAATTCGCATCCATCCTTTTCAACTTCAAGGAAAATGTAATTACAGCCAAGCTGATGATTGACAAATTCGTTCAGCCAGGACAATTCCCAGATCCTGTATTCTACCAGCGGAAACTCGTTTTGCATGATGGCTATAATCTGCAGCGCTCTTTCGGAGTATCTGTTCTCATATTGTGCCCTGTTCATCGTCTCCATGATCCTCCTGTATTTATTCCGTCCGACATGCTCTATCTTAAAGGACTTAATCATATATGCCAGGAGTCGCTTCATCTGTCCTTCACGAAATGCGGGGTCGCTTTCCCGCACCAATTCCAGAATTTCCTTACGTGAAACAGCATAGTCCGGCATTTTATTCAGAAGCATATAATCCTTCATACTCTCACCTCCAAACTATCGGCATTTTTTTGATTTTCTGCTGTTGTGGTCAGATATATGATATCACTTACGCAGGACGTCTCGCAACACCATATCGGCAAATTTTTATTTTTTTGCCGATATGGTCGCTCTGTGATTCAAGTGCCGATGTATTACCGTCGTTGTCCCAAAGTACGGACTACAGGTTGACCTTTCTCTGCATTAAAAAAAGCACCGCCTAAGCGATGCTTTTCCCATTTCGGGAAATTTCTCACCCATTTCGAGAAATTTTAGGAAATATAATCCATTTTGGAGAAATTTCCCCAAACCTCATTTCTTATTCCTTCTCCCGCTGTTCTCCGTCCCCCGAACCTCCTCGTGATAAAAATAATTCACGATCGTCGGATGCCCCTGCGGAACCCGCTCGTACGGGGTCTCATTGTCCACGAACCGGCAGCCGTATTTTTCTGCGATCTCTTCCGCCTTCTTCTCCAGGGCCTCAAAGTAGCTCCGATTCTTCCTGTTGTAGATCTCCTCATACAGGGGAAAAAGGTCCGGGTGCCTGTCGGCGATATAGTCCATGATGGTCTTCTTGAACCCGCCGCGGAGGTTCAGATTTTCAAGCCACACGAGGTCGCACTGATCCTTCGCCCGCTCTATGATCGCCTCAATATCCGTAAGACCCGGAAATACCGGAGAAATGAAACACACCGTCCGGATCCCCGCGTCATAGACCTTCTTCATCGCCGCAAGCCGCCTCTCGATGCTCACCGCGGCATCCATGTCGTCCTTAAAGGACTCATCCAGCGTGTTGACAGACCACGACACCGTAAGTCTGTTATTTTTGTTGATCTCCCGAAGGAGGTCCAGGTCCCTCAGCACAAGGTCCGATTTCGTGCAGATGAGGATATCCGCGCCGCTGTCCTTCAGCTCTTCGAGGATCCTTCTTGTCCTGCGGTAGGTCTCCTCCAGCGGATTGTAGCCGTCCGTGACGGTTCCGATGATGACCTTCTGCCCGGCATACTTCTTCGGGTTTTTGATTTCAGGCCAGACCTTCACATCCATGAAGGTTTCCTATTCTTCCGTGTGTCCGGTAAAGCGCTTCATGAATGACGCGTAGCAATACCTGCAGGCGTGCGGGCAGCCCACATAGGGGTTCACGGCATATCCGCCCAGTGGTCCGTTTGATTTTGTCATTACATTTATGTAGTGTTTTGCTGCATATTGCGAATTTTGTAGCAGACAGAGAAATTTCGTTCTTCATTTACAATGCCATTGCAATAAGTTCGTCCAGCCGGTCAACCATGAAAAGAGGTACATTCAGCATCTTGCCGTCAAAGCTTAAATTGCGCAGAGAAAGGCGAACCATGACCGGGGTTTCTGCCGGGTATTCCTTTTCATAGCGCTTGATGCTGGTCGCCCTTACATTCTCTCCCGCCTTTGCCTCTACAGGAATAATAGTTCCCTCACGCTGCAGAATAAAGTCCACCTCATGCGGAGCCTCCGCCCAGTAGCGCGGCTGAACTTCAAAGCCGCGAAGCAAAGCCTGGTGCACATAGTTCTCCGTCAGCGCACCTTTGAATTCCGTAAAGAGCCGGTTGTTCTCGGCAAATGCAGTTGTCGGTAAATGCGCTAAGCGGCGCAAAAGCCCTACGTCCACCGCATATATCTTGAATGCGTTCAGATCGTCATAGGCAGACAGCGGCAGTCCGGGCTTCCTGATTCGATTCACTTTGCTGATAATATCCGCGTCACGCAGCCAGTTGAGGGCATTCTCGTACTCCCTGGCCCGGGCACCGGGCTTTACGACACTGTACATAAATTTTTTATTCTCTTTTGCGAGCTGTGAAGGAAGTGACTGCCAGATATACCGGATTTTCGGCACATCTTCTGCCGGTGCATGCTTTCCAAAATCGCTTTCGTAAGAAGTGATGATATCCGAAAGTACCTTGTCTACTTCTTTCGGGTCCTTATCCTCCGTCCAGACTAAGACGGATTCCGGCATACCGCCCGTAACGAAATAGCACTTAAGCTTTTCAGCCAGCGGAGCAAAAAATGCATCCGGAATCGGAGCAAAGCTGTCAACGGATGCAATGTACTCTGCCAGGTTCTCGGCATGATCTGCAAGCAGAAACTCTGTAAAGGTCATGGGACCCATTTCAAGAAAATCCACCTGGCCTACCGGGAACCCTCCCGCAAGCTGCAGGCCAAGCAGAGATCCGGCACTGGCAACATAGTATTCCGGTGCATCCTCATGAAAATACTTAAGGCTGTTCAATGCTTCTTCACAGGCCTGTATCTCATCAAAAATGATCAATGTATCCTTTGTGATTCTCTGTCCGCTTGCCATCGCAAGATTTTGAAGAATACGCCGCACATCCTTTGTAGACCGGAAGAACTGCGCATATTCCGGGTTCCGATCGAAATTAAAGCGCACATATCCATCTGGAAAACTCTTTCCGAATTCCTCCAGAACCCAGGTCTTGCCAACCTGACGTGCGCCGCGCAGCACCAGCGGTTTCCTCCTTCTGGAGCTCTTCCATCGCTCAAGCTCACGCAATAATGTTCGTTCCATTTCACAGGCCTCCTTCTGAAAAAGCGTTCTCCGGATAATAATTATATCGAGGTGTGCGTCCGCGGTCAACCAGCAATCACGTTTTTCCCGGTAATTATGTGATTTCAATCACATAATTATTGATTTTTCCTCCCTGAACTCAGTGATAGATTCGTGCTTTCCTTTTCCCATGTATGGTAATAAAGTCCCCGCCCCGCTACCGCCAGCATCTGACCTTTTTCCAAAATCAGTACCTGCCGCAGCTCTAGCTGCAAGGCTGCAGATCATTTTTAAATACTCTGTCTCTGTTCTGGTCAGGTTCAACTGTTCTTCTGTCAAAAAAGCACTCCCTTTCTTCTCCGCACAAGGTCACTCCTCATCCATTTCTCTTATATCCTCAAACGGAA
>OCTX012274190.1_pt1 | contig 20292 bp, 36 predicted proteins | sample 1539691 | NCBI WGS metagenome assembly OCTX01 (sample SAMN02144231, study PRJEB22623) | gut metagenome | biome: sheep rumen | host: Ovis aries | place: New Zealand
ACCTCTTTATTCATTGCCCTCTCCTCCGTCCTTGTCGTCGTCCGTGCCCTGGACGTCCTTGTACTCGCCCCGGATGGGTGTGTACTGGCCCTTGCCGTCCGGCAGCGGCGCATAGTTGAACAGCTCCCGGATCTCGTCGATGGTAAGCACGCCACGGTCCCCCAGCTGCTGCGCCATGGAGATCTTTGCCCCCACGCTCATGTACTGCAGCCGGTTGGCGGCGAACATGATCTTGTTCCCGCCGTTCCGCTCGCGCTCCGTGAAGACCATCTTGGTCAGCGCGTCGCTCATCTTGATCGCGAATGGCTCGATGGATCCATTAAAAAAGGCGTCCAGCTCGTCGCCGGTCGCCTCGTTGCGAATCACCTTGTCAGAAACCCCGAAGTAATTTTCCACGTTCTCCCGGATCAGCCGCATCTGCTCCGGGTCCACCTTGTAGCCTTCCTGCCTGATCTGCTGGACGTTGGTAAACTGATTCCCGAACAGGAGCAACCCGCCGCCTCCGGTCTGGAAGTTGTTCCTGTCGAACCGCTCCCGCTCTTTCCGCACGTCTTCGTCAAACGTCTTGCTGTTCAGCTGCGCCATGAAACGGTAGGTGGCGGAGTTTTTCACGCCCTCCATGATGCCCTGGTTGACAATGTTGACCAGCTCCATGGTCGGCTGCAATGCGCTGTTCTTCTCTCCGAAGAAGTCGTCCCGCAGCTGGTGCTTTGTAATCACCGCACACCGAGCCAGGCGCACGCTCCGGATCTGCCCGCCGACAAAGTGGTATTTCAGGTACGGGTCCCCGCCCCGATCGACCACCTCGCAGCTGGAGGGCAGTGCCGGGAAGTACCCGATCACCTCGCCCACGTCATCCAGCAGCGGCACGATGAACAGGTTGTTCTCGACATCGTAGATATTCGAGCACCGCTCAAGGAACTGCGGCCAAGTGTACCAGGGGTTCGGCGCGCTTCTGGTCGCCGTCCACAGCTTCGGCCTTGCGCTCCCGTCCATCCGGTACTGCAGCTTCGCCACATGCCGGGCCCGGGCATCCACCGCGGCCCGCACCATGTCGCTCTCATAGATCCGCCCGCCCCAGCTGGTAAAAACCGGCGAGTAGGCCGTCAGCGTCCGGTACACGCTTTCCGCCGGCGCGCTCTTCGGGGCCCGGCCGAAGATTTTCTCCAAAAGTCCCATTTCTCTCACCTCTCGTTACTCAGCTGGGCGGCCATTTCCTCGTAGTAGTTGTGCCGCATGCAGATAGCATCGCTCAGCGCGGCCATTCCATCGATATGGCTCCGCGCGTTCATCTTGACCAGCCGCCGCCGGTTGGTCCCGTCCTCAAACTTCAGCGCAGCATCCAGCATGTGCACCTTCATCAGGTCGTTGTCCCCGATGCACCGGAGCCGGCCGTCCTTGATCATGCCCTCCATGTCGATCAGCACCCCGGTCAGGTTGCTTCCCTGGCTGACGCTCTCCATGCTGAAGCCGTCCGCCTCCATGTCCTGCACCAGGTAAGCCGCGCTGTACCGGTCATATCCGACCTTCAGGCAAAGGATCTCATACTTCTTTTCCAGCATCCGGAACCAATCGTGGACGGCGTGATAGTCCACGGTGTTCTCCCCGCAGACGGTCAGCAGCCCCCGCTGCCGGTAGATCTCATACGGCAGCCCGTCCCGGGCCGTGGCTTCCTCGACCTTGTTCGCCGGCATGAAGAACATGACGTCAAACCAGGTCACGCCATCTTTCTCTATGCAGACCACCGAGGCGGTCAGGTCCACCGCAAGGCTGAGATCGATCCCGCCCAGCGCGTAGCTGTGCCGCAGGTCCTCCAGGGTCATCTCTCCGCCGAAGCACTTCTTCACGTCCTGCGCGGTCAGCCATGCCATAGAGCTGTTCTGCTTGATGTTGCAGTACTTCGTGAGGAATTCCGTCTTCTTGCTGATGGAGCCCTCCGCGATCCGGATCTCCTCCAGCATGTAGTCCACCGTCACGGATACGCCAAGGTTCGGGTTGGCCTTCCTTAGTTCGTCGATGTCGTTCCACTTGTCCACGTCATCGATCATATACAAAAACGGGGCAAGCCTCGTTTCCTGGCTCGTCCCGTTCAGCATCGCGGTGGCGCGCTTCATCAGCTCATCATAGATGGAGTCGTTCTCATACCCGGCCGTACTGATGCCGAACATCAACGGCTGCGACCGTGCGCCCAGCGCGCTCTTGAACACCTCGTACTGTTTCAGGCCTGCGTCCCCGCGCCAGCTGGCCAGCTCGTCCAGGCTGACGTAGCTCGGGTTCAGACCGTCGGTCTTTTTCTCACTGAAGGCCACCGGCATGGCGCTGGTGTTGCTCTCCGCCACATACACATCCGTCCGGCGCTTCTTCGCCAGGCGCGCAAGCTGCGGATCCTTGGAAAGCATCTGGAAGTAAGCTTCAAACGCCAGCCGGCTCTGGTCGAGCTTCGGCGCGATGAAGTAGATCCGGCCGCCGTATTCTCCGTCCGCGAAGGTCATGTACGCGGCGATCGCGGCGTCCAGCAGCGTCTTCCCGTTCTTCCGGCCCATCACCACCAGCGACTCCCGGAACTGGCGGAGGCCGTGCACGTCCATGATCCCGAACAGCACGGAGATCAGCGCCTTCTGCCACACCTCCAGCCGGATCAGCTGCGGGGCCAGCGGCCCCTCATGGTGCCGACAGTACTGCTGAATGAAGGCCACCGCCCGGGACGCCTTCTTCTGGTCGAAGAAAAACCGCTTTTCCTCCAGCCCGTGCACGATGTACTCATACCACTTCTCAATCCACCGGCCCACGGTGACGGATCCGTCCTTAATCTGCTGGTAGTAAATCAGGATGTAGTTTTTAGACGTCATCCAGATTCAGCTCCAAACCTCCGACCGTCTCCACGTCCTTCGGGATCATGTCGTTCAGCTGCTTGATGATACTCTGGTAGCTTTTGTTCGCGGCCGTGTAGATCCGGCTGGCCGGGCGCTCCCGCTCATAGGGTTCCTGATCTCCCTGGGAAAAAAGCTCCACCTCGCCCTTCTCCTGCAGATCCTCCCACAGCGCGTCACACCGCACACGAAGCCGGGCGGCTTCAGCGATCAGGCCCTGTGCCAGCGCGAACTGCTTCGGCGGAAGTCCCTGGTATATCCCGGTCAATCGTTCGATCTCATCCCGGACCGTCAATTCCTCTGCCATCTCCGGCTCCTTTCTGCCATCTCTGGCTAATTCGTCCCATTGGGAGGGGGTCACGCGACCCCGCGCCCGGTCACGACGTTCTTCACCCCAGCCCTGCGCCGATTTTTGAAATCCCGGGCGACCAGGGGGGACTCACAGGCGGACGTGCCCGTCCGGGTCACAGCGCCAGCGCCTCGTCCGGTGCTGCTCAGCGTGGCACGCCTCACACAGCGCCATCAGGTTACTGTGGTCCAGCGTGATCGCCGGGTTGTCCAGGTTGTCCGGCGTGATGTGGATCTTGTGGTGCACATGCACCGCCGGCACGATCAGGCCCTTCTTCGCGCAGAGCTCACACAGCCCGCCGCGCTCTCGGATGAATGCCTCGCGGCACTTGCGCCATGCCTGCGTAGTGTAGAAGCGCTCGATACGCTCATCAGAATGCACACCCGGACCCTCCTCGCCGTCATCGGTGCGCTACCCGCTGCCCGGGAAGGAACAAACCGGACAGCTCCCCAATTGTGAGCAAAAAGAAAGCGATCAGGGCACGTCCTTCCCTGGTCGCTGGCCTCCCGGGCCTGTCATTTGCAGCTTACATTAAATCATAGATTCAGTGCCAATTCTATCAAATCATGCCAATGAATTAAAATAATCTGTGCGAATTTTCTGGATTGTCTGCCTTGACAGCTCCATCGCCTCGGCGATCCGCTCGTCCGTCCAGCCAAGCGCGTAGTAATTTCTCACGATGATGAACAGCCTGCGATCCTTAATATCGTTGACAATCTTCTCAAATTCGATGAGCATCTGACCAAGTTCTTTGCTTAGCTCTTCAATGTGATACACAGGATCATCCTCTTCCACCTGCTGAAGCATGGCCGCCTCCGGGTCGTTGGTGCCCCTGGGCATTCCCGTCAGCTGCACACCCCGCAGCGGGCGCGGTCCGCCGATGTACCTATTAAGGAATTTTGATTGTCTTTCTAAGGTTTCAATCTCCATTACGATCAAGCGGTAGTCCGCAAGGATCTCCTGCTTCCTTGTCATTACAGCCCCTCCTCTTCTGGGATCTTCGGCAGCGGCATCCAGTAGATCACGCCGCGCTTGTTCCACTTTCCGTCCCAGGTGCAGCTGGGTGCATGCATCAAAGACGCGTTATAGATGGCAAAATCGATCTTGTCGTATACGTTCTTGCCTGCACCGATTCTCCGCACGGCCAACACGGGCTTGTTGACATAATCCGCTCCGGGCGGATCCATCTTGGCGTCATGCCATACTCCGTTCTTAATGCTCATCCGCTTTCACCCTTTCCAGCTTCCAGAGCAGCTCATTCAGAAGCACGCGCAGCTCTTTGACCTGCTCATGTAAAAGGACCGTGTTCTCATAGGTCGCCATAATCCCTTTCCCCATCGGGTCGCCTTTCTCCGGCCGTTTGAATCCGTCAGCCTCAGTTATCATTTTTCTTCCGCCTCTCTGGCCCCGTCATCGCGTTTCTTTATCCGTTCCTGTACCCTCATGCACTTGTACACATTGCTGCACCGGACCAACGTCTCCTGGTAGATGCACTTATCTTCTTCATACATCCTTGTCTTGGTATCGGAAACAATGTCCAGATCTTCGCATATCCTGCAATCATCATCAAGCACAAGCACCGGAAACGTAATTTCCTTCATTGTCATCCCTCCCACTTCACAGCCTTTCCGCAAAAATAGCATTGTGCATTTTATGCCCACACCGCCAGCGCATACGGGCAGATCAGCCCGTCACCGTAGTCATCCAGCGGTGTCGTCGCTTCCAGGATCTGGTACAGCCGGCACTTCCGGCAGCCCTCGCCGTCCTCGACGCAGCCGTGGCATTTTTCCCTGGCGAGCTCCATCAGCTCCACACCCGCCTCTCTTGTCATCACAATGTTGCTGGTCTGCGGCGTCGCCTTTGGCACCAGCCGCATCTCATAGTCCCGCATCGTCCCCATGATCTGCTTACACTGTGCCTTGCTCACGGTGCCGATCAGGTCATCGACAACGGCCCGGAGCGCTCCCAGCGCGAGGCGATACCGTGCCTTGCCGTGCGGAATGCACTCCAGCCTTTCAGCCAGATCCTCCTGGCCGTATGCCGCCGTGCTCAGATGCGCGAGCAGGAGCTTGACGGCGATCAGCTCGGTCCGCCGGAGCCGTTCGCACTGGTCATCCGGAAGCGAGTACGGCACCCGCTTAGCTTTCACCTGGTTGCTCATTCCACCGCCCCCCCTTTCCGAATCTCGGCTTCCACAAAAAACGCGCTCCGCACCGTCTGCAGAATGCGTCGCTCTGGTCGGCCCCGCTTCCGCAGCTCCCGCAGAGCCAGAACCGCCCCATGGGCTTGTCACTGAGCACCACCGCCCGCGGCATGCAGGCCGTCCGCGGTCCCTCCGGCGTCTCGGCCAGCCCGATCCGCGCGTCCGTCCTCATTTCTTCCACTTCATCCACCCCCATAGCTTGCGTCTGCTCTCCCCCTGGATGATCGTCAAGGCGGCGCGCTCCTCCGCGAGCCCGTCGCGGACGGTCTCATACTCATTCTTCCAATCCTGGTATGCTTGGCAGCTGCTGTGACAGAGGAACTTCCGCTCCTTACAGTCCTTGCATGGACAAATATCCATCAATGCCATCCTTCTTTCCTTAAATAAGATATATTCATTTTCACATTTTCACATCACATCACACTTTTTAATAATCCATACGCGCGTAAGCATATACACATATATGCACAATTTTTTTGCTCTTATATACACATACAAAAAACCGCCGTGTGATGTGATTCTGTGAAAATGACGCCGCTCTCATCCGTCGAAGGGCGTCTCTTCTTCCACCGGCACCGGCGCTTCCGCGAACAGCACAGCCCGGAAATAGAGCACGTCTGTCCCGGTTTTCAGGCCGTTGATCCGGCTCCACACCTCCCAGTGCCGGTTCGTCCGGCTGTGGTTGGTATTGAGCATTCCGTGATCATCGCACCATTTTGCGAAGCTGGCCAGGGTCCACCCGCGCTTTTCCATCTGATCCTTCAGCACGCTGCGGATGATCTTCACGCTGCCGTCATTTTCCACCTGCCCGTACACATCCCCGGGCAGGGCATTGGCCTCGCTCTCATCCGCCCGCCGGAAGTGCGCGGCGTTGCTGGCAACAAATCCGACCAGCCATTCCTTGGCCTTCTGGTTGGTGTCGACCATCTCCTGCGTGGCGAGATACGGCCGGATATCTTCGGTCATCAGCGGCGCGAACCCCATCCCGCTGAAAACAATGGAGTTCAAAAGCGCATCCCCGACCAGCAGGGCGGCGCCGTAGTTCGCCTGTTTTCCGGTCACCTGCCGGGCCAGCTTCCGCTTCACCGCTGCGTACATTCCCCGGATCTTGTCCGGGAATTCCGGCACGCTCTGGATCCGCTCCAGCACCATTTTCCCGGCATGGCCGAAGTTGGCCCGCAGCGCATCAGCGAATTCGCTCATGTCGCCGGGGATCACGGCCCCGCTGGTCTCAATGCTGATCACGCGGTTGGCGGCCCCGGCCCGGCTTTCGAGGCTGATGGGCTGCTCGCCGTTGGTGATGATCACATTCAGCCACCGCGCCTGTTCGCGGAGTCCGCCGTCCTTTGCGCCCCTGGCCTTCCCGGTGCCCTCGCACAGCATGTAAATGATCTCATCAAAGTCCACGCCCCGCTGTACGGTCTGCAGCTCATCCAGAAACAGCGGTAGGTTATTGCAGAACCCGGCCAGCTGCTCGTTGGCCACCTTGGTGGCGTTCATGCTGCGCACGTACCGCCCCAGCTCCGGATTGGCCCATATGCTGGCGGCGAGCATCATGGATACGGATTTCCCGGTCGCGCTCTCCGTCGACCACATGTGAACCATGAATGGTTGCTGGCATGTCCACCGCAGAACCACGCTTGCGATGCTCCCGGCCATCAGGATCCGCGCGGGCAGATACTTCCTGTCCGCCATCACCTTCGCGGCTGTCTCCTTCCACGCTTCAAAGCTTCCATCCGTCCGCACGGCCTCGTATGCATCGGCATACTTTCCGCTGCTGTCGTACTCAACGCCGTCGATGTACGGGCTAAACCCGTACCCGTCCACCCAGCCCAGATGGCTCACGGTCTTCTTCCGTGGAATGATGTCCCTGTTCTTCGTGTCGATCTCGGCGAGATACCGCACGACCTCCTTCGCGTTCTCGCTCGTGATGTCCATGCCGAACTCGCTCAGCGCGGTGATGGTCCGGCTCTGGCTGACGATCTTCCGGTCGATCAGGCGTTTGGTCCGCCACTTCCCGTCGATCTTATAGCTCAGATCCATCAGCTCACTCCCGCTCTCCACGTTCACATACCGCATGGTCGGGAAAAGCGGATGCCCGCACACCGGCACCGGCTCCCCGCGAAAGCCCAGGTAATAGATCTCCCTCTCGGTGCAAATGTACTTCCCGAAGAACGGCTCCCCGTCCAGCATGTCCCGGAGCCCGCTGAGCGTCCCGCGCTTCCTGGCGGCCTCTTCCTCGTTTTCGCGCTGCTTATCTTCGGCAGCCTTCCGGCGCTGCTCAGCCTCTTCGGCCTTTTTGTCTTTCAGCGCAGCCCGGGCCATGGCGTCGAAGTTTTTCGCGCTTACGCCGCACTTCATGGCCTTCTCGCGCATGGCGGCCTGCGTCCGTGCCCGCGTCAGTTCATCGTCTATTGTCTTCAGGAGCTCAAAAGGCTCCTCGCTCATAAAGCTGTCGTAGTCGTAGTCCTTCACGATTTCCTGTATGTCTTTATACTCCAGCAGGTTGTTGTCCACTCATAGTCCTCCTCCTTTCCTCAGTTTCTTCTATCCGCTCTCTCATCGCGGCCCTCAATTCCAGATATCCACGGAAGGCTGGCGGCCATTCGCCGCCACGCTCCGGCTCCATTTCGGCGATCTGCCGGTCCAGCCACAGCCACATGTCAAACGCGTCCCAGTAGTCGCTTTCCAGCTGCCGCGCCTCTTTCTCCTCGCGCCGTCTCCGGGTTTTCTCCGCTGCCTGCTTCGCCTTCCAGGCGAGCATCTTCCCCCTGTCCGGCTTCCCGTCGATGTCCAGCCCCAGCCCGAAGTCGTTATTCAGCTGCCGCACGGCCGCCGGAAAGCTTAATCCGTACAGCTCCCGCGCCAGGTTGATCACGTCGCCGCCCTTGTGGCATCCGTAGCACACCCATCCGCGCCCGCCGCCGTACACCTTCAGGCTCGCGTCCGTGTCCCCGTGCAGCGGGCACACCGCAAAGCCGTGCCTGTCCACCTGCGTGCCGGCGCTCTCCAGCAGCTGCCGGCAGGAGACGGAGGCCTTGACCTGCTCCGCGAAGTATTTCATATCAGCCAACGCCGTCCGCCTCCCACCGTTTATTTTCGTTCTCCCGTTAAGTAATCCATCAGCATCTTCCCGGTGCTCCGCCCGTCGCAGAACCGGAACTTCACGCCGTATTCCTTCTGCATGGTGATCATGGCCTTCCGCAAAACCGCCGGATCGAACCGCGCCACGGGCTTTCCGTTCCATGCGATCGGAGGCCGCCACAGATCCAGGCGGCCTCCCGGAAGATTCTCCTCGATCAGCACGATCAGCAGGATCCCGCAGTCCTTCGCGCGCAGGCACTCCGCGCGGAAACGCTCGTGCTCCTGAAAGATGTTTCCGGCCAGCTCCAGCACGCCCTGTTTGGTGTCCACGCTGATGTTGCCCTTCCCGGCGATCTGGTAGTCCCCGACATTCAGGGCCTGCCGGATGATCCGGATCCCGTTTTTCTCACAGTAGGCGTGGATGTTTTTGTGCTTCCCGGCCTGCTGGCGGGTATCCTCATACAGCACCATCAGAAGGGCACTTCCTCGTCCTCCACCGGCGTGAACCCGCTGGGATCCGCCGGGGCCGGAGCGTCCGCAAAGTCTCCGCGGGGCTCCATGTCCTTCATCACGCGAACCTTGCCCTCGCGGACGGCCTTCGCGCTCTCCAGGCGTCCGATGACGGTGTACGGATTCCCGTTGTAGCTCCCCTGGCGGATATTGATGCCGACGGTCTTCCCCTTCAGTCCGCCCTCGTTCCAGTCCCAGTGATACCCCTCGTTGGAGTCCTCCACGGCGAAAATGAAGTTGTTGAAGCTCCGCAGGTCCCAATCATAATGCTGGCGTTTCGGGTTCGCCTCGTTCGGGATCTGCAGGCGCCAGTCGCCCTTATAGCGCACCTCGAAGCGCCCGCCGGCTTCCTTGTCGTGGTGGTACCGCTTGGTGTAATACCCGGCATACTCGCCCTCGCTGATGTCCAGCCGGATCACCAGCTGCTGATCGGGCTCGTTTCCGTCGATCTTGACCGCCTGGATGGTCCCGACATACAGCCCCTTGGGCAGCATGGGATAGGCTCCGCCGGTGGGTGCTTCCGCTTTGGCTCCGTTGATCGGTTTCATAGTGTCATCCTCCAATTCTGTCGCTCATGGCGACCTCTGTCTTATTTCCAGCCGGTTCCGCCGGCGTGGGTACTTCATCCAGTCCGTAGTATTCACGGATCGCCCGGTCAACTTCGCTCAGGTCGTTCGGGATCTTTCTGTCGAACATTTCCTCCGGGCTCTTCACCGTGTCGCTCCCGTCGCTCTGGGTGATGAAGAAATGTTCGCCGTTCTCAATCTGCGTCCGCAGCACGATGTCAAAAAGCCCCTCGACCGTCAGCTTCTCATCCAGCAGCTTCCCGATGGTCTTGGCCTTGAGCCGGCCGTTGGCGTCGGTCTCCACGTGGTGCAGGAAGTAGACGATGCAGTTGTCCGGCGTCCCGCGGATCACGAAGTGGATCAGGTTCCGGAAGTTGAGCGCCAGGTCAGTAAACTTGCCGTATCCGGCCTCCCTGGCCCTGTCGAAGAATTCATTCACCAGCAGATACTGGCTGTCGTCGATCACGTACCGGCTCATGTTGTGGGCCCTGAGCGTGGCCATGATCACGTTATACCCGGCGTTCGTGCGGATCTTGGGAAAAGGCTTCCGAAAAGGAAGCCGTCCCTTCTCGACCATCAGGATCCCGGTGGTCTCCGGATCCATGTTCTTGATGCTGTAGGTCTTCCCGCTGCCGCTCTCGCCAAGGATCAGAACAGGAATGCCCATTACTTAATCACCACACTTTCCGACACATCCAGACAGCAGCCAGGCACCTCTTTCAACTCGCCCCGCTTCATCGCGTCCTTGACAGCGTCCTTCCGGATCTCCGGAAGAGTGAACCGGAGATATATCTCAGGCTCCAGCACGCTGGTTTCCAGATAGTTGACCACACTCTGCTCATCAATCACCTTCAGCCGTGTGCTGTGCGTCTGATACACATTGCACCGGGGCGTCTTCAGCTTCTGGCCGTCCAGAGCGCCCAGCAGCCATTCCTTCAGGGAGTCGATTTTTTTATCCAGGCTCTTTTTCCGATCGGTCAGCCGGTCGGCCTCCGTCTTCACGGCGTCCGCCTCCGCCTTCAGGTCCTTGATCCACAGGGCGACGCCCTCCAGCTTCCGCTCGCGCTCCATCTGCAGCGCATCCAGCGCCTCCGCGTCCAGCACCTCGCCGGTCTCCGGATCCACGCATCCGAGGATCTCCTGATCGATCTCATATAATGCTCTCATTGCTCTCTATGCTCCTTTTGTGTTATAATTTCCGGGTAAGATCTCCCGTCTCCGACCGTGGGACTGTGCCAGCAGCTCCCCGGTCAATCTTTTTTTGGTGTCGTCCATCCCCTCTTTGCGGGATCCGGATCAGGCTCTTCAGCGCCGCCTCCATGGACGGGTGCATGGCCCTATCATCCAGCCGGTAGTACACCACCCGCCCGTCCTCCATGGGCACGCGGATCCGGTCGGGGTAGATGCTCAGCTCCCGCTCGTACAGGCAGCACAGCGGCGCCAGCGGCATAACCCTGCTCACAGCTCCACCCCCATCAGCTCCGCTGCGGTCTTCAGCTCCCGCAAAAACTCTCTCCAGCCCTCCAGCGTCAGACTGACTTCATCCCCCAGTTCTCCGTCAAAGTCAATGAACCCGCGCTTCCGATCGTAGTGAAATTCCCCCAGCTTCCCGCGCCAGGCGCATGCTTCCATCCCGCTGTGCATCAGCGGCTTCCGGATCCCGGCCTCCGGCGCGTTCTCTGGTCCGGCCTTCACCTTCACCATGTAGTCCACGCCCTGCTCCAACCGAAGTTCCTTTTTCTCTCCGGCCACTGTAATGCTCTCTCCGGCCACCGTGACTCCTCCCTTGCTCTCCGGCTCATCCTCTTCGTCCATGCCGTCCTCTTCCTCACCCGTCTCCTGATCCATCTGCACGTACACCTTCCGCGCGTGGGCTGCGGGTATGCGCTCCGGCAGCTTTGCTGCAAACGCCGGGTCCGTCTTGAGCAGCACAGCCCGCATCTGCCGGTATGTCTGGCCGAGGCTCCGGCCCTCCAGCCCGGTCAGCTCCAGCGCCGTCCGCACGTCTTCGCCGGCGTGCAGATTCGCCTTGAAAGCCTCCATGTGCAGCGCCCGCTCTTCCTTAGTCCACTCCATGGCCACCGTCTCCTTCTTCTTCGGCTTCCCGTCCGTGATCTCCGTGTCTCTCTTCCGGTGCAAAAATTCGCGCTGCATCCGGTACCATGTCCCCCAGGGCGACAGATACCCCAGCCCCCGCAGGTGGGCGAGCACGTCCCCGCCGGCCTGCTCGATCTTCGCGCACTCAAAGGCGATCGTCCTCCGCTGGGCGTCGGTCCTCAGCTCCGCCATGCACTCACCCGCCCACCTTGACCCAGATGAGGAAGGCCAGGGCGGAGCTTATAAATGGCAGCAGCACCACCGTTGTCCAGTACAGCTTCCTCTCCCGCACGGCCTCCGGGCTCAGCTTCACGGTCACCTTCCGGCCCATCCGGGTCTTGTACGTCCTATACTCCCACATGCTCATGCTCAGCTCTCCTCTCCTCAATCAGCGTCTTCAGCGCATCCGTCAGCATCCGGAGCTCCCGCACCAGCGCAGCCACCTGATCCTTCGGCGCGTCCTCTTCCGGCTCTCCGTACCCGTAGGCCGCCAGGAAGCTCTTCCGGGAGATCTTCACGTTCCGCTCGCCTTCACCGGTCAGGCGCACCGCGAAGGGCACGCTGCCTTCCCGGCAGTACTCACGCAGCCGTCCCGCGTCCATCTTCATGGCGCTGGCGGCCACCGCGGGCGTGATCCAGTCAGTCTGCATCCGCCGGATGTCCTCGAAGCTGATCGTGCCGTCCGCTCCCATCTCCGATTTCAATTAAAACCCCTCCTTCCTTCATCATCACGCCGTAGACGCCCACGTCCCTGTACCACCGGGTGGCCTGTCCGCCGTTGCGGTAGTCGATGGCCCGCAGCACGGCTTCCTTCCGAAGCGCGTATGGCATCTTTTCAAAGGTCTCCAGCTCGTCCGCGTCGAACCCCGTCACCTCGATCAGATCCACGCCCATGCCTTTGGCCTTGAGCGCGAGCGTCAGCGGTTCATTCATCTCCGGCCGCCTCCTCTGTCAGGCGCTCCTCCAGCGCGCTGGCCAGTTGCCTGATGCCGCCGTTGATGTAAGCGCACAGCATGTTCACGAAGCTCTCCTTCTCCTGCTCCTCGTCGTTAACACTCACGGACATCGAGTACATCTCCTCCAGCGCAGTCTTCCGGATCAGATTCAACACCTCGTCGCGTGTCATGTAGCTCCCGAAGCTCATGGTTTTTTTCACTCCCTTCTTCCGGTTGTCGTGTCTTTTAGGACACTTCCTGGCTAAAAAAAATATCCGCCGTCTGATGATCGTCCAGATCCAGCTCAAACCGGAGCCCCGCGATCTCCCCCTGGGTAAACTCGCTCTCGCCGCCGACCTTGCGGAACCAGGCGGATCTGCTGATTCCCAGCGCCGTGCAGAGCTCGTCCACAGACTTGTCCTTCCGGACCATCTGCGCCTTCAGTTCCCGTGCATTCATCTTTGCCCTTCCCTCCTTTTTACTATAATATTGTCCCGTTGTGTCTTTCAAGACACAAATCATTATAGTGTCCTATCGGATACTTGTCAACCCTTTTTTGATATTTTTGTTGCTTTTTCGACATTCTTAATATATAATGAAGTTCCAAGAAGGAGGGCTGAAGAATGTGTGAGATCGCGAACAAAATCAAAACCCGCCGACAGGAACTGGGGCTGACTCTTGAGGAAGTCGCTCAAGCCGTCGGCGTTGGTCGGTCCACCGTCCGCAAATGGGAGACCGGCATGATCAAGAACATGGGCCGGGATAAGATCGCCGCGCTGGCGCAGGTGCTGCAGATCAACCCGGTGGAGCTGGTGCCCGCCTCCGGATCTGTCCGCACAGAGGATGAAGAGCGCCTGGAAGCGCTCCACCAGAATCCGCGCCTGGGCCTCCTGTTTGACAGGACGCGCAAGATGTCCAGCGCGGACGTGGAGACGATGCTGGCGGTGGCCGCGAGCATCCTGAAAGAGCGTGACGGAGAGTGATGCTGCAAAAATGCAGCATCCTCCCCGGTATGATAAAGCCGAAAGAGGGTGATGCCGATGGATGAAATGGAGGCCCGGCTGGTGGATCTGCCCACCAGCGTCCGGGGATTTTGCTACCATGATGAAGACGGCGAGGCGTACATCGTCCTGAACGCGCGCCTCACCCGCGAACAGAACCAAAAAACCTACCTGCATGAAAAGGAGCACGTGACAAATGGTCACATGTTCGACCCGACATATCACGAATACGGAGGGGAAAAGCCATGAGGAAACTGATCACCGTCATCCTGATCCTGTCCCTGCTGCTCCCGGCCGCCGCCCTGGCGGATGAAGGACTCGGCATGACAATCGGCACGTTCCTGGACAAATACAACGCCATTCCGGCGCCGCTGGGGTCTCCATACTGTCCGCTGAAGGAATCAACCCTCTTCTCTGAATCCGGTGCCTTCCATATAGTGACATTCTATCCGGTAAACGACCCGGATATCTGTCTCAGGCTTGCCACCACGCAGCCCATGAATGAAAGCAACATGAGGACATGCCAGCTCAGCGCGATCACGCTGTATTCGCCGAATGCGGACGACCTGATCGCTCTGATCGGGATCGCCGCCCGCTGCGCGGAGCCGTTTGGATATGACATCATGGGCGTCAATTCCGCGCCGCTTTCCATCGGCACGCTGATCCGGTACTACTACGAAAATGACATTTCGGAAGGGGATTCTGCCACCGTCACGCTGAACGCGGACAACAACATCACCATGCTGTTCAGCCACTCGCTCGTATATGCTTTCCAGATCCTTAACATGAAGGAGTTTCAGCAATGACCTGTCCTCACTGCAAAGCCTCTCTCCGCCCGGAAGCGGTCTTTTGTGATATGTGCGGGCGGAAGCTCGTGTCACAAAAAAAGAGCCGCACCAAGTCCCGGGGGAACGGGACCGGCACGGCATACAAGAGAGGATCCACTTGGACGGCGCAGGTGGTTGTCGGCTACAGGCAGCTGCCGCCCTTCTCGCCGGACAATCCGGAGAACGCCCGCCAGCGGATCCCGATCAAGCGGACGAAAAGCGGCTTTCGCACCCGGGCGGAGGCGCTGGCCTACTGTCCGACCCTGAAGGCCGGCGGGAAGCTGAAGCCGGAGACCGCGCCGACCCTCGCGGCCTACTGGGCCGACTACGAGAAAAATGAGTTTACTAAGCTTTCCGCCTCCAAGCAGACGGCGTACAGAATCGCCTGGGAGAAGCTCAGCAAACTGAAAAACGCAGCCGTGGACCAGCTGACGGTGGCAGATCTGCGGGAGGCCGTCGCCTCCGCCTGCTCCACCTACTACACCGCCAAGGACTGCCGCACGGTGCTGTCCTCGCTCTTCAGGCTGGCCGCCGCGGACGGCTGGGCGAACAAGGATCTGCCCTCCTTCGTCCAGCTGCCCCAGCTGCACGAGCAGGAGCGCGAGCCCTTCAGCGACACGGAGCAGGCGGCGCTCTGGAAGCTGTACGAGTCCGGCGACATCCGGGCGGCCATCCCCCTGCTGATGATCTACACAGGCATGATGCCCGGCGAATGCTTCGGCCTGACCTGCGACATGATCCGCCTTGAGGACCGGCAGATCGTGGGCGCCGGCAAGAAGACCGCCGTCCGCCGGAAGACGCCCGTCACCGTCGCCGCGGTGATCATCCCGGTGCTGGAGGATCTGATGGCGCACGCCCGGCCATCCGGCCGCCTCTTCGGCGCGTCGGAGGACAAATGGCGCGAGGCGTACTACGGAGCGCTGGAGGCAGCGGGGTGCCGGAAGCTGACGCCGTACTCGTGCCGGCACACCACCGCCACCGCCCTGGCGATCACGGAGGGCATCGCGCCGCAGACGGTGAAGAAGGTCATGCGCTGGTCCACAACCAAGATGCTGGACCGCTACGCGCACCCCGATCAGGAGGATGTCCAGGCAGCCGTGGACGCCATAGGCAAGTAACTTACTACCGACCTACTACCGACATCAAACAATCCGAGCCTTATTTTTCAACAGTCCTGCCTCCCCTGCTAAGGGAGTAGTACGAGTGATCGTAGCCCGGGTTCAAATCCCGGCTTCTCCGCTTAAAGCCTTGAGAATCAACGTTCTCAGGGCTTTTCTTATACCTCTTGCGACTTCTGAAAAAAGCACAGAAGTGTAGGAAAATGTAATTTACTACCGACTTACTACCGACATTCTCTCAAAGGGCATTTTGCCTACTACCGACACATACTACCGACATTTTGGGGCACTTCTCCAAAATTCCCCCCGGCGGTTTGTTGGGTATTTCTCCGGACTCCCCAACAAAAAAAGACCCCCGGGATCTCTCCCGGGGCGTTTTTGTTCCGCTCAGAACTTCGACGCGATCAGGGCGCTGATGCTGGTGCCAGCTTCTGCAGCTGCTTTCCGGATCCTGTCCGCCACCGCAGCGTCCACGCTGATGGACAGCGTGACCCGCTCGCCTTCCTCGCTGACCTCGCCGAATTCTGCCTGGTAGTCGTCGGCGTCCATGTTTTCCTCCGCCCACTTTGTCGCGGCTGCGTAGCTCATGGGCATGATCTTCTCCCCGCCGCTCCAGCCGTTCTGGCTGACGGAGACGGCATAGCGGCTCATCGGGCCGCCCTCACCATACAGGAAGTATTCTCCGGTGCGCTTTTTGTAGAGCACCTCGGTGTAGTGCCGGAAGTCCCGCGGACCCTCTCCGTAGGACGTGCTGCCAATTTCCTTGGCGGTCTCGGTGTCGTAGAGCTTTGCATTGATGATCTTCTTCATGGTTCTGTTCCTCCTTTTATTAGTTTGCATATTCCAAGCCAGCCAGTTCGGCGGCGGCCTGCCCAAGAAGTCGGTTGTCGCTGAAGACTTTCTGGAGCTTCAGGTCGATGTAGGTCTTGGCACCCAACATCCGGCGGCACTCGCAGTTGCTGATGCTGTCACCTTTGAACCAGGCGGAGCTAATATTCCCGGTCTTGTACTTGGTGTAGTTCAGTCCCAGCGCGCTCGCGTTGATGTACATCCGGTCCATGCCGTTCTTCGTCCACCGCTTGAAGCCCATTCCCTCCAGCTCTTCGATGCGATCCATGATATCCTTATTCATTTTCTGTTCCTCCTTATTTTGTGATCCTCTCTCTGAGGACATCTTCATTATATACCAGAGTTTATATAAAGTCAAGCCTTATTTTAAGTTTATATAAAATAATTTTTCTGGGCACAAAAAAAGCCCCCCGGACCGAAGCCCGGGGGAAATAAGTTTCATTAAGTTTCATCAGGATCAGGAGGTTGCAGCTCAGCGTCGCGCTTGTACTGCATCGTGCTGATGCCCAGCAAAGCGCCCAGGAAAGCATCCACCGCGGTGATGGTGCCGACGATCTCCTCCGCGAGGGGCAGGTTCCAAATCCGGGCCAGAGCGAAATACAGCGTACCCACCGCCGGCAGCAGGATCTGTGCAATGAACTTCAGAACGTCATACATCCGATTGCTAAGCTTCATGATCATATCCTCCTTAATAAATAATTACTGCACCGCATGCGCGGCCATGGGCTGGGCCTCCGGCGGGATGGATGGCAGCGCCCGCACCTGGTTGTATATGTCAGATATCACGTTGTTTGGCCCCAGCGTTTCGTACTGGGTGTACATGTTTTCGACATTGTCCCGGTCGCCGGCGCTGATCCAGCCCCTCGCTAAGTAGTGGTTAAACGCTTGCAGGAGTCGATCCCGCAGCAGTGCCTGGACGCCCAGCATGGTGGCCTTGTTCTGGGCCTCCACGCGCCGGCTGGCGTCCTCGCTGTCCTGCACCCGTCTCTCAAGCGGGCGCTTCAAATACACGGCAATCAGCACGCCCACGAGGCCGGAGATAATTCCGCTCACCCCGCAGACGCTTAAGATCTGTGAAAGCTCCATCAGGTCTCACCATCCTTTTCTTCCGCGGTCATCCAGGCGCCGGGATACTGTGCCACGATCGTCTCCGCCTTGGCCCGCTGCATGTGCGGGATCTGGACGGTGTACAGACTTCCATCCGGCGGAGCCTCTTCCAGGGCCGCCCATGTCTGCGCGCCGACTACACCGTCTGCTGTCAGACCGCGATCCTCCTGAAAGGCCCGCACGGCCGCGGCGGTTTCCTTCCCGAAGCTCCCGTCCGCGCCGTACTTCGGCAGCTGGTAGCCCCTCTGCATCAGCTGGACCTGGAGCAGCTGGACAAACTCGCCCTTGCTCCCTTGCCGGAGCGTCGGTTTCCCGGCGTCTGCCTGCTTCTCGGCGGGCGTCTCTGTCTGCTCTGTCTGCCCCTGCCCTGCCGGCAGCGCGTCATACAGCCCGGCCGGGATGGCGTAATACTTCCACTTGCTCTTCATCGGGCTGAAGTACTGCACGCCTCTGGAGCACTCAACGGTGCTCCAGTCGCCAAGGTAGATCCCCACGTGCTCCTTTGTCCTGTCGGTGCCGGTAAACACGCAGCAGATCCGGTCCCGTGGCATCTCGCTGATCGGTCCCTTGATAACCCAGTTCGCGGACGTGTTCCACTGGCTGGTAGCTCCCTGCCCGGTGATCTTGATGCCGACCTGTCCCAGCAGCCAGGCGACAAACCCCCGGCAGTCATACATCCGGACCGGGAGATCCCACTTGCATCCGGCGCAGGACTCCCTGCTTCCCTTCAGCGCCTGGCACGCGCTGACGATGGTGGGATGATCGTCCCGCTTCCGCCTCCGCCTGTTCGCGGGCGTACACTGCTCGCCCCAGGCGCCGAAAACGTACGGCCAGCCGACGGTGGCCTTGCCGATCTGCCGGATGATCTCTTCCTTCCCGACTCCCTGCTGGATCAGCTTCTCCCGCAGCGTCTCGACAAATTCAATACCATTCATTTCCGGCACCTCCACCGTTTTGGATTGCATCCCATGACGATCAGCCAGTCCGCGACAATGCACGCCAGCATCACAGCTCCGCCGATAATCCACCAGACCATCCTTTTCGCCTCCGCAAAATCTTGTTTCCGCGCTTCACATTCCCCGCGTCCTTATGGTATAATCTTTATGTAATTGCATATAAAAAGAGCGCCGCGGCTGGTCCCCGCGATACGCTCCGGCGGAAGATGTGGTCGTGCACACCCTCCAGATAAGAATCTTATCACATCCTTCTGCGCTTATGCAAGCAAAAAAAGAAAGGATGTGTTTTTTGTGTCTGATCACTCTGAAAACTTCAGAACCGAAATTGCCGCGAAGCTCTTCGACCGCATCCCGCAGGATCAGCTCCGCAGAGTCCTGGCGATCCTGGACGCCACCCTCCCGGAATATGAGATATCACGGCGCAAGGTAGAGATCATTCCCGCCGACGGCATCCCGGATGTCGTCCGCTACTATCTCGCCAGCAAAGCCGTGGAAAACCTTTCACCCGGCACGCTCCACATTTACCGTCTCCGCCTGATCGATTTCTTCACCAGGGTGGGGAAGTCCTTTCAGGATATCCGTGCAAACGATATCCGCTTGTATCTCTTCTATTGCAAGGATCAGCGGCACGCCTCCGACGCGTATCTGGATAACATCCGGAGAATTCTCTCTGCCTTCTTCCGCTGGCTGGTGGACAATGAATACTTGTTGCGGAGTCCCTGTGCAACCGTTGAGAAGATCAAGCACCAGCCTCCGGTCCGTGAGCCGCTCACATCATATGAGCTGGAAGAGCTCCGCTGGTCGTGCCAGTCCGTCCGGGAGAAGGCCCTGATCGACTTCCTTTTTTCCACCGGCATCCGCATCAGCGAGTGCCGGGACGTGGATCTTGCCGACATCGATTTTGTGGCCCGCTCCGTCGTGATCCGCCACGGAAAAGGCGACAAGCGCCGCACAGTCTTTTTTAACGCAGAAAGCGAGCTGACCCTCAGGAAATACCTGGCCACCCGCTCGGACGACTGTCCAAGTCTCTTTGTCACGGAGCGGAAGCCCGCCCGCCGGATGTGCGTCAAAGCGCTGGAAAACATCCTCGCCAAGGCCTCCGCCCGCACCGGCCTGCACGTCTATCCGCACAAACTCCGCCACACCTTCGCCACCTCCGGCCTGCGCGGCGGCATGCCGCTGGACAAGCTGCAGGCCCTCATGGGCCACGCGAAGCCGGAGACCACGCTGATCTACGCAAAAGAAGACCGCGTGGATCTCCAGCGCGAGCACATGCGTGTCTACTCCTGATCCTCCTCCGCCTCGGCGCTGATCTCAATCTCTTTCCATCCCGCAGGATACACATCCGGCGCCCATACGCAGCCATTCATCAGGCACTCATAGACCTTACCCTTGTACCGCACCCGGTCGCCGACGTTGTACGCGTCATGCGCTCCGGTGGGCTGCACCCACTCAGGGATCTCCGGCTCAGGCTCCGGCCCCGGATCAGGTCCCGGGCCGGGCTCTGGCTGCAGTTCCTCCTCGATGGCGGTCAGCCGGGCCTCGATTGTGATGATCCGCTGCATGATGGCCGCGATCTCCGCCTTTACGTCGATGCCCATGGCCTCCGATGCCCGGCTTCTGGCCGCCTCTTTCAGGCTGGCCCTGTCTGCATCGGTAATCTCGCCTCTCGCATAAAAAAAGTCGATGCGGTCCAGCATCGTCTTGAGGTCATAACTGTCGGATCGGATGGTCGCATAAAGCGCCTCTTTTATGGTCATTTTTCCACCTCCCTTGTAGAAAACTTGTAGAAAACTTGTAGAAAACTTGTAGAAAACTTG
>OCTX012272301.1_pt1 | contig 20290 bp, 40 predicted proteins | sample 1539691 | NCBI WGS metagenome assembly OCTX01 (sample SAMN02144231, study PRJEB22623) | gut metagenome | biome: sheep rumen | host: Ovis aries | place: New Zealand
CGAGCTGATGGTCATCATCCTTACCTATGCTATATCGATTGCTGTCAAGCTGCCGTTTGATGTAGCTGCCTTTATCAGCGGATACATCATCGTCATGGAGATTTTGTCTGTGTGCGAAAATCTCAATCAGGCAGGGCTGCCGGTCCCGACGTGGATTGTCAAAAGACTTGGAAAGGCAGCCAAAGACATGACGGAGAACGATCCGATGGACGACAAGCCAGAGCAGTAGAAACAGAGTAAAAAGTGATAGAAGATGCAATGCAAATTGTGCCGTGGATGGCCCCCATAGTCATCACGGCACTTTATGTTATATGGGATTTGTGGAGGGAAGACTGAATGAATCCGTGTAAATCGAAAGAAGAATACCTGTCTCAGATCATCGAACCTGCAAGGCGCGTATGCAAGCGGTATGGCTATCTGCCTTCCGTCCTGATCGCCCAGGCATGCCTTGAGAATGGCTATGGCATGGCCCCGGATTGTCACGTGCTTGTCCGGGCAAACAACATGATCGGTCAGAAATCGGAGCTGCTTAACAAATCCTGGACGGACATCGGCCTGTCAGTCTGGCCAGGCCGATCCATCGCCAAAAACACGCCGGAGCAGTACGGAAACCGGATCGTCCGCATTGTGGATAATTTCCGCGTGTTTGATTCCGTGGAGCAGTCGCTTGCGGACTTTCTTTTATTCCTCACGTATGCTTCAAACTATGGCCCAGGAGGCGCTCCGAAGTACGGAGGCGAAGTGTTGTCCATCAAGGATCCAGAGACGCTTATACGGGCTATTGGAGGCCGCGGATACGCCACCGGGCAGACATACCCGACATCCGTCATGCGGATCATCCGGGAAAACAACCTGACGCAGTACGACGATCTGACAGAGGCGGTGCCGACGGACCAGATTCCGCCTGCGCTGCAGAAGGGAGTGAACACCGTGAATAGTCCTCTTGTATCATATACCAAATTATCCCCGTGCAATTCCGGGAAACGCACACATGCCATCGACCGAATCACGCCGCACTGCATCGTTGGCCAGCTTTCGGTTGAGACTATTGGCGCGTGCTTTGATCGCACTTCCGCGCAGGCATCCTGTAACTATGGCATCGGCTCAGATGGGAGAGTGGCGCTGATTGTGCCTGAGAATGTGCGCTCATGGTGTTCATCATCCTCTGCCAACGATCAGAGAGCCGTGACCATCGAGTGCGCTTCCGACAAGACTGCTCCGTGGGCTTTCCGCGACAATGTATACAAGCGCCTGATCGAGCTGTGCGTGGACATCTGCAAGCGGAATGGCAAGACGAAACTGCTATGGCTTAAAGATAGGGAAAAGACGCTTTCCTATCAGCCCGCTCCGGATGAGATGGTGCTGACCGTGCACCGGTGGTTTGCCGCGAAGGCGTGCCCAGGTGACTGGATGTATGCCAGAATGGGTGATCTTGCAGCGAAGGTCACTGCACAGCTTGGCGGATCCGCAGAGCCGTCCGGAGAGGACCCGAACGAGGGTGTGAAGAAAATTTACCGCGTGCAGGTGGGAGCGTATGGAAATCATGCCAATGCAGAAAGAAAGCTGCGGCAGATAAGCGCAGCCGGGACCGACTGCTTTATCACTGACAAGGATCCTTCCGATGGTTTCTACCGCGTCCAGTGCGGAGCGTACTCGATCCGGCAGAATGCAGAGGCGAAAGTAAACGCCTTGCAGTATATGGGATTTGACGCGATTATCAAAGAGTACAATGTGGAAGCCAGGCTTTGAGCCGTAACAGCCGGACATTTCATTTCGGATGCATTGGAAAAACCTCGGGATTCCAGAAAATCAGGGATCCCGAGGTTTTTCGGTGTCTTCAGAGGGCGCTTGGCGGTCAAGATTACTTCAGCAGGCTTTCAATCACCTCTGATTTCGTGATATCCTTTTCCACCGCCAAGCGCGCGATTTTCTCAATCGTGGCCTCGGTCAGGCTAAAAGTGACCGTCCTTTTCGCGGAGGTATCTTCGGTCGCTCCGAAGATTTCTTCGTACTCATCAGCGTCCAGATGTTCTTCCGCCCATTTCTGGGCATCTTCCAGCGAGAGAGGCATAATCCGTTCTCCGCCAGACCATTCATTCAGCCCTACAGTTTCTGCATACCGTGAATTTGGTCCACCACAACCGTGGAGAAAAAATTCTCCAGTGTTCTTGCGGTACAATGTTTCCCGCCAATAGCTAAAATCTCCGGGGTTTGAATAGTAGTCGTACCCCATCATTTTCGCCCTGTCGGTATCGTAACGCCTACCGTTTATGATCTTCTTCATTTTGCTCCTTTCTGCCGGGTTATACCGCCCGGCACGGTGTTTGACTTGTCATCCCACTTCGTACTCCGGCAGAAATCCCAACTCCTGCCCGATGTACTTGTCAATCAGCTCGTAGCCTTCTCCGATCTTCCCGGCTTCATCAAGCTCTTTCAGCCCTTCGATGTCTTCATAATCAAACTTCAGTATGCAGGTTTCATCTTCTCCAACCTTCTCATACAGTGCAAATTGAGTACCTTCATTGCTGTCGCAATCCAGCCAATACTTTTTCGGCAGATCCTCTGTTGTGACAACTACCTGGTCAGTCTCGTTGTCGATCAGCTCAAGCCAATCACTGCCCTCGCAATAATCACCATAGCTGTCCAGCAGCTGATCCGTTGCCAGCAGATCATCCACATTATCAATTGTCTCCGTGTAGCTGATACCCTGTCCTGCGATCCATCTGATATGTTCAACTCTGTACTTCATCTTGATTCCTCCCGTTTTTGCGTTGCCTTCTTTAACTGTCCTTATTGTAACTCACATTTATTTATATGTCAACTATAAAAACGACATTTCTTTACAGAATTTCAAAAAAATAAGGCCAGCTGCTTGCATGCGACTGGCCGTGCATGGGAGAATTCTTTCTCCCTTAAAAAAGGATATCCCGGACGGCAATCAGATCGTCTGTAAGTTCCCGCAGCTCCCCGAAGGACGCGCCGCCCTTGCAGACATCCTCCAGACGGTCGATCGCATCGTTCATCCTTGTGACCGCGTTTATCCGCTTATCCGGTACAGATGCCAGGGCAAAACAGGCACAGACCTCCTCGGGCGTCATGCGGAAAAGTCCCGCCATCGTCCGGATCTGCCGGACCGTGAAGTACTGCGTCCCTTTGAAAACCTGCGAGACGCTCTGGCGGCTGACTCCCAGGGCCTCCGCCAGCTTCGCCTTCGAGCAGTGGTGCTCCTTCATGATGTCCAGCAGCATCGCCAAGCCAAGCTCCACGGCCTCGTTTGCATCGGATGCGGCTTTCAGTTCTTCGTCTGTCCACTTTCGCATAATTCTGTTACCTCCTCGTACGGGAAATTTGCCAAGCACCAAAGCACGAAGTCTCGCCAGTCGGCCTTGATCGGCATCCAGGCAAAACCGTGCAGCTCATCCGGGGTCTTGTTCCAGGCCACATCGCAAACGTAGCGATCACCTCTCTCATCTCCCCACAGCCTTCTGAAGAGGAAGGAGAAGCCTCGCTTCTCCTCCTTCCAGAGCGTTTCTTCCCTCGTCATGCGCCCAACCTCCTCAAAATTTCGTTCGCCTCTTCCTCGGTGCATGCTTGGCAGCTGTCCGCTCCCGGCTCGATCTTCCTCACCTCGGCGAGGGCTTCGTCCATGCTGTCCTTTTCCAAGTAGTAGAAGACCACGCTTCCGGTTTTCCAAACTCTCCACATCATCTCACGCTCCTCCTCTCAGGCCCAGGGCAGGCCTTCGTCTGCGCAGGCCTGCAGGCCTCTGTCATCCATCAGATAATCCATGTAGCTGTCGAAGTGGCTGAGTCGCGCCAGCTCCTCGCCCAGGTTCCAGATCTGCTCATCCAGCTCATCGTAAAAGCCTGCCGGAGCGAAGCCGCAGCCGAGTTCCCCGTCAACCAGGATGAAGTTCTCGACCTCTTCCATCTTCCTCATGATCTCCCGTTTCTGTCTCGTCATGGTGTCCTCCTTTTCAAGTATTGTGGTATCCCTTGCCATCTTCACCGCGTTCCCGAAGGACGTACCTGCAGGCTTCTACGCTTATACATCCAGGAATTGGCTGTCCGGCACTAACTGCCGCCCAGATCCAGTTCTTCAGTCTGTTGCTGCTTTCCTTTGCGGCCTTTTTAATTTCCCACTCGTAAACCTTCGTCATGTTCTTGTCCTCCTTATTTCCTTACGATGGTGAAGTCTGCCGGGCTGTAGCCGTTCTCTTTGATGTAGTTGCAAAGCCAAATGTCTGCGTCTGCCGGGCTGCTAAACCGCTTGATTTCCTGCCAGCCGGTTTTGTATCCGGTGTAGGCTTTTACGATCCAGGCTGTTTTCTTCATGGTGTTGTCCCTCCGTTTTTTGTGTTTCCCTTTCGGTACTGTATTAATCACTCTACGGCGCAGATAAGTAAAGTTGTTCTTGACAGATAAAGGGGCATAAAACCACAAAAGAATAAGGCCGTTTCCGGCCTTAAATTGTTCACTTTTTCATCACGCATCCCGAACGAATGCATGATGAAAAAGTGAAGATTTAGAGTCTAAGAAAAAGGGTCTCGCCGTCCCACGTGCACTCCTGCACCACTTCCCGGACGATGCCGTTCCGGTCGGCGGCGGGCAGGCTGTCAAATGCTCGGACAAGATTCCCAATCTCCTGCGCCTTGGCATCCAGGCTTCTCCCTTTCAGATCGGCCTTGCGCTTCTCGGCCTTTGCCAGTTCCAGCTCCCTCTTCAGAGCCGCCAGATTCAAGTCCTGTCGTTCGATCTCAGCCACGATATACCTTCGGGCGGAGGAATTCTCAGCCTCGGCAAGAGAAGCCGCCAGACGGTCAATTTTCGCGTTCTGCGCAGCGATCTTCCTGGTAAGGACAGGAATGTCCGTACCAGTGTCCTCCGGCTGATCGGCGGCGGCATACTTCCGAATGGTGGAAGGGTCTGCCTGGATCCTGCGGAAGATCCCGACTGCTTCCTGATCCAGGAGGTCGCACTTGACCATCCGCATCGGGCAGGCCGCAGAACCCTGCCGCATCCGCTTAAGGCAGTAGTAGTGGCTCGTGACTCCGGCCTTTTTCTTCTTCCGGGACACCTGCATCAGGCCTCCGCATTTCGCGCAGCGGAGCGTCCCCTTGAGGAGAGGAATGTCATACTTCTGCTTCTTCTCGAACGTGTTCTTCCGAAACTGCTCCTGCGCGGCAAGCCACTTCTCTTCCGGCAGGAAGGGCTTGTGCGCTCCGGGGCAGACTACCCACTCGCTCCTCGGCTGCAGCTGATGTTTCTTGTTCTTCTGGGTGCTGCGTCCGTAGATCATCACGCCATGTGATCCGTCCCATTCTTCCTCAGATCCTTCCACGTTGCATCCCTGGGAAATATAGTAATCCCGGACTGCCTTCGTGGCCGGTGCGCAGAAGGGCATGGTCAGGATCTTGTGAAGCTGCGTGGAGGAGAAGAATGCTCCGGTCACGGTCCGGATGCCCTGCTGCTTGAAGGCCGTCTCCATGCCCTGCAGGGAGTATCCGTTCTCCAGGAACGTGTCAAAGATCGACTCCACGTACCTCGCGGCTTCCGGATCCGGCACGATGGTGACGTGCTTTTTCCCGTCCACCATGATCTGCTCCCTCACGTATCCATACGGCGGATTTCCTCCGGTCCAGTATCCCTTCTTCGCAAGGCCGATCATGTTGTCAGTAACCCTGGCCGCGATGGTCTCCCTCTCCATCTGGGCAAAGACCATAGTTACGAACATCATAGCCTTCCCGATGGGCGTGGCCGTGTCGATGTTCTCCTTGATCGAGATGAACATCACGTGTTTCTCTTCCAGCAGGGCGTAGATGTTCGAGAAATCCCTCACGTCCCTGCTGATTCGGTCAAGCTGGTACACGATCAGGGCGTCGATCAAGCCATCCTTTACATCGGAAATCAGCCGTTCCAGGCCTGGGCGATCCGTGTTCGCACCAGTGAATCCTTCGTCCTGGTACGCCTCGAAGCTCTCGATCTGGCCGGAGAACTTCAGATCAGCATACTCCCGGCACATCCTCTCCTGATTTCCGACTGAATCAGACCTGTCTGAGTAGACGCTCTTTCGTCCGTAGGTAGCAAATCTCATCAAACCATCCTCCACGAAAACAGGCGCACCAGGATCCCTCCCGGTGCGCCACTTTCTTATTTCTTCCAGGTGTGGCCGCAGTCCTGGCAGATGCACATGGTCTGGTTTTTGAACTTCGTCTTCTCTTCGCCTTTCGCCTTCTTCCAGATCAGGTTCGAGGTTCCGAGCGTGGCAACAGCGGCAGATGCCCTGGCCATGTTGTTCAGATGGCCTCCAAGGCCGACTCCGGTCTTCTTCGTTTTCCCACCAGCCTGTACAAGTTCAACGGTGACATTCTCGCTCTTGCATTTCGGGCACTTCATAGCGCAATTCCTCCTTGTGTTTTTTATTTATGGGAAAGCAGGGAAGCCGGATCACCCGGCCTCACCTGCGTTTCTTTTTGTGTCTGCGGTGGTATTCGATGCAGTAGATTCCGTGGGCGGCGCAATACCTAAGGCTTCCCGATAAGCGGCTTCTGCCGCTTCCGTGGTCATCTCTTCTTTTTCCTTTTCATTGAAGGCTTTAGCGACCTGCCGCACGTAGTCGATGACCGCATCCCTCTGGAACTTATTCAGCTTCAGAAATCGTTCCACCAGGATCACGTCTGCATCAGACAAGTCGTATTTCGCAACCAGGAGATCGAGGGCATTCTCTGGCTCGCTGGAGAACATTTCTCCCTCGCCAGTCCGGAGCCATTCTTCGTTCACATTAAATTCCCTGCAGATCAGGGAAATGACCGAGCTGATTGGTTCGTTCCGACCCATCTCGTAGGTCGTGACCGTGTTCCGCTTGAGGCCGATCCGCTCGGCAAATTCAGCCTGCGTCAACCCGAGGGCTTTTCTGAGTTCCTTGATTCTCTCGTTCATTCCATCATCCTCCTTTCCGAGTTTGTAACATCAAGTATAAATGAAAAAAGTCACAGCGTCAACATTTTTCGTGAAAACATCTTGACAAAAGGTCGCAACGTAAGCTAATATGGTCGCAGCATCAACACAGGTGCGGAATTTTTCGAGAGGAGGAACGGCAAATGGATAAGCAGAAAGAGCGCAACCAGGAAGCCTACACCGAGGAGCAGGTGAAAGATGTCGAGGGATTTCTGACGCAGATCAAGAAGCTCCCGAAACAGGACGTTGAAGCCGCAAGGCTTCTCGCAATCGGTTTCATGAACGGTCTGGATGCGGCACAGCTCGCGTCCGGGAAATGATAGCTGAACAGGAGGAAAGCAGATGAACAGGATCCAGATACCGAGAAAGCCGTATCGGCCAGTCAACAAGCAAGGCCTGATCCGGCTGACACCGGAAGCGGCGGAAGCCCTTGACGAGGTCACAAGAGAAACAACGCTGTCTGCCAGGCAGGTCGCATCCATCATCATTATGGAGGCCATAAAAAACGGGCTGATCGAATATATCGATTCGGCTGAGCCGGAGGAGGATGATGAAGAGGGGACCTGACCGCAGGCAACCGGAAAAACTGAATAACAGGGTGGAAGCATGACACCACCATAAAAACTGCCTGGTCTGGCGGAGCCGATGCAGTAAATCCGCTCGGCGGCGAGCGTCCCAGTCCGCAAGCTGTCGACATTCGGGTGGAGAGCGCAAACCGAAGTAAAACAATCCCGGCTCGGAGGCGAAAAGCGTGAGGCGAGAGAACGCAGGAAAAGCCTGGACTCACGGAGGCGAAACTTCCTGCGGCGGTCGAAAGGCCGCGCTCGACTGGGCAGAGCAAAGACGGCTACCCCAAAGGATACTCAGGGGGCAAGAGATTGCCTGAGAGAGCTTCTGGCACCTGCCGGAAAAGCTCTCTCAAAACTCCCGGACCCAAGAAGCCTCGAGGGCAAGATGAACTTGACAGCCAAGGATATTAACAGGTTTTCCACTAAGGTTTCCACTTAGTTATCCACTAAAGAAGGAAGGGAGGTGAATGGACTGGATGAAGCAGATGAAGAAGCTGACAAGGAACCAGAAAATCCGGCTGACGAAGGAAGGAAAGGATCCGAAGGACTATATGTGGTGCGAACGGATGCAGACCTTCATTCGGAAGGACGGGAAACAGGAAGATGTAGCGGACAGGCCAGGAGGATGCAGAAAGTGAAAGTGAGGTTAGAGCTGACGGATGGCTATGAGAAGCGTTTTACGGAAGCAGTCTGCAGAAGGATGGCAGCCACAAAGAAGCAGGGAGTGGCGCAGGCAGACAAAGGCCGGGCAGGGGAGACAGCCAGGAAGACAGGCTGAAGGAATCGAGAAGAGGGAGGAAAAATGATTAACAAAGTACTTGCAGCAACATTGTCGATAGGCTTCCTGACATTCGTCAGGCCGGACGCAGAGCCGGAGCGGTGGAGCGTGGCTCTGCTGGCGGTGCTGATGTATGAGGGGATCCGGTGGAGCCTGGACTACATCAAACGCATGAAAGAACAGGAACTGGAAGAGCGATATGACGCATGGCTGCATCAGGACGGTCGGCGTTGGGCGAACGAGCGAATTGCTGGACGCTGAAGGAGGCGAATTGAATGAACGGCGGTCCGAGATGTATCGAAGAGCGGAAATGCATCTACAAGGGCGTCAGAAAGGGTGAGGCAATTTGCCGGATCCTGGTTGTGCACAACCAGACACCGCCATACAAAAGCGGAGAATGCCCATTTTACAAGCGTGATGAAACCAGTATCGGCGGAGATTACAGCAATGAAAAAGAGCCGTCTGCAAACGGCTCAAATGATGAAGGAAGGTGATCGCTGATGCGGATGAAGATGGAGGACGGATGGATCTACATCATCGAGGCGGACCAGACGCAGAACGCCAGAATTAAGTCCTGGGGCCTGATGAAATGGAGCAGGAAGAATGCCATGTGGTCAGCGGCGGTCAGCGGAGAGCTGCTCAACAGGCTTTCCGCTCTCGTTCCGCTCCCGGTTCCCATCGAGGCGGAGCGCAGGCGGCTGATCGCAGTGCAGCAGGCCGTGGACTATGAACGGGTCCTGTCTGCAGACAAGCTGAAGCCGCTGGCGAAGTACCCTGTCACCAAGGACCTGTATGCGCACCAGACGAGAGCCGCGAACATGGCCATGCTGGTCTTCGGACTGGCGGAGCCGGAGGAGGTGTACGAATGACAACCGACGGCGCAAGAGAAGTGATCGAGGAAGCTCTGAAAAAACCGGAGATCCAGAACGACCGGATGCTGTTCGCGGCCCTGCAGATGTCCGTGCAGGCCCTGGCCTCCTGGGATAAACACCAGGACATCGAGTACGACTATGCCGGGCAGGCGAAGATGCTCAAAGAGATGATCATCTTCCACAGGCAGGATGAGCGGCCCATCAAGCAGGACGGCGTCTGGCTCTGTCCTGCCTGCCACAAGCGGATCAGCGAGTGGCACAGCTACTGCCACTGCTGCGGAAAGAAGGTCGGATGGGACACGGTCCTGCAGAGGAAGCCGAAGGACTGGTATAAGCACGGAAAGGGGAAAAAGAAATGATGATGGAGATGACTCACAACATCGACACGATCATCGTCAATCCTTCAGAGGAAGAACGGGTCCGGGCGGCGTTCCTGGCGAACGGCCTCGGGAAGTTCGTGGACATGATCGTTCCGTGCATCTACGTGGCGAAGGGGCAGATCCTCGCCTACGACAGGAAGCGGCTGATGCACCTGGGATTCAAGATCGGAGGTGAAGAAGGTGGTAAGTTTCGCGATCGCAATGGGTAATCCAGGAGCATTGACCTTCATCATGGATGCCTACAGCACAAATTTATTCCTGGCTGAACGTGGTTTTCAGAGAATGCAGAATGCAGGCATCACCGGATCCAGGCTTTATATGCTCTGGAACGACTGCTGCGGAAGAAACACGGAAATGGCGATGGATATCATGCAGAACAAGGCGATTGATATCATCCTGCATCACATAGATGGCGGACAGGGCCGGGGCATTCCATTTGAGGTACTGGAGGAAGCTCATGAACAGGAAGTGTAAAGGCTGTTATGCAGCCGACACAGGTCAGCATCCAATGAGCGGAGAACCTCATGGATGCACTCTCGGATACAAGACGGATGGCAAAGGACATCCACAAGAAGAATGCCCGAAGCCAAAGTCATGGAGGCAGCTGGAGAAAGAGAAAAGGTGGGGCCATGGGTGAGATTGAATACGGCAAAGAGCCGAAGAAGCCGCAGCTATTCACGGAGCTGTGGGCAGCAAAGCATCCGGGAGGCATGGTCTACAAGCGCGACATTGTGCATGCTCTTGGAAACTCGGATCAGTATCCGTTTCCCCTCTGGAAGAAGGACTACACGCACCTGGCCGAGCAGGGAGCACAGATCGAGACGCTGCAGGCAGTGATCGCAGCCATTGACCGCTGCCCTGTTTACGAGGATCAGCAGGATCCGGATGCCGTCAGCCGCTTCTCTCTTCTTGCTTACCTGATGGGTAAGATGGAGCGATACGGTGATGCTTACCGGACGGCAGATATGCTCCTGGACATTCAGCAATTCGGAATCACAAGAAGGAGGATTGATACCGATGGATAAGGTGAAAAAGGGCGTATACATGACGATGGTGGATTCAAAGCTTTTCTTCCCCGAAACCATCGTTCAGATCAGAGATCCGATCCCGGAGAAAGAGCGAAGCGAGATCAGCAAGGTGCTGTGTTTCTTTGACGGGATGCCGAAAGACAGTCCGCTTCGCATTGCAGGAAAAGACCGGAGCTTTGACGTTGAGTCCGGGACGTACGGAAACAGCTTCATGGACTTCACTGAGTGGCCGAGCGATAAGCCGATGGACGTGCAGCAGAATGCGGAGTACTTCCTCAACATGTGCTTCACGGATGCGGTGGTCCGAATGAACATGAACAAGGTGCTGACGGATGATCAGGCCGAATCAATCATCTGGATGGCCAGGAAAGGGCTGCTGATCGCGGCGGCGGCAACCGTCAACTATATCCTAAACAAGAAGAAAGGAGAAACTACCGATGGATCTGGGAGCACTTAAGGATTTGTTTGCGGAGGGGCCGTCGGAGCACTTCCCTCCGAATGCGAGGTACGACAACCTGGTCTTCTTCGATGTGGAGACCACGGGCTTCGATGCCGACAATCGCTCTCGGATGGGCGTTGTCTGAAATCAGCAGGCTCATGGAAGAAAAGAGATGGAGGTAAAGCTATGACGCTGATGGAACTGCAGGACATCCTGGGCGAAAACATCAAGGCCGTAAATGATCTGAATACGGAGGAGGCCGCACCAGAGAACGTGAAGGCGATCTACGGCAAGGCGGAGTCCATCGCCAGACTGGCGAAGCAGATGATCAACAATGCCGATGTTGTCCTTCGGAAGGACAAGCTGATGGCAGAGGGCAAGATCGGCAAGGACGATGCGATCAGCAGACTGGTAGGTGCGTGATGGCAAGCCACCCGAACGGACAGCATCTGTATACCGCAGAGGAGGACGCATGGCTTCGGGAGAACTACGAGAAGTACACTCACCCGGAACTGGTCAGGCTTTTCAATGAGCGGTACGGCACGAACTTGAAATGCGGAGTGACAGACCATGTTTTAAAGCGGCTGCATCTCAAGAAGAAGGTCAACCGGGGAGACTGCAAAAAAGGCGAGAGGCGATGCACGAACACGCTTCCAATCGGAGCGGAGCGGTTTGACGGTCTCAATCTGTACGTCAAGATTGCGGACAACGTGAACGACTGCCGGAACAGGCGGATGCCGCTCAAGTACGAAGACCCGAACTGGATGCGGCTCGACTACAAGGTGTGGCAGGATCACGGCATGGAGCTTCCGAAGGATTCAAACGAGATGCTGATCCATCTGAACAGGGACAAGAGGGACTGCTCCTTCGAAAATCTCTACAAAACGACCAGGACGATCAATCTCCTGATGGCGAAGAATGGATGGTACTCGGAGAACCGCGAGGTGACTCTGGCCGGACTGAAATGGTGTGAATTGTTCTATGCGATGAAGGAAAAGGTAACTAAAGATGACACGGGAAGAAGCAATGGAATACCGAAGGAATGCTCCGTATGACGCTTTCGGGGATTACTCCGTGTTTGAAGACGGCGAAAAGCCGAAACGGAAAGAAGGTGATGACAATGGGCAGTCCGACAACGGGCAGGGGCTTCGGTCTCCTGTTTGAGATGGGCTGTGGTTAGGCAAGACCCTGACGGCAATCGCCATCATGGGTGCGCTCTGGGAAAAGAAAGTCATCGAGAGGGTGCTTGTAATCGCTCCCACATCGGTGGTGGCAGTCTGGCCGAAGGAACTGGACGAGTATGCGGCGTTCCCAGTCACGTGCCGGACGCTCCTGGGCGATAAGCGGCAGCGGCTGAAGGCCATCGGGGATCTGGAACGATACCGCTTCAAGAAGTGCCGTGTGGCCGTGATCAACTACGAGTCCACATGGCGCGAGGGGATCTTCGAAGCCCTGGAAAAGTACGATGCCGACATGATCATCTGCGATGAGAGCCAGCGAATCAAGACCCACAACGCGCAGCAGTCCGAGGCGATACATGCCCTGGGAGACAAGGCGAGGTACAAGCTGATCCTCTCCGGCACTCCCGTTCAGAATCAATTCGTGGACATCTGGAGTCAGTACCGTTTCCTCGACCGGACCGTGTTTGGCGATAAGTACTACGCCTTCGTGGGTCGCTACGCCATCAAGGGCGGCTACGGGAATAAACAGATTCTCGGGATCCGGCACGAGCTGCAGGATGAGCTGATCCAGAAGGAGCACAGCATTGCATTTCGGGTAACCAAGGCGGAGGCCATCGACCTGCCGGAGCAGACCTTCGAGACAAGATCCATCGAAATGACTCCGAAGGAGCGAGACCTGTACGATCAGGTGCGGCGCAGCTCCTACGCGGAGCTGCTGGACGGCGGATCCATCACGGCCACCACGGTGCTGACGAAGCTCCTGCGGATGCGGCAGATCACAGGCGGCTTCCTGGTGAGGGACGGCGGAGATCCGGACAGGCCGGAGCAGGTCTCAACCTCGAAGCTGGATGCGCTGAAGGACATCATCGAGGACTACGTGATCGATGGCGGCAAGAAGCTGGTGGTTTTCGCGTCTTTCATCCCGGAGGTCAAGGCGATCATCGATCTGGCGAAAAAGGTGCTGCCGAGATCCAAGAAGGCCGTGGCCATCTACGGAGCCATCAAGAAGGAGGATCGCGGAGGCATCGTGAAGCAGTTCCAGGAGGATCCGGACACGGTGCTATTCATCGGGCAGATCGACACGGCAGGAACCGGTATCACGCTGACGGCGGCTGATACCTGCGTTTATTACTCGAAAACGTATAATTATGCAACCTATGAGCAGAGCCTTTCCAGGATCCACAGGATCGGGCAGCGGAACACCTGCACCTACATCGACCTGGTGGTCGAGAAGACGGTGGACGAGATGATCACCAAGGCCCTGCGGAAGAAAGAGGACATGGCGAAAACCATCGTTGATAACTGGAAGGACTACTTCAGATAAAGGAGGAACTACCCATGGCAAACCAGAGAGAAATGGAGCTGAATAAACAGATCGAGGATCTGGAAAGACGGATCGAGATGGAGCGTTTGATTGAAAACAACGAAAAGGACGCGCAGGACACGGCGCAGATGCTCTGGATGAACTACCAGGCATTCATTGATATCGGCTTTTCGGAGGATCAGGCCTACGAGCTGCTGCTGGAAAGAATCCGCATGAGTGGGAGGAAGTAAATGAGCAATGTACTGAATGATCTGGCTGCGGAGTTCGAACGGCTCCGGGCGAGGAAGGGAGAGCTGGAAGAGCAGACCAAGGAAAACAACAAGGCGCTGCAGAAAATTCAGGAGAAGATCATCGATGAGATGATCGACCAGGACATGCCGAGCGTGACGATCTTCACAGAAGGCTACGGGGCTTTCACATATACTCCGCAGGTCAAGACCAAGTATTCCCTGGTCGGCGAGGAGAAGGCAACAGCAGCAGGCCTCGACCGCTTCGATGTGCTCCGCGAGAACGGCTTCGACTTCCTGATCCGGGAGACCGTGAACGCGCAGTCTTTCAATTCTGCCATCACCGAGTACATGAGCAAGACTCCGGAAGATGAAGTGCCGGAAGACCTGCAGGCGATCATCTCCTCTTATGACGAGTCGAAGGTCGGCAGGGTGAAGGCAGGCAAGAAGGCACTGGAAAAACTGAAAACCATGAAGGAGGGATAAAGCATGAAGTACGAACAGGCAGAGCTGGATCTGCGGCTCGACTGGGAGAGGGATATGGATGAGAACATCGAGGTGCTGGTCTCGTTCGCCTACCGCGTCCTGATGAACGCCCAGGAAGGAAACATGGTTAAGAACAGGCACGAAGGTTACGGCCTGCTGGCGGAGCAGTACGTGAACGTCAATGCCGCGCTGAAGGGTCTGAAGGATGACATGGCCACATACCTTAAGATCCTCCCGGTCGATGACTTCAAGGCCGTGGACGCGGTGGCCAGCATTGACGGATCGCTCCACAAGCTGATTGTGGCGGCTGTCTGCATGGCTGCGCAGGCCAAGAGGATCAGCGATGAGCTTTACACCATGACACAGTCGGTTCGTCCTCCTCTTGAGGAGTACGCAGAGAGCCAGGAAGAAGGCGGCTTTGAAGAAGTCGCGGAAAGCGAGGATGAATGATGGCGAAAAATGAAATGACAGTGACCGGAAAGTTTGACCTCGTATCAATGTACTCCGGCATGGATGATGCGGCAAAAGCGGAGTTCGAGGATGAGCTTTCCGATCTGGGAGACGGTGGCATCGATTATCGGGCGATCAAAATGCCAAGCGGAAAAGTGAAATCTTTTACGGTCGAGGGTGACGATCCCGAAGATCCTGATCAGGAAAAGGAATTGGTCGGCGTGATGGTATTTACCCATCTGATGAATGCCAGATGGAAAGATGACTTCGTGGGAGAAAGCAAAGCTCCTGTCTGCTCCTCCTGGGACGCGAAGACGGGCCTCGATACGGAAACCGGGGCGATCACCGAATGCGACCGCTGCCCTTACAACCAGTTCAAGAATGACGGAACCGGCATTACGAGGAAGGAATGCAAGAACATGCGGCGCATCTACCTGATGCTGAACGGAAAGCCGAACCTGTATATGCTTGTCGTTCCTCCAACATCCCTCCGGGACGTTCGGACGCAGCTGAAGCGGATCATGTCGGGCGGCAGGACATACACAAGCATGATCCTCTCATTTACACTTACCGGGGCCGTCAGCAAGGGCGGACAGGACTATGCGAAGATCGTCATCAGGAAAGCCGGAGACCTGACGCCAGAGCAGTGGGCATCTGCGAGGGAGATGAGAGAAAGCATCAAGGAGTCTTACAAGAGCGTCACTATCACGGCGGACGATTACTATACGCCGGAGGATGACGCTCCGCAGGCCGCTCCCGCCCCGGCAACCGGCCCGGACGGTTTTATGAATATCCCGGAAGGCGTGCAGCAGGAGCTTCCGTTCACGTAAAAGGAGTGAAGGCATGAGCATGGCAGAGGTAAACATCGACAGCGTTGTCGATTACAAATCTGAGTACTGGGCTTATGTGAAAAAGCCGAAACTCAGTGGCAACAACCTGACAGGACTCTGCCCATTCCACAATGACCACAACAGCAGCTTTTCTGTTGACCTGCAAACCGGAAAGTGGCACTGCCATTCAGAGGACATCGGAGGCAACTTCGTCAGCTTCTACGCGAAGATCAACAACATCGACACCAAGGAGGCCTACAAGCAGATCCTTGAGAAATACGGTATCGACCAGGAACCGGAACGGCAGGTAAACAGGCGGTCGTACACGCTTACGCAGTACGCTGCCGAAAAGCACCTGCCGGAGGACTGGCTGCAGAGCGAGTGCAAGCTCCGCACCTATAAGGACCGGGATGGCACGAAGTATCTGGTGGAGCCATACCTGGACGAGCGTGGCCGCGAGGTCACGTTCCGGAAGAGATATGCGCACAAGGAGCTGAAGTGGAAATGGGGATCGGCTGGCAAGATCGGCCTGTACGGCGAGTGGAAGCTGGAGCAGATCCGGCGATCCGGATATGCCGTGCTGGTCGAGGGCGAGTCCGATACCCAGAGCCTCTGGTATATGGGGATCTCCGCCATCGGAGTCCCGGGAGCATCGATGTTCAAGCCGCACATGTCCAATCTCCTGCAGGATCTGAAGATCTACATCCACCAGGAGAAGGATCACGGCGGCGAGGTGTTCCTGCGGAAAACACTGGAAGGCCTCCGGGACGGCGGCTTCATCGGGGTGCTTTACAAATTCTCCTGCTCCGCCATCGGCGTCAAGGATCCGAGCGATGTGCTCATCAAATTTGGAAAAGAGGACGCGGCGGAAAAGATCATGAAGCTGCTGGAGAAGGCCGAGAAGCTCGACCTGACTGAGCCGGAGACGATCCCGGAGGCAGTGTCCGGCGCACCAGTGAACCTCAGACAGCCGGAAGGCTGGGTCTACTCAGAGCACGGCATCAGCCATATTGACGAAAAGTCAGCGGAGCCGCATCTGATCTGCCGAACGCCGATCATCCTGACGCAGCGGTTAAAAAGCCTGGACACAGGTGACGAGAAAATCGAGATCGCATTCAAGAGGGACGGCGAGTGGCGGCGCGGGATCTATCCCAGGAGCACGATCTTCACGAGCCGGGGCATCACGGTGCTGGCGGATCTGGGGTGCACGGTCACCTCAGAGAACGCCAAGTCGGTGGTGCGCTTCCTCTCCGCACTGGAGGCTGAGAACATAGACATCATTACAAAGTCGGACTCCACTTCAACCTTCGGATGGCAACCGGGGCACAGGTTCATCCCTGGGCGCGAGCAGGGCATCGTGCTGGACATCGATCCATCGCAGCAGGCCATGGCCATGGCTTACACCAAGCAGGGCGAGATGGACGGCTGGATCGAGACCATGAGGCCGCACAGGGAAAGGGACAAGTTCCGCTTCATCCTGGCGGCGTCCTTCGCGGCTCCGCTCCTGCGGATCATCCGGCAGAGGATCTTCTTTGTGTACAACTGGGGCGGCAGCAAGGGCGGCAAAACCGCTGCACTGAAAGCCGCGCTCTCCGCATGGGGAGATCCGGAAAGACTGATGGTAAACTTCAACGCCACGCAGGTCGGCCTGGAGCGGACGGCAGCATTTTACTGCGACCTGCCGCTCGGGATCGATGAGAGGCAGCTGGCCGGAAGGAACCAGGAGTCACTGGAGAAGACCATCTACATGATCGCGTCCGGCACGGGCAAGATCAGAGGCGCGAAGGCCGGAGGCATCCAGGCGATGCAGACATGGCGGACGGTCGCTCTGGCAACAGGCGAGGAGCCGCTCTCCACGGAAACATCGCAGACCGGTGTCAGCACTCGTGTGCTGGAGATCTACGGCGGACCGTTCGACTGTGAGCAGGACGCCTCCCTCATGCATCAGGAGTCACCGGAGAACTGCGGGTGGGCGGGACCGGAGTTTGTGGAGCGAATCGTCTCCCTTTCGGAGGAGTCGATCTGCGAATGGTATGCAAAGATGCAGGAATTCGTGCAGTCTGTCTCCGACGGACGGTCAGGATCCCACGTAGCCGGGGTCGCTGCGGTGGCCCTGGCCGATGCCATGATCGATACGTGGTTTTTTGCGGATGAGGTCACGGAGCTGGACCCGGATGCGAAGGATCTGAAAATCAACGGACAGTCGTGGGAACGGGCAAAGGTCATGGCGCAGAACATTCTGCAGGAGCAGATGAGCGCGGATGCCGGGGACGTGAATGAAAACGCGGTCCAGTTCGTGGTCGACTGGGTGACATCAAACAAGGCTTACTTCGGAGAGAAGGCCATCGGCACCTGCCTGGGATGCATGTCCGAATCAGGGAACATTGCCTACATCTTTCCATCGGTGCTCAACCAGGCACTCTCGAAGGCGGGATACTCTCCGAGAAAGACACTGAAGTACATGGCCGACCGAGGATTCATCTCCTCGGTGGACAGAAAAGATCACAAAGGCAGCACTTACACCATGGTCAGGCGGTTTGATGGACGGCTCTGCAGGTTTGTGGAGTTCATGATCGGAAAACTGGCGGAGGCCAAGGACGAGCTGGACATCGATGAGGAAGGAGAAGCGAAACCGGCAGCGTTCTATCCGCAGTACGAGCAGCAGTCCTTCATACAGGCAGAAGATGGCTTCACGCAGGTCCCGGATGACATGGAGCTGCCATTCAAGTAGGAGGGAAAATGACAGGGAAGGAGAAGAACATATGACAATTGGGCAGCTTGTAAAGAGACATTGTGAAGAGAATAAGATATCCCATTTCGAGTTTGCAGATATGGTAAACATGACACCGTGTAGCGTGAGCCGTCTTGTGAGAAATGAATGGTTCCCGGCGATTCCGTACATAAAGAACATAGCAAAAGTGCTTGGAATGTCCTATATGGAGCTGATAAGTGAGCATTTTAGCACATTCGATAATGATGATGAGGTGATAAAGGTTTGAGCGTTTTGATAAAGGGAATGGCACTGCCAGAGAACTGTTTTTATTGCGTAATTATGCAGAAAACAGATGATGGCAAGTATATGAAGTGCCCTCTTATAGGCTTTAAATACAGTATGCACGACATGTACACATATGTTTCCGAGCAGAAAGAACCACATCCAGAATGTCCTCTTGTCGATCTTGGGAAGAATGGACGGCTGATCGATGCGGATGCTTTTAAGACCGAATACGGGATGAAGAATGATTGTGCGGATTGCGAAAAAGAAATGCATGGAAAAGTGAAAGCGTGTGAGTATGACCGCATCTATAGCAAGATGGATTTTTGTGGTTGGCTTGATGATGCGCCGACAGTGATCGAAGCGGAGGATGAATAATGTTTGTTGAATTTATGGAGAGGCAATATTATCGCGGAGGGTACATTTCAACTTGTATTTTATTCTCGCTCAATGATATATCACGAGTTGTTGAATGTGTGGATGATTATACTTGCACGAATATCATTACCAAAGATGGCAAAATCCATACAGTATTAGAGAAGTATTCTGATGTTGTTAAGAAAATCCGTGGAGCGGAGGGCGAAGGATGATAAAGGTTAAATACCTCGCAGACTGCGAAGGTGCAGAAAAATATGGTACATGTGTTTCCTGTGGTATGGACAGTAAGGATGATCCTCATATGATAAGGGTGACATATGCATATCACAACGACCGTTGCAGAACGTCAACTTGTTTATGTACAGAGTGTAGAAAACTTTTATTTAAAACAATATAGGGAGCGAAAAATGAGCGAGATTGAAATCATAAGAAGCGTGAAGATGAAACAGAGCATGGAGAAGACATTGGTGGGCGATGTGTTCCAGTTCACCCTGAAGACTGGGGAAATTGTGCAGGCCATGAAGATGACGGAGGACGGGATCTGGTGCTTCGTGGACTGCCTGAAGGATGAGTGTGACATGAATAGCATGAATGAATACCTGGCTGCCCTACTGGATCAGTTTCCAGACAACATCCGCGGACTGATGCAGCCGTTTGAGGATGGGCGCATGCTGCGACTTCCAACGGAAAAGGAGGTCTTTGGGAAGAATGAAGTAGGGAAAGTGGAACCTGACAGCGTGCAGCAGTGGGAGCCTATGAAGCTGTGCAGGAACCGCACTGCATACCAGGGGCTGAATGGTGACTGTGAATGGTGGCGGACGGAGACACCACACAAAAAGATCGCCGCGGTTTTCGCTGGTGTGTACGGCCTTGGTCTTTGCGGCTGCGCCCACGCTTCCGATTCGGGTGGCGTCCGGCCCGCTTTCCGCTTGGAGAGAGAAAATCGTAATGGATAATGTGATTTGTTGGAGACATCTGCTGGAACCATATAGGGAGGATGGTGATTAGATGGATGAAGAACGCTTAAAGCGTGAATGCGAAGAAGTCAAACGGCTTGGAGATCAAATCGGATACGGAAACATGATGACGATTGCATCGGCATTATGGGCGAAGATATTAATTGATGAAGGATTGACAGATAGCGGAGCGTTTTATCCAACTATTTTGTCAAACATGAAACCCGGCGATTTGACAGTTTATGCCATGAAAGAGCGGGCGGCATTCCTTCAGTTGTTCAAAAAATGGGAGGACAGCGAATGAGCGATAAATATCATGTCGGTCTTGGCGTATTCGGGATTTACGCCGGAATCCTCAAAAACAAGGAAGAATGGAAAGACAAGAGCGAAGTAACAAGAGAGGCGATTGATGCGGTGGCAGGATTTCTCCTGATCAACGAA